>Ga0067045_1004437_pt1 | contig 20527 bp, 12 predicted proteins | sample TerdegcTABiofilm_FD_59184 | JGI IMG/M metagenome (GOLD analysis project Ga0067045, IMG submission 59184) | Combined Assembly of (Gp0054472, Gp0054536) Wastewater bioreactor microbial communities from Singapore -Terephthalate degrading...
ATATGTGTATCGTAACATTAGAATTTATCGGAAAAGATATTAACCCGGTTAAAAATGAACGACGAGGATATCGTTCTTCCTAAGAAAAGGAAAGTATATGGAAAATCAAGTTACCCCATTGGAAACTCACTTAAACCGCATTACTTTTTTCCTGAACGGAGAAAAGATTACTGCAGATATTCCTGCTGGTATTTCTACTCTGGATTGGCTGCATACCCAAAAACAGATATATGGCACCAAGTGCAGTTGTAACGAAGGTGATTGTGGTGCTTGCACAGTTGTTATTGCCTACCCTTTTGAAGGCATAATTACTTATCAGGCAATAACTTCCTGCCTCTATCCTGCAGCCAAATTACACGGTAAACACTTAATNACCATTGAGGGTTTNGGCACTCCGGAAAAATTGCATCCTATTCAGCAAGCCCTNTTAACAAATCACGCTATTCAATGCGGTTATTGCACTCCCGGTTTNGTAATGAGTTTATTTGCTTTGTTTGCTATGCAGCCACACCCCNATAGAGAAATGACCTTANCTGCTCTGGAAGGAAATCTTTGCCGTTGTGGCACTTATCNAAGTATATTAAATGCAGTGGATGAACTTGCCACCAACCAAAGTGTAAAAGATATAGTCCCTGCCTGGTGTAGAGAAGTGGAAAAGGATTTATTCCATTTTGCCCAAAAAGAGGCAATGTTGGTTACTAAAACAGATATTCCCCAACAGGTTAACTGCTATTTAATCCCTGCCACAACTAAACAGCTTTTTGACCTTTATGCCGAACATCCGGAAAGTGTTTTTATTGCAGGCGGAACGGATATTATGGTGCAGAAAAATATTAACCGGAAGGAGTTTCCCTTTTTAATAGACCTTACCCAAATCCCTGAACTCAACCGTCTTTATCTGCAGCAGGATGGTTTGCATATTGGTTCTGCAGTAACCTACAATCAGCTTTGGGAATCCGGAATCGTAAAGACCGATTTTCCTGTTTTACATAATCTTATTTCCCAAATTGCTTCCCGGCAGATACGTAATTTGGGAACTTTGGGAGGCAATATTGCCAATGCTTCACCTGTGGGAGATACTATACCTCTTTTAATGGTTTTAAATGCCTCTTTGTGGCTGCAATCCAATTTGGAATTGAGGCATTTACCCTTAAAAGATTTCTTTTTAGGTTACCACAAAACAGCTCTGCAAAAGGGAGAAATTATTAAGGAAATCATTATTCCTCCGCTAACTGAAGACAATTATGTAAAAACCATTAAATCAGCTAAACGCAAGAGTGTGGATATTTCTTCCGTGATTACCGCAGTAAATATTGAACATAAAAACGGACAGATTACAAATTCCGCATTGGCAATAGGTGGAGTTGCTGCCGTACCGCTCCTTTCCAGAAAATTCCCAAAACTATTGAGAAGTAAACAAATTAAAGCTCTTGATCCGGCTGTTATTATAAAAGAAGTGGAAAGTGAATTTGAACCCTTAACCGATATTCGCGGAACGGCATTATTTCGCAGAGAACTAATCCGCAATCATCTTATTTTGTATCTGCAGGAACTACAGGAGGAAGAAAAATGAACTCGGAGACATATCATCTTTCCGGAACCTTGCATCTTTGTGGAAAATCCCATTTTATAGCTGATGAACCACCTTTACAGGGAGAACTTTATGCCAAATTTCTCTTTTCTCCTGTAGCGCATTCCCTTATCACCAAATTAGACATATCTGCCGCTGCCAAAATGCCGGGTGTGGTGAAAGTTATCACTTCTGCTGATATTCCAGGGGTAAATCAAATAGGCACAGTTATTAAGGATGAACCCCTTTTTCCGGAAAAGGAAATTATGTATGTAGGTCAGCCACTGGCAATGGTGCTGGCAGAAGATGAATATATAGCGGAACTTGCAGTGAAAAAGATTATTCTGAAATTTGAGGAATTGCCTGCCATTTTTGCTCCTGAAGATGCCTACAGTAAAAAACAAGGATATATTCCCGAACGCAAAATAGAAAGCGGAGATATAGAAAATGCCTTAAAAAATGCCCCTTACACCTTGAAAGGCAAAACGGTAACTACAGGTCAGGAACATTTTTATCTGGAAGGTCAACGCTGTTTGGCTGTTCCTTTTGAGGGCAATAGAATCACTTTGCAGACAGCTACTCAAAGCACAATGGAAGTTCAGGAAGTTGCTTCCCGGGTTTTAGGAATTCCGGCAAATGATGTAATCATAGAAGTTCCCCGTTTAGGAGGTGCCTTTGGCGGAAAAGAACGCGGAGCCACAATTTGGGCTTGTATGGCTGCTTTGGGTGCTTTTTTAACCCAAAAACCCGTTTTAGTAAAGCTCACTCGGGATGAGGATATGCACTACACAGGTAAAAGGCATCCTTTCACTTCTCTGTGGCAAGTTGGCTATGATGAAACAGGCAAAATATTGGCTTACGATTTATTGCTCTTAGCCAACGGTGGTGCTTATACCGACCTTTCTATAGCCATTTTGGAAAGGGCTATGTTTCATAGCGATAATGCTTATTTTATACCTAATATTCGCATTAGGGGTTATGCATGCAGAACTAATTTACCTCCTAATACGGCTTTTCGTGGTTTTGGAGCTCCTCAAGGCATTTTTGTGATTGAAAGCATAATGGATAAAATTGCCGCTCAGTTAGAGCTTGATCCCTTGGAAATACGCAAAAGGAATGCTTATCAGAATGGACAACTAACTCCTTACGGACAAGAAATAACGCAGAGTCAGTTAAATAATATTTTCGCCAAATTAGCAGATAAAGCAAACTACGCTTTACTCCGGAAAGAAGTGGCTGAATTCAATAAACACAATCGTCGTTATAAACGCGGAATTGGTATTACTCCTGTAAAATTCGGCATTTCTTTCACTACTACCCTGTTGAATCAAGGTTCTGCTTTGGTTTGGGTTTATATAGATGGTAGCGTTTCCGTTTCTACAGGAGGAGTGGAAATGGGTCAGGAGCTTTCTACAAAAGTAGCAATTGTTGTATCCCGGGTCTTGGGAATTCCGGTAAACAAAATTAGAGTGGAAAGCAGTAATTCTCAAAGAATTGGAAATGCATCACCTACAGCTGCTTCTACAGGAAGCGATATCAATGGCAATGCAGCACGCCTTGCTGCAGAAAAAATTAAAGATAATTTAGCCCATTGTGCGGTTCGGCTAATTCAGCAGAAATATAACCAAACAATAGACATTAAAGATGTTGTTTTCAAGGACAACAGGGTCTTTGGCAAAGAAGATTCTGAAACCTGCGTAAGTTTTGAAGAATTGGTTCGTTTTGCCCATTCGGAAAGAGTTCCTTTAGCTGCTTACGGTTATTATAAAACTCCCGGGTTGTGGTTTGATAGAGAAAAGGGTTTGGGGCATCCTTTCCACTATTATGTTTATGGAGCTGGTTTAGCGGAAGTTGAACTGGATACTTTGCTGGGAGAACATAAAGTTCGCAAACTGATTATTGTTCACGAAAACGGAAATTCCTTAAATGAGGCAATTGACCGCGGACAAATTGAGGGAGCTGTTTTACAAGGAATTGGCTGGTGCACNATGGAAGACCTGAAATATGATGCAAAAGGGGTTTACCTCAGNGCCAATCCTTCCACCTATAAAATTCCCGCTATTCGCGATTTACCCGAAAAATTGGTTATAGAAATAATTCCCTCCCTCACNGAAGAAGCAAGTGTTTTTGGCTCTAANGGAATTGGTGAGCCACCTTTTATTTATGGACTTTCTGTCTTTTTTGCTTTGCAGTCCGCATTCAAAGAAGCAAATCCGGAAAAAGAACTTAGCTTCCCTGCCACTCCTGAATCCCTGATACAAAGATAGCGATGGCAGCGTAAGCCCCTCGGGAAATGATGAATGATTTTAGTTACGAGTTCTCTCTTTTGACCTCATAGCTTATTTTATCAGCGCCATTTTCCTTATCTGAACTCTATTTTGCGTTTTCATTATGCCGAAATAAATTCCCGAAGGTAGTGGCAAACCTTGTTCATTACAGCCATTGAAAACAATTTTATATTCTCCGGAAGGAAGGCAATTCCAGACGCGAACTTTTTGTCCTTTCACATTAAAAATCTCCAAAGTTCCTTTAGAACCGGCAGGAATTGTGAAGCATATCGTTGTAGAAGGATTAAAGGGATTAGGGTAATTGGTTAAAGTAATTGGCTGAACTATTTGATCATCATTTCCCGTAATTATAAATTCCAGGGTTACAGGTAATGATTCACCTGCAACATATTGTGCCGTGATACNAACCAAATAAGCAACANCTGTGTCCAATCCGGAAAAGACCCAGATATTTTCAGTTGTGGAACCNCAANAAACACCATCCAGATAAATCTTATAATGCTCAAAGGGAGAAGTACTTCCTGTTANAGGTTCTTCCCAAGTAACAGTAACTTCACCATCTATAATAAAAATTGGGTTTTGGGGAGGATTTAAGACAGAACCGGAGTATTTTAAGTTCCGGAAAAATTTGAAAGTGCCATCATAATCGCCTAAAACCAAATCAAAATCACCGTCGTGATCCAAATCCACTAAAGCAGGAGCAGCATTTTGGTCGGTTTCAATGCCACTGAATAAAGTTGTATTTTCCACCCAAAGCTGTCTTTGCCTTAAAAAACATTGCACTTCCCCAAAAAGGTTTCCAGTAACCATATCCAAATCATCGTCTTCATCCACATCTGCAAAAGTGGGAACACAATCGGAACCTACATCTATTGCTCCAAAAAAGCCATTTACCAATTCCCATAAAGGACTATAAAGGGTGCCATTATTCTGATAATAAAACAAATTACCTGCTTCGTTACCAACCACTAAATCCAGGTCACCATCAAAATCCATATCTATTAAACGCGGGCAAGACCATCCGCCAACAGAAACAGGAGGCAAAACACCTGCCTGTTCAATTAACCCTGTTCCGGTATTATGGTAAAAATAAAGTCCCCCATTCAGATCACCCAAAATCACATCAGGCAAACCATCTGCATCTACATCGCCAACTGTTACGGCAGAATAAATAGAGTGATGAATATTGGCAAAATATGAATTATCCTCCTGCCAGGCGGGAGCATAAGCAGTTCCTGTATTCCGATAAAATTTTACATAGCCAAGTTGATTACCGCTGATTAAGTCCAAGTCACCATCACCGTCAAAATCATAAAAAACAGGATTACTAGCACCTCCAACATCCAAAACACCTCCAAAAAGAGATGTATTTTGTTGCCAGGAAGGGTTTTCTGCTGTTCCAGTATTAACATAATACTGCAAAGGACCTGCCGCAGTTCCATATACAAGATCATATAGTCCATCACCATTTAGATCAACTAAATCAGGTGAATTCCAGTAAGTAGACATTCCCAAACCGGAAAAAAAAGTATTATTTTCCTCCCAGATAGGGTTTGTAGCAGTGCCAATATTTTGATAAAAAACAAATCCATGAGTATCTCTACCGCATAAAATATCCTGTTTACCATCAGAATCAAAATCACAAAAAACCGGATAAGCATAAAGACCGATATCACCAATAAGTTGACAGTTGCTTTCACTAAAATTCCCCACAGCAGCAGAACCGGTGTTGAAATATATAATTACACTGCCATTTTCACTTAAACCAACCACCAAATCCAGATCACCGTCATTATCAACATCCGCTACATCAGGAACAGGATTGGAACCCACATTTAAACCGGAAAAATAACCTCCGCTTTCAGTAAAAACAGGGTTAGCATTAGTTCCGCTATTCAAAAACAAATGTAAACCGGAAAAACCCCCGGTCACCAAATCTAAAATGCCGTCGTCATTCATATCAGCCGAAACAGCAATCTCTGAAGCAAGATAAGGAATTCCAGATAAAAGGTCAGGTCCTGGCGCAAAAACAGGATTTGTAGCAGTTCCATTATTTTGCAGGTAAAGTGGAGGACGGTTTGTATTTCCCAGCCAAAAATCAAAATCACCGTCACTATCCAAATCCATAAATCGGGGTTGGGAAAAAGAAAAACTAGGAACTCCACTGGGATTGAAAACACTGTTATCCATTTCCCAGGGCTGAGCATTCAGGCATAAAGCCAGAAAAAGGATAACGATAAATATATAAGTCCTTTTCATTTTTTACCTCCTGAAGAGAGTATGTAACTATTATTTTTTATCCCTATTTTGCTGTCAATCATTTGCTTAATCTTGAATTGCGGATATATAAAGTAGATAAGGAAAATAGGTCTGACTGAAAAAGGTGAAAATGCTTTTGGGGTATCATTTGTTTATCGTCTACAAAATGAGGAAATGATTATGATTAAACGATTTATTGCTTCTCGCATAGTAAGTAATCTGTATAAAAGAAAACCAGTTTTAATTTTAGGAGCAAGGCAGAGTGGAAAGACAACTTTATTAAATTGAAATAATGTCATCAGGGAAAAGGGGTTTGTAAATTCTTTCTTTGCCGAAGAAAGAGAAGGTTTCTAAAGGGATTTATGTTTTCAGTATTTGCCGAATCGGAATTGGGTAACCCAAAAGCTAAATATGTCTATCATCCATTTCCACTGCCTTATATGAAGTTATGTGTTGTCCTTCTTGTTTTAATGGGCAATTTATATCACAGAATTACAACTTTCTCTCTTTGTAAAACTATTCTCTTTTCCTCTTTCTCTCCTTGTAAAACTAACCTCTTTTCCTCCTTGTAAAACTATTCTCTTTTCCTCTTTTTCTCCTTGTAAAACTATTCTCTTTTCCTCTTTATCTCTTTGTAAAACTATTCTCTTTTCCTCTTTCTCTCTTTGTTAAAAAAACCCTCGGTGCTCTCGGTATCCTCAGTGTTCTTGGTGTAAAAAAGCACCTACATAAACAGGGAACAATCTTTTTCCTTGACTTTGTCACATTCCGCTTTTTTTGTGGTTTTTGTAAAATATTAAGGAAAAGGATATGGTTGGAATTGTTCTTTCGTACACTACTCTCGGAATAGATGCCTATCAGATTTCGGTAGAAGCGGATATTGGAACCGGTTTTAATCCGATGAACATTGTAGGGATGGCTTCCAATGCTGTTAAAGAAAGCAAGGATAGAGTTATTGCTGCCATCAAGAATTCCGGTTATCAAATCAGTACTCAACATTATACAATAAACCTTGCTCCGGCGGATTTGAAAAAGGATAGCGCAGCTTTGGATTTGCCAATTGCTTTAGCCATTTTGCAATGCAACGAGATTTTTAGAATTATTGACTACGATACAATTGCGATGATTGGTGAGCTCTCTTTAGATGGATTTGTTCGTCCTGTAGCAGGTGTTTTGCCAATTGCTCTGGCAGCCAAAAAAGACGGTATAAATACTCTTATTGTTCCTCTGGAAAATGCCGAAGAAGCAGCCATTATTGAAGGTCTGAATGTTATTCCTGTTACCTCTTTAAGAGAATGTGTCAGTTGGCTTTGTAAAGAAACAGAGATTATGGCTGCTAATGTAGACCGGGAGAAGATTTTTCAGGTATTAAACGATTTTCCCGTGGATATGAGCGATGTGAAAGGTCAATTTCAAGTGAAACGCGCTTTGGAAGTTGCTGCAGCAGGAGGTCATAATGTTTTGATGATTGGTCCTCCGGGAAGTGGAAAAACAATGTTAGCCCGCAGAGTTCCGACAATTTTGCCGGAATTGAATCTGGAAGAAGCATTGGAAGCAACTAAAATTCATTCCGTAGCCGGCTATTCCAAAAATTTTCGCAATGGTATTTTAACCACCAGACCTTTTCGCTCGCCTCATCATACGATTAGTGATGTTGCTTTAATTGGAGGAGGTGCTTTTCCTAAACCGGGAGAGGTTTCTCTTTCGCATAGGGGAGTTTTATTTTTGGATGAGCTTCCGGAATTCAAAAGAGTGGTTTTGGAAGTTTTGCGTCAACCGCTTGAAGATGGGATAGTTACAATTTCCCGAGCAGCATCCAGTTTAACTTTTCCAGCGGAATTTATGTTGATTGCCAGTATGAATCCTTGTCCTTGCGGATATTTTGGTTCCAATATTCCCAATCATCAATGCAACTGTGAATGGGGTTCAATTTTGCGTTATCGNAGCAGAATTTCCGGACCGCTTTTAGATAGAATAGATATCCATGTGGAAGTTCCTTCTGTCAGNTATGCGGATTTGGCTTCTTTGCCTACAGGAGATAAGTCAGTTGATATCAGAGCCAGAGTAAATAAAGCCAGAGCCATTCAACATGACCGTTTTAAGGGGACAGGAATTTTTAATAACAGCCANATGAATTCNAAGCAGTTACGCAAGTTTTGCATTTTNGATGATGCAAGTAATGCACTGCTGCAAAATGCGATAGATAAAATGGGCTATTCGGCAAGGGTCTTTGATAGAATACTAAAGGTTTCCAGAACTATTGCAGACATGGAAGGACGCAAAGATATAATCTCTGACGATATCAGCGAAGCAATTCAATATCGCACTCTGGATAGAAAATANTGGAGCTGAATTGATGAGATAGNAAACGCATTAGANAGATTTTAACGGATGAACAGATTATTATAGCAGAGGGCAGAGGACAGAGAGAAAAAAACTATGATTTTCTGTAGGGTGAATCCATAATTGGGATAGTAAACAATTTTGGCATTAGCTTTATGAGCTATAAAAAAAATTATTCACAATATATAGGTAAGATAGGAGCTTTTGTAACTCCCCTTTATAACTTGCTAATTACGATATTTCCTTAAAGTTATCCTTTTTTTCCCGATCAAATTGGCTTGATATTTGCATAATATACATACTAAATAAGCGGGATACAAATTATCATATCCTGAAAATAAACTGCTGAGGGAAAAATGAACACAGACCAACTAATGACCCTTGCTGTAAACAAAAATGGCTTTGTATTTGATCCTGAAAACGGGATAAGCTACACTGTAAACGAAACAGGNCTCTTTGTCTTACAGCAATTGCAATCAGGAGCTACCCAAGACGAAATTATAAAATGTTTAACAGAAGAGTATGAGGTAACNGAAAAAAATGCTATTAGTGATGTAGATCATTTTATGGCAATGCTNAAAGCGTTGAATTTGATAGAGGACTAATAGTATGCTGCAATTAAATGATTTACAGATCAGCATTGCTGTATCTGGTCTTAAAACAGGTGACAATCCCCAACCNGGAATTCCGGTAATTCGTTCTCTTAGAGCCGCTGGTTTTAAAGGTAAAATAATCGGCTTTGTTTATGATGCAATGGAATCTGGAATATATTTAGATGATATAGCAGACGAGATTTATCAAATGCCTTATCCTTCTACCGGTGCAGAATCATTTTTAACACGCTTGAATTATATCCATTCCAAAAGTAAAATTGATGTGATTATTCCAACTTTGGATTCTGAGATTCCGCTTTATATCCGCTTACACAAGGAGCTTAAAGCACTTGGTATTCATACATTTATCTGCACAGAAAAGCAATTTAACCTGCGTGATAAGAGCAAACTATTTCAATATTTTACTTCCAAAGATGTTGCTGTTCCTAAGACCGTCCTATTAAATAGTGTTGCAGAAATAAACAAAGCAATTCAAGATATAGAGTTTCCGGTTTTTATTAAGGGTCGTCTCTATGAAGCATATAGAGCCAATAATATTATAGAAGCGCAAAAGTATTTTTGGGAACTGCAGGCAAAATGGGGCTTACCGGTTATTATGCAAGAACTTATGGAAGGTGATGAATTTAATGTTGTTATTGTAGGGGATGGCAAAGGAAACTGCCTGGGGATGGTTCCACAGCGTAAACTGGTTATAACAGATAAGGGTAAAGGTTTTGGAGGGGTAGTAGTAAACAATCCTGCTCTGGAAAAGTTTGCTCGTAAAATAATCCAGATTCTTTCTTGGCGTGGACCCTGCGAACTGGAAATTATCAAGGATAAAGAGGGTGCTTTTCATTTACTGGAAATTAATCCTCGTTTTCCTGCCTGGGTTCGTTTAGCGGAAGGTAGTGGCCAAAATCAACCTGCAGCAACAGTTTTACTTGCTTTGGGTGAAATAATTGAGGAATTGCCTCCTTTTAAACCTGGAGTTCTTTTTATCCGTCATTCAGAAGATATAATTAGNGACATAAACCTTCTGGGTGAGATTTCAGTTAATGGNGAACTGATAAGAATGCATAATTAAAAGAGGAAATAAAATGAAAAAACATTATACTGCTCCCTACATTGAACGTAATAGCTCTGGAAATCTTAATAAATATGCCCATACAACGGTTGTCCGACATCAAGATAACATAGATGGAGTTCCGATCAAAATTTTAGTACAGAAGTATGGAACACCCTTGTTTGTTTTTTCCGAAAAACAGATTAGACGAACCTACCGGCGTTTGCTGGAAACAATCCGTATTCATTATCCTAAAGTAGATATTGTTTGGAGCTATAAAACTAATTATTTGGCTGCTATCTGTAATATTTTTCATCAGGAAGGTGCCCCGGCAGAAGTAGTTAGTAGAATGGAATATGAAAAAGCCAGGAGTAATGGCATTTCTGGAAACAGGATATATTTTAATGGCCCTTCTAAACGCAAGCAAGATTTGCAAATAGCTATTAAGGAAGGTGCCTATATACATATTGATCACTTAGAAGAACTGTATCAAATTGAAAATATTGCCGAAGAACTTGCCATAAAACCCAAAGTTGCTATTCGCGTAAATATGGATACAGGGATTAGTCCAATGTGGACTCGTTTTGGCTTTAATTATGAAAATGGGGAAGCGTATCGAACAGTGCAGCGTCTTATTTCCGGAAACAAAGTTCAGCTGGTTGGTTTGCATACCCATATTGGCACTTTTATTTTAGATCCTAATGCTTATTATTGGGCAGCTACCAAACTTCTAAATTTAGCTCAAACTATTAAGGATAATTTTGGTATTGTATTGGATTATATAGATATGGGAGGAGGTTTTGCTTCGAATAATACTCTAATTGATCAATACACTCCGGGAGAATTGGCTTCACCATCTTTTGAACAGTATGCTGAGGCAATAGGAACTGCTTTTAATGCTTCTCATTATGTGAAAGAATATAACCCCCGTTTAATTTTGGAAACTGGAAGGGTGTTAATTGATGAATCGGGTTATCTTATTGCCAGTGTTCTTGGCAAAAAGAATCTTCCCACAGGTGAGCGAGCTGTAATTTTAGATGCAGGAGTGAATATAAACATCACTGCNTGGTGGTATAAACAACGCGTTTTACCTACCAAACCATTTCCAGGAACNTATCAAAACACCGTNTTNTATGGTCCTCTGTGTATGAATATTGATGTAATTAGAAGTGCAATGCCTTTNCCTGATCTTTATTATGGCGATACAGTTATTATTTCACCTGTTGGTGCTTATAATGTAACTCAATGGATGCAGTTTATAGAATATCGTCCCAATGTCTGCCTAATAAACGAAACCGGTGAAGTAGATGTTATTCGTTCCCAAGAAGATCTTTCAGATCTAACTTCCCGAGAATATATTCCAGATCACTTACGGCAAATATGAACTGGTCACGATTTTTCCGGTCTGTGGGGTCTGTGTTTTTAGCTATTCCAGATAGCTATGCCACAATTTTGTTTTCGGATTCAGTGCTTTTAGGATTGATGTTGCTTACGATTACTTTACTATCTCCTGTTGTAGGTTTATCTGGTTTATTTTCTTTAATTGTGGCAATTTTGGCAGCAAGAATTTTGGGCTTTGAGCATTGGGAATCAAGTAGTGGGATAACTGCTTTCAATTCACTTTTAGCAGGTATGATGGTTGGTTATTACTATCCGATGCAAATTATCAGCAGTTCAACTATAAATTATCTTTGTTTTCTGCTGTTAGTTTCTCTTTTCACTCTTTTACTATACTTGTTTAGCAGCTATCTTTTTCAACAATTCTTCCGTTTACCTTCAATGAGCTTATCTTTTTCCATAGTAGCTATACTTTTATGGTATTATTTTGCTCGCAAAGGGTATTTATCCAATTATCCATTTGATAAAATACTGCTTTTCAGTCCAACACTCAAGTTACCTGAATTTTGGCGTTTATTCTTTATTTCTTTGGGTTCTATCTTTTTTACTCCGGAAGTTTCTGCAGGCATCTTAGTTTCTATAGCTTTACTAATAATTACGCGCATCGGATTTGGCTTAGCACTTTTAGGATGGACGCTAAATTATATATTAATGCGTTTGGCGGGTGTGCAACCAGGAAGCGGAGTTTTCTATTCAGGTTTTAATGCTATTTTAATTATGTATGCNGTTGCGGGAATATATCTTTTGCCAGGTAAAAGTTCCATTTTGATTGGGTTAATTGCAACCGGAATTGGCTTTTTATTTACTGCCTTATTCAATGTTGTATATTATTACTACAATGCTTTTACTGGCTTATATACCCCTCTGGCGGTTCCAGTTTTTGCTTTTCCGTTCAATATAGTTGTTTTACTAGTAATTTTCAGTTTGCGTTTACGGCTGAAAGTGGATAAACCTGTAATGAATGATTATGGTGTTTTCAATCCCGAATTGGCTTTGCAGACCTATCAGGAACGCTATAAAAGGTTTAGCCATTTAGGTATCCCTCAATTTGCTATGCCTCTAAATGGTTTGTGGACNATCACTCAAGGNAACAATGGNATCTATACTCATAAATTGGATTGGGCTTATGCTTGGGATTTTGAAATGCTGAATAGTGAAGGGAGAAACTACGATAAAGAAAACAATAATTTAAATGANTATTTTTCTTTCNGTAAACCGGTTCTTGCTTCAGCGGCAGGTTGTGTAGTTAAAATTTGCGAAGGAGTAGCTGATAATCCTATTGGCCAGGTTAATACTAAGGAGAATTGGGGTAATTATGTTTGCCTTTCTCACAGCTACGGACTTTACTCTTTTTATGCACATCTCAAACAGGGTAGCATCAGAGTTAAAGTTGGCGATTATATTCAAAAAGGNGATTGTATTGCTCAATTAGGAAATTCAGGACGCTCAGCAGTTCCGCATTTACATTTTCAAGTTCAATTGGGAATTGAACCCGGCAGTCCAACCCGTCTATCACATTTAATTAACTACAAACTTATCAAGGAAGATAAAACCCTCGAATTTATCGGTAGTGGTGTTCCCAAGGAAAAAGAAACTCTTTCTGCATTAGTAGCAGAACCCCATTTACAAAATATTTTAGCTTTACAACAGCAAAACGAACAGCAGCTAAAAGTTACCCGCGGTAAAAAACAAAGCACCGAATTATGGAAAGTACATCTTGATCTTTGGGGCAATTTCACCATTAAATCTACTAAACATACCGACCTGAGCTTCAGCGTTTATGATGGAATTTATAATGCTCTTTCTTTAAAAGGGAATCATAAAAGTGCTCTTGCAGCTTTTGCTTTGTTAATTTCCCGTCTACCATACAGTGAAAAACAGGAAATCTACTTATCTGATGAACCGNCTNTTTCTGTAATTATCAGTCCTGCGTTACGGCATATNGTATTACTTTTCAGCCCCTTATTTCCTCTTTTTTCTGCTTGTGTACACAGTAAAATAAAGGTCAATNCAGATTTTNTTGAAGTAGAAAGCGATATCACATACCGTATTTTGGGTATTCCATATAGAAACAGAACAGGAAATGTAAGNATAGAAAAATATAAGGGATTANCGGCTTTGGAACTAAAGAAGGGTAAAAAAACCTTACTAAAAGCCGAAACAATTTAATAAATAAGGAGTTATATAATGAAACGAATTATTCTACCCTGTCTCCTTATCTTGGCTGCAGGGTTTCTTCTGGGACAGAGTAAGGCATCTATTACTGATTCTTATAATGCTGAGACCGCCAGAAATTATACGCGTGCACTACAAATTATGGAAGACCTAAGTGCAAACGATCCCAATGACGAATTTTACATTTTACGCATTGCCTGGTTGCAGTATCTCTTAGGGAGTTATAATGAATCAATGAAAAACTATCAGAAATCCAATAACCTATATCCTTCCTTGGATGCACAAACTGGTATTCTGAATTGTCAATTAGCTTTAGGGATGTGGAATGAAGCCCATAATCAAGCAGAGCATATTCTGCAGAATTTTCCTCAGAATATAGCTGTTCTCAGTAAAGCTGCTTATTCCACCTATATGCTTCAAAATTATAGAGCTACAGCAGATTATTATCAAAGAATTGTTAATATATTCCCTTGGGATATGGAATCGCGTGGTTATCTGGTAAACAATCTGTACCTTTCCAAGGATATAGAAAATGCTCGCCAGCATTATCAAATCTTAAAGAAATATGCTCCCGATTCTGCTATGGCAAAGGAATATTCTAAGATATTCAAATAGCTAAATGCGTTATTTTTGGCTGATTCTTCTTATTATCCCCTGTCTGCTTTTTTCAGAAGATATTGTTACCTTGCCATTTAACCTTATTTCCAATGCCTATAATAATATGCTTACCGGAAACTATGAAATAGCCGAAAAACAATATCAACAATTAACCATTTTATATCCACAAGAAAGAAGCGGTTGGGAAGGATTGCTTTGGTCTCAAAATGCTCAGGGCAAATTTCATAAATCTCTGAAAACCTTTTCAAATGCCAAAACAAAACTGTCGGAATTAGATGGAATTTATAACTATTATGCCTTTGCCTTATATCAGCAAAACCGTTTGCCTGAAGCCAGGTATTATTATAAACAAGCTTTAGATAATATGCCTGCAAATCCTTTGGCGAATCAAGTTGCCTGTGAAGGTTTAGCTTACACCTATCTGGCTTTGGATAATTATCCTAAAGCACAAAAATATTTTTCTAAGGCAGCTTTTATTAGCGGCAGGCAAATGTCCGCTATAAAACCGTCTTTTAATAGCACTGTCTATTACAAAGTTCCAGGAACAGAAAAAAATGCCTATGGTTTTAGGCAATCTGCCAAATATAAATGTGCAGAGCTTAAGCTAAATTATGAATATTTTCAATTGGATAATGCCTTTTTCCGGGATCTATATAAAGCAGATTTTACTTACCAATTCATTCCTTTGGAAGTAGGCATCAATGGATCTTATCTTTCTGGAGAAGATGCCAGAGTTTATCCTGCATGGCAGTTAGGAATGGAATTATGTCCAAAACTGTATCCGGGAAAAATTGTTTTGAACCCAGAGCTTTTTGTCTCTTTCAGTCATTATCCACGTTTTGATGTTCAGCAGATAAGTTTGCAGCCTCAAGTTCTTTGGCGTGATTTTTCTTTTTCTTATGCTTTGCATAGTGCGTTTATGGATAATGAACCCTCAGAAACGGATAGCGTTCATTTTGCTCAACAGTTTTGCCTAACAAAATCTCTTCCGTATAGTTTTGAGCTTGGTTTTCATTATGGAGCAGGAAACGATACTTGGATAATAGATAATTCTGGAGCGATTATAGATACCTTCAATCAAAATGGTTCTTATTATGGAATCTCCTTAGGTAAGGAATTTTTCAAGTATCTCTATTTATATGGTTATTATCAAAAGTGGGATAGCGAAGACCTTTTCTATTTTTCGCTTTCAGGTTATTATTAATGCGTCGTATCTTTTTTTTCTTGTTATTAATTGTTTTGCTTGCTTCCTGTAACTTACGGGAAAATTTATTGTTACCCCCAGAAATTTCTGCAGCAGATTATCAAACGGGGAACACTATCAAGGTCTATTCCGATTATTTAATTAAAGCCGCAAATGACGATTCCTATTTAATGCTACACAAAGAATCCATTGCCGATGAATTAATTCACTTAGGTGACGAAATTGTTTTTCGTAAAGTGAAAACATTTGCTATGCGAGATTCCTTGGGCTTTCAAAATAATGCCGAAGCAAAAAGTAATACCTATCAATTTGGCGTTATACGTTCCGGTACTATAATAGACCTTATTGCTTCTATCAATATGGCCGAAATATACACTGAAATAAAACCGAGTTCAGATCCATTTTATTTAGTTAGTTTCAATTATTATCTGCAAGCCAATCCTATAAATCCTACATATTATAATAAGCGCAGAGCTTATTTTCCTATATCTGCTACAGGTGAATATGCTCTATTGTCTATACCTGAAGAGGATAATCCTACCCTGCAACATAACGGTATGGATAATTTCTATGCTGTTTTGCTTAATAACACGGGAGCCCAGGTAGCGGTAAATTTTCCTGCTGCATACACATCTATGGCTGGAAATATAACTATTAGGTTGAAAGATAATTTAACCGATTACAATAAATTAACTGCCTACTACCCCAATGCGGCTATTTCTTATCCTGTTGTAGAGTTACAAACTGAAAAAGCAATCGGCAACTGCCTTGCTTACTTAAGAATATTAAATGCAGGAAAGGGATTTTTTAGCAGACAGTGGATTTATCTATCAGAAAATTCTGTATACAGCTGGTCTGAAAACGATCCTGTGTCCGGAACTTCCAACTGGTGGATAGATGAAACAGGTCTATACAGTTTTTTAAAAGGCAGCGGTGAATATTTCCTGTTAAGCCCTTTGGAAAATCAACAGGAAATATCCGTCCCCTTAGATGGAAGCGTTAATAGTGTATTTTTACAACAGGTCTGGTTCGATTTACGCTCAATTTCTTTACCGGAAACCCAGATGAAAGTTAATATCGCTCCCGATATTTCTTCCATACTGGCCGATTACTTTCAAAATAATCCCTATTCTTTCAATTCCCCTGTGCAGGCATTCGTAATCAATTTTTATAAAGATTCTGAACTTATAGCTACCCTACCTGAAAATAACTGGATCGAATTTGGCTTTTTCACTAGCCAAACAGAGAATAATAAAAACCGCCTATTTAGTGTTTGCCGTAATAACCTTCAGGATATTATTACTTATAAAAGCCCAGGAACAAGCTATGATGCCAATCATTATGTCCAAGTTAATTCCTATATCTATTCTGGGATAACATCTTCTGCAGCATATCTTTATGGCTGTTTACAAACAGCTCCCTCGCAGTTGAAAATTCCTTATTATAAAAATCGCCAATACCTGCAAACCGAAAATGCCATTATTAGTTGGTGGAATGCCGATAAAACTGATTATGATTATCTTATTCTAAATTTAAAACCTGCTTTATCCAATCATCCTTGGCTGAAAGGAGAACCGTTTTATATCAGCGCAGCGAGTTCATTAGCCGATTTTTGTTTCTATACGCATAATGAAAAGCAAAGCTCTTTGCCTTCAGGTTTTTATCTTGCTTTACCTGTTTTCAACCCGCAAGAAAATTATCTTCTATTTTCCACTTTTCCTTATTCGCGCCTAAAAAATTATCTGCAGGGAACAGCAAATTGTTATGTCCAAAAGAACTGGCTGAATATCTATCCCGAATTTCCCGGGATGATTATTAATTGCAACATAAACTATACCAATCCGTTAAAACTGAGAACTTATTCCACAATGAACTTCTTCTGGAATGATCTCATTTTTTATACTTATGGCAATGCCCCTCAAGAAACAAACACAATTTTCAGCTTTTATAAAACTAATACACTTGCAGATCCCTATCGCATTCTTTCCAATCAATATAACCTCAGTTACACTTCTGCTGTATATCAGGTAAGTTCAGATTCCGAAGAAAATTTTGCTCTCTTTCAGCCAGTGCTCTTTTTTCCACGCACTGCAAAAGGACAGAATCTGCTCTTTTATGAAAAAACAGAACCCTTCTATCGACTTTATTCTTTTTATGAAAGCGCTTCTTACGATCCCTGGTATTTTTATATTGATAATGGATTTAATGGTATCGCTTTAGCTAATAGCGGTTCCTATGCCTCCTTTGTAGATAATAACCCTCATAATAGTGTAAGCGTTTCTGTTAGAAACTCCACTCAAGATGAAATCGTCTCACTCTATCAGGTACAGTTTGTGCTACCAAACTATTTTATTAATAAGGGTGTGCCTTCAGGGTCAATTCTCAATTTGAGCAAATTGAATTATGTTTCTGGAGTTGATAATCTCTTGGCAGCTTATCAGCTTAGTGTGTCAACTCCCACGGGAGAGCCAATTAATCCAGATTTTTACAATATTATCGGAGCACAACAAGAACCCTATATTTATCTCCCTATTACAGAAGTAGCTACTATTAAAACTGCTCATTTGTTTTACCGCGATCAATTAGGAAATGTAACAGAACTAAACCGAGTGGATAATTTTAGCGCTAATTATGCGAATGAATATGTTGTTGTAGGAAATTGCTTTATCTGTACTGTTCCCAATCCGGGGATTTTTTATATCACCAAATTCTAAATGTAGTTCCCTGAGTGGGGAGTCAGCTGTAGTTATTAGTTAAAAGTGTATTTAATTTGGCTATTTCTTATTCTTATACTGGCTTAAAAATTCTCTAACGATTCCCTTATCTCGTTAAGGAAGTGTTAGAGGATCGTTAGAGGATCGCCTAAGAGGATGTGAGGTGTCTTTAAAAGATTAACAACGAAACATTAGTATATAAACCTTGTGCAGATTTCGCAGATATATTTTTTAGCCACCGAAAACACCGAAATAATAGATAATTCTCCAAATTAGATAGGGACTGGGAATTATCATTCGGGGAAAATGCTATCAATTTCTAACATAAAAAAGAACCCCCGAGCTGTAAAAGTTCAGGGGTTTCCAATTTGACTATTTACTTCCAAGCAAAGCTGGAAGAGCTTTAGCTGCAGAAGTTATTTCATCATTATCATTTTCTTGGTGCTGCTGTATTTTCCAGCTTGCATCTTATAGTAATAGATACCACTGGAAACAGAACGACCATTATCATCGGTTCCGTTCCAGACGATAGTATGATTTCCGGGTTCCTGAATACCTTTCACTACGGTCTTCACTAATTGACCTTTAACATTATAGATTTCAATAGTTACAGGTCCTCTTTCTTTAACACTGTAAGAAATGGTAGTTTCCGGATTGAAGGGGTTAGGGTAGTTGTTGTTCAACGCGGTAACAACTACAGGAAGTTCAGGATCATTAACATCGTTTCCCATAATTGAAACATCATCTACACAGAAGAAGAAGGCATCGTTGGAAACGCATTGAATACCAATATAAAGAGGTCCTGGTTGGGTAATTTGATAAGTGTATTCAGTCCAGGTAATCGGTGCTTCAATATAGTTAGTTCCACTGATTATAGTGAAGTGGGCTGGATTGGTATCAGGTGAAATACCTACTTTGAATCTTTCCAGTCCATATTGAGCTGTATAACTTCTTGCCCAGAACTTGATGGAACTTGCTCCGGTTAATTGAGGTGTAATCAGCCAATCGTTGTTAGGAGGAGTAGTGGCAGCAAAACAGCAAGCCATTTTATTTCCACCATGGGCTGTAAGAGAAGTAAGCGCTGGAGTTGTAGCAGTAGGATTGAAGATTATGTATGCTTGAGCAGTATTAACATTTGGCCAGGTATAACCTTGAATGCCGTAAGTTGTGCTTCCATCAACATCCATACAGGTCCAGGGAGCAAAGTTTATAACGAAATTAGCGTAGGTCTCAAAGCCATCACTAAACAAATCTGATATTGGAGGCAACTGGAAGTTCACAGTAGTGGTNTGACCGGTCGTAACTATAATTCCTGTNTGTGTAACAGAAGCATAATTGGGATGACTGGCAGTTACACTGTGTATTCCNGAAAGCACAGTCATACTGTATGCGCCACTGACATTGGTAGTAGCGGTAACATCNCCNCAGGTTACTGTAGCTCCCGANATTGGCTGATTCTGCATATTGCGAACAATACCNGCTATAGTTCCAATTTCATGATACTGGGGTAAAGGATTGGAGAAGGCAGCAACGGAATACGCACCGCCTGTATAAACAGCTTTCACNGCCCATTTATAAGTTCCATCCGGTAAAGAAGCCCAACCTTCATCTGCAAAGCTTAAAGCAGTAATAGGAGTGCNGGTTAAAGAAGTCCAAGCACTTTCATTGGTCTCCTGACCTTGCAGTAAGCGCCATACCTGATAACCTGTCAGAATTCTGTCCCGAGTATAGTTTGTAGGTGTTGTAGGTGTATTCTTGATATTACCGTCACGACTGATAGGCAATGTAGGATATACTAGTTTAGGTGCGGCAGCAGTTGGATTATACCTTATCAATTGGTCTGTATTAAATGTTATAACTTTCGTAGGTGAACCAATTACAATATCATCCAAGAACCAAACATACCACATTCCATCATTGGAAGGCGGATCATCGGCATGCCAGGCAAGCTTAATCTGCTGTCCAGCATAAGCATTTAGATTAACAGTAATCGGAGTAGTATAATAGTTCCAGCCACCGGTTAAAGCTGTTGCATCCCAAAGGATAGTCCAGGTACTGCCATTATTGGTAGAGACCTTGATGTAATAGTGGTCATCATTGGTAGAACCAAGATAGACATAGCTCCAGAACTGTAAAACAGCATTGCTGGGGCAAGGGAATTGAGGTGTAATCAACCATTCATCCTGATGGACATAATCCCACCACATAGCTGCTTGATAGGAACCTCCATGAGGTGGAACTGCAGGTGTGAGAGCTATAGTTCCAACTTGACACCAGGTTGGCAAGACACCGCTTGTTCCTG
>Ga0067045_1003451_pt1 | contig 20520 bp, 15 predicted proteins | sample TerdegcTABiofilm_FD_59184 | JGI IMG/M metagenome (GOLD analysis project Ga0067045, IMG submission 59184) | Combined Assembly of (Gp0054472, Gp0054536) Wastewater bioreactor microbial communities from Singapore -Terephthalate degrading...
GCTGCCGGCCTGCCCTGCCGGTAGGCCCACAGGAGCCCTGCTGCAGCCGCGGCAAGCCCGGCCAGTTGAACCTGCAGCGAGGGATAGACCAGGAGCAGGCCCGCAGCGAGAAGGGCGGCACGGTTAATGAGGTTGATGGGCCCCCGGAAACAACCGACCAGCGAGACGGAAAGCACAAGGATGGCCGCTGCTGTAAAGGCAAAGGCCAGCAGCGTTTCCAGGCCGGTACCGTGCCAGAGCAGGGCCGGCTGGTACACGAACACGAACGGTACGACAAAGCCCGAGATCGCCAGCTTGAAGGCTTCGAGCCCGGTGACCATCATTTCTGAACCGGAAAGCGTGGCGGCCGCAAAGGCGGTCACGCAGACCGGCGGCGTCAGGTCGGAGAACACGGCGTAATAGAACACGAAGAGGTGCGCGACGAGGAGGGGAACGCCGAACTCGCCCAGGGCGGAAGCCGCGATGGTCACGGCGATGATGTAGGCGGCGGTGGTGGGTATGCCGGCTCCAAGCAGGGCCACGGCCATAAACACCATCAACAGCACCAGGAAGAGGATGCCGCCGGAGAAGTGGATCACCATGCTGCTGAAGGACAGGGCGGCGCCGGTGCGGGTCATGCAGGTGACGATGATTCCCGCGCTGGCCAGGGCCACGGCGATCTGGGCGGCGGTGACGGCGCTTTCCGACAGGGCCTCCCACAGGGATTTGAGGTTAAAGCGGACCCTGGGGTTCACGACGCCCAGCACGGCCGTCAGCAGAACCACGAAAAAGGCGGACTTGGTCGGGGAGTACCCGGCGATCAGGAGGTAGGCGATCAACAGAAACGGCACAATCATGTAGCTCCGGCCAAGGATTGAGCGCCAGTCGGGCTTGGGGCGGTCCGGGTCGGGCTTCAGGTTAAGCCTTACGGCCTCAAAGTGGACCATGGCCAGCACGCCCAGGTAATAGAGGACGGCGGGCAGGAAGGCGATCTTGATGATGTAGGAGTACGGCGTGGCCGTGAGCTCCGACATGACGAAGGCCCCGATGCCCATGATCGGCGGCATGATCTGCCCGCCGGTGGAGGCGGCGGCCTCTATGGCAGCGGCGGTTTTGGGCTGGTAGCCGATCTTTTTCATCATGGGGATGGTCACGCTGCCCGTGGCGTAGACGTTGGCCACCGTGCTGCCGCTGACGGTACCGTAAAGGGCGCTGGCCAGGACGGCTATTTTGGCCGGTCCACCCCGCAGGCCCCCGGCCAGGGCCTGGGCCAGCTCAATCAGATAGTCGCCGACCCCGCAGCGGACCATGAACACGGCGAAGACTACATAGATGTACAGGACATTGGCGGAAAGGCCGGTTAAGAACCCGTACATCCCTTCGTCCACGAACAGGTACATCATTTCGATGATGCGCTCGAACGAGTAAGACTTGAAGTGAAGGATGCCGGGCATGTACTGGGCGCAGGCCAGGTAGGCCAAAAAAATGACGGGCATGAGGGCGAACCACTTGGAAATGAGCCGGCGGCAGGCTTCGATGGCCAACAGCACCATGATGGTTCCGAACAACACCTCGGCCGGCAGGACTTCCGTGACCCCCTGGTAGCGGAAGTTGATCCGGTCGGCGTTCAAGTAGCTGTACGCGCTGCCGGCAAAGGCGGCTGCGGCCAGCAGCCAGTCGTACCAGGGGATCCTGTTGGCGGGCAATTTCTTGGTGGCCGGGTACAATAAAAAGACCAGCGGGATCAAAAACAAGAGGTGGAGGGATCGCATTGCTCTAGGTTCGAGGACACCGAACCCCGAAGTGTACAGATGGAATAACGTGGCCACTACTGCGTACAGTGTGACGGCTAACCCGACAGGCCCCTTGAGTTGGCGCGTGTTCATAGTGTACCTCCTCGCGTTTCAGTGGTTGCGGTAAATGAAGGAATTTATTAAATTAATTAAATTATATCAATAAATCCGGCCGTTGGCTGCCGGCGTTTTTTCGCTCAAACTGTTTTCCGGCTGCGTTACCCGGCTTTGCGCATGCGACCGCAGTTTTTAAAGAGGGTCCGGGACTCCCCGGACCCTCTGCCGCTAAAGTTTCAGGCTATTATTTTTTGTCTTATCTTTATTTTATATAGCCCTTTTCCTTGTAATATTTTTCCGCACCGGGATGGAGCGGGGCGCCGATTCTTATCCCAGGCCTTGCTCGGGTCAAACACATTGAAGGCGGGATGGATGGCCTTGGTTTCCTCGAGGTTGTCGCAGATGGTCTTGGTGATGGTGTAAACAATGTCATCGGGCACGTTCTTGCTAACAATTATGCAGTTGCTCATGGTGGCTGTCTTGATGTCCTTGTCGCCGTTAACAGCCTTCGGGTAGGTGCCGGCTGGGATCACGCCGTTGCCCAGGTTGAACTTGCTCATTTCTTTCAGGAGGTCATCCGGCCATTCCAGCAAGCGCATCGGCCGACCGATGGAGGCTTCGGTGACGGCCGCTCCGGGCAGACCAAGGAACGTAAAGTATACGTCCACGTTCTTGTCCTTGAACTGGGTGGCCTGGTCGGAGTAACCGGCATGGAATATCTTCGATCCGTTCGCTTTCAGCTTGTCATAAGAAGTGCCGTAAAAGGCCATGACTTTCCTGAACACCCATTCGTCGGAGCTGCCAACAACGGATACGGTTAGCCTGATGGGTTTCTTGCTGGTCAGCACGTCTTTAATGGTTTTGTAGGGGCTGTCGTCCGCTACGATGAAGTGGAAATAGCTGATGCCGAGGTCGGTCGCGATACCGCGGACGTTGGTGAGCTTTTCGGTGTAGGGGTCTTCACCGGCAGCAGCAGCGGCTACAAGCGGCGGGAGCCCCCAGCCGATTTCGCAGTCGCCTTTATTAACCAGAGGCACGTTCTGCACTCCGCCGCCGGGGATGACTTTGAGGCTGATCCCGGTGTTCTTTTTGGTCATCAGCTCACCAAAACCTCCGGCCTGGGAATACCACCCTCCACCCATCGAGCCTGCCGTCCAGGTGAGGGTAGTTGTTTTGGGCGCTTCTTTTGGCTTTTCCGCAGGTTTTTCCGCGGGCTTCTGCGCGCAGGCGGCCACAAACACCAACAGCGCGATGCACAGCAGGGCAATCCAAATAAGGTTTCGACGATTCAATACATTCACCCTCCCCAAAATGTTAGACGTTCAGAATATCCGTTTGCAGTCAACGTTTTTTCCTTGCTTTCGGTTACCCTTCACTTCTCACCTCCTTCAAGCCGGTGGCGTTCAGGCAGGTTTTCCAGTACTTGTTGACGTCTTCCACCAGGCTGTCAATATGAGCGAGCATGGCTGCTTCCGCCTCGTCGGCATCGCGCCGGCGAAGGGCATCGAAGATGCGGCGGTGCGATACCATGTACGCCGAATTGATTTTTTTCCTGATGTATTCAAAGGTCTGCGACTGCTGACCCATGATGGCCAATTGGTAGTACATCAGCTCCAGGATAGGGTTTCGCGAAGCGCGGGCGATGGCTTTGTGAAATTCCAGGTCGTGGAAAGTGATCGGTTTGTCTTCCCGGTAGCTGTTTTCCTGGAGCTGAAGAATCTCTTCCATGGCGTCGAGTTCGTTTTCGGTCACCCGCTGCGCAGCCAGCCTGGCCGTACCTCTTTCTACAGTGCGGCGGGCTTCCAGCACGGCCAAAAAGTCCTCCAGGAGCTTGGGGTCAATGTATTTGTTGAGGTTGCTCTGGTAGAACTCCATGTTTTTTAATTGTTTGTTCAGGATGATGGCCCGCAGGCCCTTTTCGGTAATGACCCGGCCCCGGTATTTCTCCTTCTGCAGGTAACCGAGGTTTTCCAGCTTGTTTAAAATCCGGCCGATGGTGGCGGAACTGGTTTCAATGTGCTCGTCAGCCAGCCGGTTTACAATTTGCCAGGAGCCGATGGGGTCAGCAGCCTCGCTGATCATTTCCAGGATGAGGAGTTCTTTCTCGTCCAGGGGCTTGATGTTCATTAACTAAACCCTCCAGGCGTCAACAGTATTGACGGCCGGCTCGATTTGCCGTTCAAACGCAGGAACACTGCCGGCAGCGGTCGGGAGAAAGCTCGCTAATGTCGTATGGCAGGCTTTCGGAATCGAGCATCATAGCCAGCAGTTTGCCGGTAATGGGAGCCAGGGCTATCCCATCGCCTTCATGCCCCGCAGCCATATACAGGCCGGGGTACCTGGAAACAGGGCCGATAAACGGTTTGCCGTCGTCGGAGGCCGGCCGCAGCCCGGCAAAGGTGCGGATTATGTGCACGTTGTTGAGGATCGGGAAAAAGCGGACCGCCTCCTCGACCACCAAGCGGATGGCCTCGCAGTTGGTGCTGTTGTCGTACCCGGCATATTCCCTGGTGCCGCCGATGAAGTAGTTGCCCTCGCTGGTTTGTGAAACCGCCAGGCCGATGCCCAGGTCGTTCAATATCTGCCGGCGGCTTTTGGCCAATGAAGGATAAAGCTTCATGACGATGTAGTCAGCGTTCCAAAAATTGGTTTTGCCCAGACGGGGGATCTGTTCGGTCACCGCTATTTGCCCGCGCTTCGGCCTGATGGGCACGTCGATGCCCAGCTGGGCGACCAGCTCTCCCGCCCATGCACCTGCGGCATTGATGACCGACTCAGCGTAGAAATGCCGGCCGTCTTCGCAAACGACCTTCCAGTTATAATCGCTGATGAATTCTATCGATTGCACTTTAGACCCCTTTTTGATTTTCAGGCCTCGCTCTTGAGCCACGGCGGCAAATGCCCTCATGGTTTTGAGGGGGTTGACCTGAGAATCAAGGGGACTGTATGTAGATGCCAGGACATGGGGGCTTACGTGGGGGTGAAGCTTTTTCATTTCCTGTTTATCCAGGAAGGTTACCTCCAACCCGAAGCTGTGCTGCTGCCGGGCAAAATCTTCCATAATGGGCAACTGTTCCTGGGTTTCGATGAAAATCATTCCGCCGGCATTTTCCAGATCGATCTCCATTGGCAGGTCTTTGGCCAAACGCCGATACAACTCAAGGCTCTCCAGGGCCAGGGTCAGAAGTATGCCGGGCCTTTTTGACTGCAGGAGGATCTGGTCGTCACATGCTCCGGAAGCACCGGAGCCAAACTCTTTTTTTTCGATCAGCAGAACTTTCCTTGGTCCGGCGGTAAGGTAATAGGCTGTTGAAAGGCCGATGATGCCGCCGCCGATAATAATTGCGTCAAATTTTTCCTGCATGCTGTTTACCTCCGGGTTTTCCTTCAGCCTGCTCATCATATAGTGAGGAGCTGTTGTAAATAGCATACCACAAACCCTGAAATGGATACAAGGTGTTTTTAAAAAAATTCACAGCAAATTTAATTTTTGCAATGCAAATAATTGTAAATACCTGTTGATAAGTGAATAACAATAAGAAATTTGCAAAAAAATTTACCAAACAACTAAAGATGTTTATTGACCCTGCGGTTGGAAAAAAGATATAATGGACTCAAAGGCTGCTCACCCCATGATGAGCAGTAAAGACGGGGCACAGGGAGGACAAGGTTTATGCAGGAAGAGACCAAAAACTACATTTGTCGCTGTGAAGAAGTGACGAGGGAAGAAATCGAGGAAGCCATCCGCAACGGCGCCACTACGATGAACGAGGTCAAACGCTGGTCCAGGGCGGGCATGGGATTGTGCCAGGGCAAGATCTGCTCCCGGAACGTATCCCGCATCGTCTGCGAAGCGACAGGGAAAAAGCCGGAGGAGGTGCTGCCGTCCACTGTTCGCCAGCCGGTTCGTCCGGTGAGGATAGATGTAATCGCAAAAGATAAGGAATAACAACAAGAGCCACGTTCAAGAAACAATCATCAAACCATGGCAAATATTTTGCGGAGGTGTTGAGAGTGCAAGATTGGGGCCGATTGATAACGGCAATGGCCACGCCGTTCGACAGGGAAGGCAAGCTTGACTTAACCGGCGCAGTCGAACTGGCGAAAAAGCTGGCCGGCGAGGGAACGACGGCCGTAGTGCTGGCAGGCAGTACGGGAGAAAGCCCCACCCTGTCGGAGGAGGAGAAGCTCGCCCTGTTTGAAGCGGTGAAAAAGCAAGCAAACATTCCGGTAATAGCCAATGTGGGCAGCAACAATACGGAAAAATCTGCCCTGCTGGCCCAAAAGGCGAAAGAGACTGGCGTGGACGGGATTATGGCGGTCGTTCCCTATTACAACAAGCCTAACCGGGAAGGTATTTACCGGCATTTTCAGACGATTGCCGAGGCCGCCCAGTTGCCGCTGATGGTGTACAATGTCCCGGGACGCACCGCCCTTAACCTGGATGCGGAAACAATCCTGAGGATCGCCCGGATACCTTTTGTACACTCTATTAAGGAAGCTACAGAAGACTTCAACAAGATTTCCAGGGTCATCCGGGAAGCCCCGCCTCATTTTAAGGTATATACCGGTGAAGACCACCTTACTCTGCCTCTCCTGGCCATCGGCGGATACGGGGTGGTGAGTGTGGCCGCTCACGTGGCCGGGAGGCAAATGAGGGCGATGATCGAGAACTACCTGGCTGGACGAGTGGAAAAAGCGAAAGAACTGCACCTGGCGCTCACGCCGCTTTACGAAAGCCTGTTTTTGACGTCCAATCCAATCCCGCTGAAAAGCGCCCTGAGGCTGCAGGGGTTTGATGCAGGTCCCTTGCGCCTCCCGCTGGTGGAAGCCACAGAAGAAATTGTGGAACGGCTGAGGGCGGTCTTGCAAAATTTGCCGGCTGTGGACTGAAGAGGAGGATTGAAATGGGACGGGTTGAACATCACATTATCCTGGGAGAGGCCCCGGCGCGGAAGAAAGTGACGGTCTTTGTCGACGGCGAGCCGTTGGAGGCTTATGAAGGAGAAATGATCGCGGCAGCACTGTGGGCCAGCGGGAGGAAAACGTTGCGCTACACCAAAAAAGACAACAAGCCGCGGGGGATATATTGCGGCATTGGGCGCTGCACCGACTGCGTAATGATTGTCGACGGTGTTCCAAATGTGCGTACCTGTGTTACGCCGGTGCGCGAGGGGATGGTTATTCGGACCCAGAAAGGGCTGGGCCGGTGGGAAGAAGGTGGCGGCAGTGAAAACGACTGAGATCGTGGTTATCGGCGGCGGGCCGGCCGGCCTTTCAGCGGCGATTGAGGGGGCGCGGCTTGGCGCCCAGGTACTCGTCATTGATGAGAATTCACGGCCCGGCGGACAGCTTTTTAAGCAGATCCATAAGTTTTTCGGCTCACGGGAACATCAAGCCGGCGTTAGGGGACTGGAAATCGGTCGCAAGCTGCTGGAGCAAACGGCAGAACTGGGGATTGAAGTTTGGCTGAACTCCGAGGCTGTTGGCGTGGACCGCGACAAGAAGGTCTGGGTCATTAAGGACGGGACAGAGTCGCTGGAGGTAAAAGGTGAAAGGATAATCCTTTCCACCGGTGCGGTCGAAAACTCGCTGACCTTTCCAGGGTGGACCTTGCCCGGGGTGATGGGGGCGGGGGCGGCACAGACGATGGTCAATATTCACCGGGTCAGGCCTGGAAAAAGGGTGTTGATGGTCGGATCGGGTAACGTGGGCGTTATTGTTTCCTACCAGTTGATGCAGGCCGGTGCGGAGGTTGTTGCTATCATTGAAGCCGCTCCCCGGCTGGGAGGTTACGGAGTCCATACGGCCAAGGTCCGCCGGGCGGGAGTGCCCTTTTACACTTCCTATACCGTCAAGCGGGCCCTCGGCCGGGACAAAGTCGAGGGGGCCGAAATAGTGGCCCTTGATGACAGGTGGAATCCAATTCCCGGCACCGAGAAAACGCTTGATGTGGATACAATTTGTGTGGCTACAGGCCTTACGCCGCTTGCCGAGCTGGCCTGGTTTATAGGTTGCCGTTTCCATTACATCCCGTCGCTGGGCGGGTTCGTGCCGGACCACAATGAGTTCATGGAGACGAACGTCCCAGGGGTGTATGTTGCCGGAGACATCGCCGGAGTGGAAGAGGCTAGTACGGCGATGGAAGAGGGGAGACTGGCGGGGATAGGGGCGGCCGCTTCCCTCGGCTACCTGAAGCCTGAAGCTTTGCGGGAAGAGGCAAAAAAGGTGTGGGACCGGCTCAATTCCTTGAGGAGCGGGCCCTTCGGAGAAGGGCGCCGCAAGGCCAAGGAATCTATCCTGCGAGAAGAAGGGAGTATTTACAATGCCAGGACATTGTGAACATCCGGGGGTCAAACTGTCAGGGGCGCCAAACCGGGAAGAGCTGAAAAAGAGTCCGGGTTATCCCTCTCAGGAATTCTGGAGCAAAGGCCCGCTGGCCTTTATCGAATGCGTGGAGGAAATACCGTGCAACCCGTGCGAGACTTCCTGCCCGCAGGGGGCAATCGCGGTAGGTAAACCCATCACCAACCTGCCGGTGCTTGATGCCGGCAAATGCCTGGGCTGCGGGGTGTGCATCGCGGCCTGCCCGGGCCTGGCCATTTATGTGAAGAATTACACTTACAGCGAGACGGAAGCGACGATCACCTTCCCCTTTGAGTACTGGCCTCTTCCTCAACAAGGGCAGGAGGTAGTGCTGGTTAACGAGATGGGGGAAGCTGTCTGCCGCGGCGAGGTGCTGAGGGTGGTCGACATCCCCAGGAACAACCGTACGCCGTTGATCACGGTCAAATACCCCAGGGAGTTTTTCGAAGAAGTAAAGTCCATGCAGCGGCTGTGAGGCGTTTGCCCTCATGTTGACTGAGCGTAGATTGATCAAAGAAGCAGCGACAAGGGAGGAAGACGAGATGAGGAAATACAGGGTGGGCGTGGTCGGAGCCATGGGAGCCGTCGGTACCCAGATGCTGATCATGCTTGAGAAGTCCAGCCTGCCGATCGAACGGGTAGTGCCGCTGGATGTCAAAGAAAACGAAGGCAAAACGGTTGTTTTTCGCGGGGAGCAGCTTACGGTCAAGACCGCGGAGAAGGGAGCCTTTGAAGGGCTGGACATTGCCCTTTTTTCGGCGGGAGAGAAAGCCAGCGAGGTTCTGTCCCCGATAGCAGTGGAAGAAGGAGCCGTGGTGATAGACAACAGCAACGCCTTCCGCATGGACCCGAACGTCCCGCTGGTGGTGCCGGAGGTCAATCCGCAGGCGGCCAAGGAACACTGCGGCCTGATCGCCAACCCGAACTGTTCGACCATCCAGATGGTGGTGGTTTTAAAACCGCTGCACGACAGGTTCAAAATAAAAAGGGTGGTTGTGGCCACCTACCAGGCGATCTCCGGCACCGGGCTGCCGGCTATCGAGGAGATGGACAGGCAGATTAGGGAATACGTGGAAGGCCGGGAGTTGACTTACCGGGTATACCCCTATCCCATCGCCTTCAATGCCCTTCCCCAGATCGATGTTTTCCTGGAAAACGGCTACAGCAAAGAAGAAATGAAGATGTATAATGAAACGAAGAAGATCATGGGAGACAACAGCATTGAGGTCACAGCCACGGCGGTCAGGATACCGGTGATCCGCTGCCATTCCGAAGCCGTCAACGTGGAAACCGAAAAACCCCTGCCGGAGATCGGGGAAATCAGGGAAATCCTTTCTTCCGCGCCAGGCGTCAAGGTGCTGGACGACCCCTCCAACAAGGTCTATCCCATGCCATATTATTGCCGGGATACCGATAAGGTCTTTGTCGGAAGGGTCCGCAAGGACTTCACCATCGCCAACGGCCTCAACCTGTGGATAGTGGCCGATAACCTGCTGAAGGGTGCGGCCCTAAACGCGGTGCAGATTGCCGAACTCCTGGTGAAAAACGGCTGGCTGAAGAGGCGGTGAGAACAGCGGCGGGAATTTTTATTGACAAAACAGGCATGGGCGGCATAAAATAAACTAAAATCGGATATGAAATTACCTCACTCACTTGGAGTGGGGTAGGGGTCGCGGGGACCAAGAGTAGGCCGTGGAGCGTGGTAGCGGTGAACCGGGCGAAAGGGGTCTTCGCCGAAGTGCGGCGCGTAACCGGCGTGCCGTGCTGGGGCTGTGTTTAATAGACACAGGACTGTCACCCGGCTTTAACCCAGGGCCGGGTGGAGCACTATCTCACGGGGGCGAAGAGAGGGGGTATCTGCGGCTTGCGGCAGCCAGGGGTAACGCCTCTGGCTGTGTTTTATTTCTTATGGCTACTCATCGATGAGCGCCAAGAAATACTGTTTTTTATTCACTTTCGTTATTGACTTAATCCCAAAAAAGAGTATAATACGAACTATATAGTCTATTGTACGCAGATAAATGTACACTATACGTGGACAATATTGTATGCATATTTATAGAAAGGATGTTGGCGATGAAGCAATACAGAGTGGCGGTTGTGGGACTAGGCGCCGTAGGCAGGGAGATGATTGCCACCCTGGAAAAATCGGCGCTGCCAGTAAGCGAAGTTGTGCCCCTGGTGAGAAGGAATGAAGGGGAAAAGATTGAATTCAGGGGTGAAACGTACGTTTCCAGGCTGGTTCAGAAAGGCTGCTTCAAGGATATAGATTTTGCCCTGTTTTCCGCTGGCGAGCAGGCAAGCCGCGAGCTGGCCCCGCTTGCCATGGATGAAGGTGCGGTGGTCATAGACAACAGCAACGCTTTTAGGATGGAGCCGGACGTCCCCTTGGTCGTTCCGGAAGTAAACCCGCTTGAGGCCAAAAAGCACCGCGGCCTGATTGCCAACCCGAACTGTTCGACCATCCAGATGGTTGTGGCGTTGAAACCGCTTCACGACCGCTTTAAAATAAAAAGGATCGTTGTTTCCACCTACCAGTCGGTTTCTGGGACCGGCCTGCAGGCCATCGACGAGTTAAACGGACAGGTCCAGGCCTACGTCAGCGGCCGCGAAATGGTTCGCGAGGTGTACCCGCATCAAATTGCCTTTAATGTGCTACCACACATTGATGTCTTTCTGGAAAACGGGTACACCAAAGAAGAGATGAAAATGCACAACGAGACCCGGAAAATACTGGGGGACAACGATATCCGGGTTACGGCCACTACGGTGCGCGTTCCCGTGATCCGTTGCCATTCGGAAGCGGTCAACATCGAAACTGAAAAACCGCTGCCGGACGTGGAAGAGATAAGGGAGATACTAGCCAACGCGCCGGGAGTCGTGGTGGTCGACGATGTGGCCAATAACCGTTACCCGCTGGCTATTGACTGCCAGTACAGGTACGAGGTCTTCGTGGGCCGCATCCGCAAAGACTATACCGTAGCCAACGGCCTCAACATGTGGATAGTGGCCGACAACCTGCTGAAGGGCGCAGCCCTGAACGCGGTGCAGATTGTGGAACTCCTGGTTGCCAGGAATTGGGTGGCGGCAGAGCGTCAAAAAATGGTGGCGGTATAAAGCAAATGTAATTGAATAAAGCAAATAGATTAATATGGCCGTAAATATAATAGTGGTTTAAAAAAGGGGCCTTGACCCGCAGGTTGATGAATGGGGCAAGGCCCTATTGGCATTATGGCGAAAGTTCGGCCAAGGGTTTAACTTGCCGAAACGGCAACTGAGCGGATATAATACTGTTTGAACCAAATGATTTTTCGGAAGGAGCGAGAGAATGCCCATACTGGTGCAAAAGTTTGGCGGCACTTCGGTGAACACGCCGCAAAAGCGCGATCAGGTCCTGAAAAAGGTTACCTCGGCAAAGGAGAAAGGTTATGATGTGGTGGTGGTTGTCTCCGCGATGGGGAGAAAAGGGGAGCCTTATGCCACTGATACTTTTCTGGGTTTGCTGGAGGAAGTCGGCCCTGGCGCCAGTCCAAGGACGAAAGACCTGCTGGCCTCATGCGGCGAAATCATTTCCGCCTGCCTGGTCGCTCATGCCCTGGAGCAAAAGGGCTACAAAGCCTGCCCCTTAACAGGGTTTCAGGCCGGGATCGTCACCAATGGCGATTTTACTAATGCTGATATCACGAAAGTCAATGCTGGCCGTTTGCAAAAAGAGCTGTCCGAGGGGAAAATAGCGGTGGTCGCAGGGTTCCAGGGCATTACGGAGGGTGACGACATAACAACCCTGGGAAGGGGCGGCAGCGACACGACGGCCCTCGCCTTGGGCGGCGCCCTGGGAGCGGAAACTGTGGAGATATATACCGATGTGCCGGGCATTGCGTTTACCGACCCGCGTTTGCTTCCGGAAGCCCCCTACCTGCAAAGCATTGATTTTTACCCCATGCATGTTCTGGCTTGCGCCGGGGCGAAAGTGATCCATCCCCGCGCGGTGAAGGCGGCAATCAATTTCAAGATGCCGTTTTATGTCAAATCTACTTTCAGCGACGAACCGGGCACCCTGATCGGTCGGAAAGGCGAGAACTTCGGCGGCCTGTACGGGATAGCCCTGACTAAAAACGTGCTCATAGCGACTGTAAAAGGAGAAGACGAAACAGGGACCTGGCGGGCAAAAGCCGTTGACGACCTGTTTTACCGGGTTGAACCCGGCAGGACAGTGTTGGCCGTGCCTACCAGCGGGGTTTTGCCGGAAGGGTGCGTCGCCTCCGCGGAGTGCGACCTTGTTACCGCGGTGTGGGAACCGGAAAGCGGCGTGACGGCCGAGATTGTTCAGGCGGTCCTGCGCGATGCCGGGATTGAAACCGCCGGGTTCTTCGGCCTGCACTCCGGCGGGGCCTGGGCTGTACCGGCCGGCAGCGCGCAGGCAGCAGTGCGTGCCGTTTTTAGCTTTGCCGGCGAAAAACGGAGAAAAGAGGCCATTTGAAGACGAACCGACATCCGCAATATTCCCATTTATGTTTAAAACCGCTGTGCTATAATTAGTTCAGCGGTTTATCTTTTACAACATGCTTTGAGACATGGCAACGAGCGGGAGGGGATTGCCGTGAAAGGGGAAACGGCCAGGAGGTTCGGTCTGCCAGGCGGCGGAGGGAAGATGGGAAAGAAAACGGCGAAGCGCTTTAAGGTCGTGGCCAGTCTTGCTCTGGTGGTGCTGATGCTGGGCGCCGTTCTTTGGGGGATGGACAGGTTGGGACTTTTTTTGCACAAGCCTGCTGCGGCTGCCGAGGTTGACATCAGGGCTTTACAGGAGGACAAGGCAGGGGTGGACCCGGGTACCGCCTTTCTGTTGACCGGCCGGCAGCCCCTGGATGAAAAGACGGTGCGCAATACTTTGAAAATCAGCCCGGCGTTTTCCTACAGGCTGGAAAAGCGGGCGGGCGGGAAGGAATACCTGATTGTCCCCAACCAGAGGCTGTCGGCTGATACGGTTTACCGGATGGCCTTTGACACCAGCGGCAAGGGCCGGGAAGACCTGAGCTGGGCCTTCCAGACCAGGGGCAGGTTCCGGGTCGTGAGTTCTCTGCCCCGGGAGCGAACAACCCACGTTCCGCTTGATACCGGGATTGAAGTGAAGTTTTCCCATGAGAATTATGATTTTTCCAAGATACATGACTATTTTAGCATTTCTCCCAAGGTTGAAGGCCGGTTTGAGCAGCACAAAAAGACGCTGGTATTTGTCCCCTCCGGAAAGCTTCAGCCTTCCACCATATATTTGGTGACGATAAAGAAAGGGCTCCCCGTCCTGGGAAGTGAGGAAACCCTGGCCGAGGATTATACCTTCGGTTTCGAGACCGCCTCCGGCCAGGAAACGGGTGAAGCGTTCGCCTTCGAGATGGATGCCGGGCCATATGAGTTCGCCGTAGGAGATGCCCCTGTTTTCAACGTTTATTTCTACTCCGGCTATTATCTTAAGACTAAAACCCAGGGTCAACAGGAACTTCCCTCCCTGGAGGTCGCAGTGTACAGGTACTCCGACCACCAGGCCTTTATCCGCGCTCTGGAGGAAAGGGACAAAATACCTGCCTGGGCATACCAGGCGTTAAGGAATTACCGGCAGGATTTGAGCGGTTTAAGGCAGGAGGCGCGTTACCGGACGGAGTTTTTAAGGGTCAATGAATACAATCATTATGTCGCTTTCCCGGAAGGTCTGCCCGCCGGCTATTATGTCGCTGAACTAACATCGGGGGGCTGCATACGCCAGGTCTGGTTCCAGGTAAGCGATCTCGCCACATATTCGGCCCTTGGCGAAGCAAGAACCTTGCTCTGGGTACACGACCTGCAGGAGAAAAAACCGGTTGCCGGGGCCAGGGTTGAATTGGCGAACACCGGCATAACCGCGTTCACCGATGAAGGGGGAGCGGCTTTAATCGATTGGGGATTTGCCGGGGCAGGAGGAGACGGTAGCGGAAGCTGCGCTTACGCCCGGGTGAGTGCCGGCAGCCGTGAGGCCGTCGTTCCCTTGAAGGCCGGCTGGCCATTCTTCTGGGCTGAGGGTTACTCCAATTACTCCAGTGCCAGGGATTACTGGAAATACCTCTATCTGGAGCGCGAACTGTTTAAACCTGGCGATGAACTGCATTTTTGGGGCGTGTTGGCCTACCGGGACAGTGGAACACGCGGGCCGGAAGAAGTGGTTGTTGAGCTGAAGGGTGGCGGACATCTTTATGAATGGGCGCCGGACACTCCCATCACCAGCGCGAAAGTACCTTTGAAAGACAAGACTTATGCAGGCAGTATCCAGTTGCCGGCCCTCAGGCCAGGCTACTATTACCTCCAGGTGAAGCTCGGAGAAACGGTCATCGTTTCACGCGGCTTTTCCGTAGAGACATATGAAAAACCGGCCTACCGGCTGGAGATCAAGCCGGAAAAAAGAGCCGTTTTTGCCGGGGAGGGAATGAATTTTCAGCTACAGGCCACCTTTTTTGAAGGCACGCCGGTACCCGGCCTGAATTTAAGCTACCGGATCGGGGACAAAAGCGGCCGGGTCAAGACCAACGATCTAGGAACAGCACGTATCCCCTACATCGGGCGGGCAGAGAAAGAACAGTACGGTCCCTATAATTTCAATTGGATAAATGTAACCGCAAATTTGCCCGAGGCTGGCGAGATCTCCGCCGCCGACAGCGTCTGGGTCTTCAGCAGCAAGGTCTGGCTTGACGGCAAAGTGTCCCGCCAGGAGGACGACCGGGTGGCGGTGGATATTAGCCTTTCCAGTGTGGACCTGAGCAAAATCAACGCCGGTGAGTACCCGTCCGAACAGAATTTCCTGGCCGGGCCGGCAGCCGGCGTGCTCGTACGGGGAACCATTTTCCAGGACATCTGGACGAAAGAGGAAGCCGGCGCGTATTATGACTTCATCAGCAAGAAAGTAGTTAAAACTTACGATTACAAGCACTCCGCCAGGCGTGTTTCCGATTTCAGCCTGATCACGGATGCCAGCGGGAAAGCAAGCTACAGCGGAAAGCTGGATCCGGCCAATTCCTATTATATAGAGCTGACCGCGGAAGACGATGAAGGCCGCCGGTTTAAGAAGAGGCTGCCGGTTCCTGGAGCGGTCCGGCCTGAAACGGATAGCTACAAGCGGCATTACCTGGCTTTTAGGGGTCAGGAGAACGGTTTTGAGGTTGGCGACAAAGTGCGGCTGGTCTTCAAGGAAAATGAAAACGAGCTGCCGGCCAGGGAAAAAGGATTCATGTATTTCCGCGGCCGGAAAAACATCGAGTCCTGCGAAGTGACGGGCAATCCCTGGTACGATTTCACCTTCACCGCAGATCATGTGCCGAATGTCAACGTCTACGGCGTGTACTTTGACGGGGTCTCCTACCGGGAATCCGAGGCATGTCTTGTTCCTTTGGCCAGGGAAAACAGATCCCTCCGGATAAAGATAGCGGCGGACAAGGAGGAGTACCGTCCGGGCGAAAAAGCAAGACTGAACGTGGTGGTGACTGACAGGGAAGGAAGGCCTGTCCGGGCTGCCGTGAATGTAAACCTGGTTGACGAGGCCCTTTACAGCCTGAGCGACCAGCATGTCAACCTGCTGGATGCGCTGTATACCGACTATATCTATACTGTCCTTTATACCAGGAAGTCTCACGAGTATCCATCAGGCCCCCCGGGCGGGGGAGCGGAGAAAGGCGGCGATGGGGAAGGGTTGCGCAATGATTTCCGCGACACGGTTCTGTTTGCTACGATGTACACGGATGAAGAAGGGAAAGCCAGCACTGAATTCTGGTTGCCCGACAACCTCACCTCCTGGCGGGCAACCGTTCAAGCCGTTACCTCCGAACTCCTGGCGGGGAGCGGTGTCATCCGGCTGCCTGTACGCCTACCCTACTTTGTGGATCTGGTGCTAAACGATACCTACCTTGAAGGGGATAGGCCGGTGGTGTTGGTTCGCTCATACGGCGGCAAACTGGCGGCCGGGGTTCCGGTTTACTACCGGATGAAGCTGGTCACGCCGGACGGCAAGGAGCTGGCCAGTGAAGGCGAGGGGGCATCCTTTACGGCTTATGATTGGGCTTTGCCGCCGTTACAGGCGGGGGACTACAGCCTTACGGTGGAAGGGAGTCACGGGGCTTACAGCGACCGGGTGAGCAAACGGTTTCGGGTCGTCAAAAGCCTTCTGGAAAGAACGGTTGCCCGGCAGGACCTGTTGGCGGACGGCTATCTGCCGGCAGGGCTTAAAGAGCAACAAGGACCTGTTACCCTGGTTGTCAGCGATTATGAGAAAAGCCAGTACCTGAGGGGACTCTGCCAGTTGGCCTGGCAGGACGGTAACCGCTTCGAGCAGCAACTGGCGGCGGTGGAGGCGCGCCGTCTTTTGGAGCAGTATTTTCCGGACGAAAAGGACCGCATGTGGTTTGGAAACGCTGAACCCGACTCACTGCTGCGCTTCCAGCAGCAGGACGGGGGAGTGGCCATGCTGCCCTATGCGGATAGCGATTTGGATCTTACGGCCCTGGCGGCTTCCTGTGCCAGCCGCTATCTGGACAGCAGGGCGATGGCCGGCTATTTGTACCAGTCGCTGGAAAATCAGGAGGCCGGCATTGACCGGACCGCGGCGCTGTGGGGATTGGGTGCCTTGAATGAGCCTGTTCTGCTGCAGGTCAACGAGTTGCTGAATAAGAACGGTTTGTCGGCCGAGGAAAGGATAAACTTGGCCCTGGCCAGCCTTGACCTGGGCAACGGTGCTGCCGGAAGACGGACTTTTGAACAGCTGCTCGAGGCTTACGGCCAAGACCTTGGTTCCACCATGCGGATCAATGCCGGCCGGGACCAGGACGAGATCATCCAGGCCACCGCCAAGATGGCCATTCTGGCTGCAAGGCTGGACCACCCGCAAAAAAACAAGCTGTTCCAGTACCTGTTGGAAAACCGGCCTTCCGAAAGGCTTAACCTTGTTGAACAGGTTTTGATACTTAAATACAACCTGCAGTATATGGAACCGGGACCGGTAAGCTTCACCGTGGAGTACAGGGGCGAAAGTTTTACAAAATCCTTAAAGGGATTGGAAACATTCAGCCTTACAGTCCTGCCGGAGGAGGCGGATACTCTCAGGTTCAGCCGGGTGCAGGGAAAAGTGGGCGTGGTGACCACCCTTACGGTTCCCTGCGATCCGGAAACAATCAAAGGGCAACAGGATTTGGCCATCAACCGGAGTTACGTGGTCAACGGCCGACAGGTTGAGGCGCTGGGGCGCTCTGATTTGGTTGAGGTTGTTATTGATTACGACATCGGGGAAAAGGCGCCGGAGGGAACATACGAGATTGTCGACGTGCTGCCGGCCGGCCTGCGCTATGTCCCCAGGCCCGATATGCGGACTGACAAGACCAGCAAATACCTTTCCTTCCCAGCGGTGGTCAAGGGGCAGAAACTGACCTTTAATGTGTCCAAAGGTAGCCGCCGGCTGTCCTATTACGCCAGGGTTGTTTCGCCGGGGGAATACCTGGCAGAACCGCCGCTGTTGAGCAATGTTGCCAGCGGCTCAATATGTGCTGCGGGCAGCGGGGTCAGGATCGTCATCAAATGAGAAAACGGCTGTCGGTCCTTGTTTTAGTGGTTTTCCTGCTGGCCGGTTGCGGCTGGCCGGCTGAAGAACCGGCTGAGAGAAAAACGGTTCTTCAGCCGATGCACAAGAACATCTTTGTGAAGGGCGAAGACCTGGTGCGTTGCTTTGCTCAGCAAGAAAACGAACAGCCCATTGAAGTGAAAGCGGCCGTCAGGGGCGGCGTGGTTCCGCACCACCTGCTGGCCGGCCGTCTCACAGCAAGGTTCATGGAGGCGTTAGCCTTGCAGCGGCCAGGAATGGTAGTATTAGCCGGGCCCAATCATCGCAACCTGGGGGCCAGGGTGATCACCGGGTTCTATGATTGGGAGACGCCGGAAGGGGTGGTGAGGACTGATCCCCAGGCGGTCAAGGCCCTGGTGGGAGCGGGCGCCGCCGTGCGGGACGAGGGCATCCTGTCCGAAGAGCACTCGGTGGGAGCGGTCATCCCCTTTATCGGGCATTATCTGCCTGAGGCCCGTGTTGTTCCTCTCATCCTCCACCGTGACGCGTCATTGAAAGAGGTTGACCTGATACTGGAGGCCATTCAGGCTTACCTGGACCAAGGGGCTGTGCTGGTCGCTTCGGTTGACTTTTCTCACTACCTGACCAGCCAGGAGGCGGAGCAGAAGGACAAAATCACCTTGAAAGCCATGCGCGACTTCGATTACAGCAAGCTTTACAGCCTGGGCAACGACCACCTTGACTCCCCGGCCTGCTTGGCCCTGGTCCTGCGCGCCGCTGAAAAAAGAGGCATCAGGCAGTTTCAGATCCTGGACCATACCAATTCCGGCATCCTGTTGAAAAACCTCCTCATGCCGACGACCAGCTATTTTACGCTGCTGTTGTATTAGCGCATAACGATATGTCAATTACAAGATGTTCCTGAGGATGAAGGCTTCTTTTTGTGGGATGTGCCGGAGAAAATAGCCGAGACTGTACAGTTCCGCCATCGATTCGGCTTTGTCGTGGTGTTCCAGGTAGCTTTTCAGTTTGGTCAAGCACTCTTCGATGCGGTCAATTTCTTCGTGGTGCACGAGCATGGGCCAGTAGCCGTTTGCTTTCTTCCATTTTTGCTCTGCTTCGTCAAGCGTTTTTTTCGCATTGTCCCAGCCGCCGTTTTCCACTGCCTGCCGCATAGTCTTAACCGATTCCAAAAGAAGGCGCGAATCTCGGTCCAGTAGACGGTAGTTGCCCCAGCCAAGCAAAACGATTGCCAGGGCGATGAGAAAAAGGGTCAGGGGTACCAGGAAGTCCTTTTTCATTGTTTTGTTGCCTCCTCCTTCAATTGCCAGGAAATGACACCCTGGGGGTCAATGCTGGCAAAGAAAAGGTCGCTCAAGCGCTGCACTCCTTGCCCCTGCAGGACTGTTCCCAGTTGTTTGAGCGTAAGGCCGCTCTTGGCCAGATTTTTGTCAATCACTTTGCCGTCTATTACCAAAGTCAGCGGAAGCCCCGGATCGGGCGCGTTTATGCCGAGGTCTTTGGTGATCACAGGGCGCGCGTTTCCTTTGGGGATTACGCTTAGTTCGCCGTTGGTTTCCATAATGGCGTAGTCAACCTCGGCGATGTTGGGGAAGTTTTTTACGCGGAGCTGTTCGAGGAGGTCGTTGATGTTCATGCGCAGGCGTCTCAGCTCGCTTTCGCTGATGGTTCCCTTTTCGATCAGGATGCTCGGCCTTCCGCAGACCAGCGAGCGGATGCTTTCGCTTTTCAGGGTTATATAAGCGATGGTGATTTGGGTCAAAGCGAGAACAACTATGGGTATGATGCCGCTGAGAAGAGGCACCTCCGGGTCGGCCATAGCCACGGCGGCCAGCTCCGAGATGATGATCGCCACTACCAGTTCAAAGGGTTGGAGCTGCCCGATCTGCGGTTTCCCCATTATGCGCATTACTAGGACTACTAAAAAATACAGGATGATGGTGCGGATCGCCAGTATCAGCATAGCGCCTCCTTGAAGATTTGCGGCAATTTCCTTCGCATTCTGCAGCGCATAGAAGATACACACGCATGTGCATGTGCATATTTTATGCAATACCGGTGAGCGGATATTCCTGACAGCAGGTCGAGACTAAAATGGGCGAGGCTGAAAGGCGACTGAAATGCGTTTTCAATGGGTATAATGTAAAATAATGTCAGGTGAAAGACGCTGATTGTTCTCCCGGAGGCTGAGTTTATTACGGTTTTTGGTGAAGGGCTGGAAAGTATTCTTGAACGGGTCGGGATTGTTTCCCGCACTGAGACGGTGATTGGCAAGCCGGTGGTTGTCGGGCCACTGAAGCTGGTCCCCGTGGTTGAGGTGGGTTTGGGACTGGTATCGCCCGGAAAAAACGAATTTCAGGATGCGTCTTTTGGCCTGGTGGGGGTTGGCGCAACCCTGCGGCCTGTATGCATTCTTGTGGCAAGGGGCGATGAGGTTACAGCGATACCGCTTAATGACGGCATGAATTATTAAACAATCAATAATGAAACAATCAATGATGAAATTATAAACATAAACAGCGACAAGACGGGGCGGAAGGAGGCCGCGAAAAATTTTCAGCAGCAGGGGGAAGGGTAAGGCGGTTGGTGTGTAACGCAGTTAGTAGTGCGCGGCAAAAATTTTTGTGATATAACCCGACTTTTACAGTTCAGATAGCAAAGCAAGTGAATTGAGGGTAATAATGGCCTAAAAAATGCGGATTCCCGCATTTTTTTATAAAAATTTCTTTATGTTATGCT
>Ga0067045_1029478_pt1 | contig 20517 bp, 14 predicted proteins | sample TerdegcTABiofilm_FD_59184 | JGI IMG/M metagenome (GOLD analysis project Ga0067045, IMG submission 59184) | Combined Assembly of (Gp0054472, Gp0054536) Wastewater bioreactor microbial communities from Singapore -Terephthalate degrading...
GGATGCTGCGCACGGATTACTAAGTTCACACAAATCCCGGACTTTAGGTTCAATGGGCGATTTTGGCTGTCTAAGTTTTCATGAGACCAAGAACATAATTTGTGGTGAGGGCGGGGCATTGCTCGTGAACGATCGGAAGTTTGTGAAGCGGGCAGAGATAATAAGGGATAAAGGAACCAACAGGGGGGAATTCTCCAGGGGGCTGGTGGACAAATACACGTGGGTTGACATGGGGTCCTCATACTTACCCAGTGAAATAACGGCGGCATTCCTCTGGGCTCAACTTGAGAAAGCTCATGAGATAATAAACAAAAGGCTGAAGCTTTCTGGAAGATACGATGTTTTGTTGCGGCCTCTTGCTGAAAAGGGATTCTTTCAGCTCCCGGCAAGCTCGGCAAAAAATTACTCCAATGGTCATATTTACTATATTTTGCTCGAATCCAGACAAGCCAGGGATGATCTGATGAGGTTCCTTGAATCCAGATCTATAAGGGCTATCTTCCATTATGTGCCCCTACACTCTTCCAAGGCAGGCAAACAATATGGAAAAACTATTGGAAGCATGCGTGTTACTGATGACATAAGTGACCGATTGTTGCGATTACCGCTATATTTTCAGATGACAGAAGAGGAGCTGGAATTTGTTTCAAACTCGATAGGACAATTCTTTGACCTTCAAATAAAGCGCCGATTAAAAAGCTCAGGACTTTCTGAGTTTCCAAGTCAGAGACGAACCAGGGGCAGGAGCGCCGAAAATAGGGCTCATAACAACATTCAGGTTTAAGTTTGTCAGGTGAAAACCAATTATGGGGGGAGTATGGGAATCACGGTTGTAGTTCCGGTTTTCAATGGTGGCCGTAATGCCCAAGAGCTCGCCGATCGGCTTTATAGGGCTCTGTGTGAGATTACTGAGGACTTTGAATTGATATTGGTCAACGATGGCAGTCGTGATGACAGTTGGATGGAGGTGATGAATTTGAGTCAGAAGCTTGACTGGGTGATAGGAATAGATCTCATGAAAAACTATGGGCAGCACAATGCATTGCTTTGTGGGATTAGAATGGCTACGCATGAATTTGTTGTGACGATGGATGATGATTTACAACATCCTCCGGAAGAGATTCATAAATTGGCGAACAGGATGGGTGAAGGATATGACGTTGTATACGGAACCAGCAGGATCCCGAAGCATTCCTTTTTTCGAAAGTTTGGATCGACGGGTCTTAGGATGGCTCTATCGATTTTTCTGGGAAATTCCCTAATTAGAAAAATCAGTTCATTCCGAATGTTCCGCACACGACTACGAGAATCCTTTGCGCACTATTCCGGCGACTCAGTGTGCATAGACGCCCTGTTATCCTGGGGAACAAATTCAATTGCCCATGTAGACGTCTCCCATAACAGTCGTTCGAACGGAGAATCAAATTATAACTTCAAACGTCTGTTTAAACACGCGCTAAACAACTTTTATTCCTTTAATGCGTTTCCTTTAAAACTTGTTTATTTTCTAGGTCTGTTTTTCACAGTTTGTGGAATGGCGTTACTCATGTTTATAATTGGAAATTACCTGATTCATGGGTCGGTGGCGCCAGGGTTTGCGTTCCTGGCCTCGACTTTTGTCATCTTCTCCGGTGTGCAGTTGTTTTCCTTGGGAATCCTCGGAGAATATATTTCCAGAATACATGTGGGTATTCAGAATAGGCCCGCTTACCTCATCAGGGCAGTGTCACAAAAAAAGAACTAAATCGATCTTTAAATCGGGGGGATATATGAGCAAACACGATTATCCGTGCCGGATAGAAGGGACCATTGACGCCTCAGTTGTGGAAATTGGAGTTGGATGTGTTGTCGAAGCCGGAGCGTTCATTTCCGGCAAGAATGGTCCGGCCAAAAGTGTGAAACTCGGGGATTTCTGTCACATTGGAGCTGGTGTTAGAATAATGGTTCCGGAATTTGAGATCGGGGATTACAGCAAAATTCATTCAAATACAATCGGTCACGGAAAGATGCCCCTTTCTATAGGCAGGAACTGCTGGATAGGCTCAGGCGTAATATTGGACAGCATGGGAGGTTTGAGAATTGATGATAACGTCGGCATAGGATCTCATAGTCAGATATGGTCACATATCCAGTTCGGCGACATTGTGGAAGGATGCCGGTTTCATTCGTCTAAAATGGTTTACATACCAAAAGATGTCTGGTTCGTGGGACATTGTATAGTTTCTCCAGTCGCAATAGGTGAAAAAAGCATGGCTCTTGCGGGATCGGTAATTACTGATGAGATGATACCGAATCATGTTTATGGAGGTGTTCCTGCCAAGGACCTTACCGAAAAACTGGGTTTACAATTCAGCAATACAAGTATCAAAGATAGATACGAGAAAATGAGCGAGTTAATTGATGATTTCGTGATTGAAAATCCCGACCATAAAGGAAAACTCAAAGTTGTTAAATCAATTAAGGGCAAAAATGATGGGGTGACGTATTTTGATGTGTCGAACAGGACGTACACAAAAACCTATAGCCGGGCTGAAGTAGAATTCCTGAAAGCACATGTTCCTTTGATAAAATTTAGTCCGATCTAATGTAGACAGATCATATCAATGTCACACGTGGAGTCTCTGCTTATAAAACTAAAAATAAAAAATGCCTTTGCTCAGAAAAGGAAATACGATTTGAAATGGCCCCGCGGCTCAAGGTCTGGCGCCCATGATTACCTGGTCCATTCTGGGTCCGTCTAGTAGGAGCGCTGGGTTTACAAATCCACTCTCAATGAGGTCCTCAAAAACTTCGTTGAGAGTGTACGAATTTCCAGAAGATGTGGCAACCAGCATGTTGACGGCAAAGATCGCTCCTAGAGGAGGAGCTGTTCTTGAATCGTCCATGAAGAAATCCCGAATTAATATTGCGCCGCCAGATACCATACAATCGTAAAGTTTCTTGAATATCTTTCGATTATCTTCCCGACTATTGATGTGAATGACAGCGGACAATAGGGCAAGATCGTGGCCCAGGGGAAAAGTATCATGATGATAGTTGCCCTCGACAAATTCTACCCTTTCGATAAGACCTTCATCCGACATTCTTTGTCTAGCCATGGGTATGACTTCCGGTAAATCAAAAAGCGTAGCTCTGAGATTATCATTTTCCCTAAGGAAGCTAACAATATAGCTGCCCGATGCGCCTCCAACATCAATCATTCTGCTATATGGCTTAAGATCTATCTTTTGGGCGATTTCAGCCGCTTTTTCGGACCCAATCGCATGCATTGCCCCGATGAATGCCTCTAATTCCTCTTTGGTACGTCTTTTCCTGTCAACAAAAGAATCGCTTGATCCGGTTCTCACGATTTCGGTCAAATTTGACCAGGTCTTCCACATCCTTGCACGGTGGAGAACCATAGGTAAGAACGCATTCGAAGCATCCTTGCACAGCAGATCGCAAACTTTGCTCTCAACAGCATAATTGTTGTCCGAGTCTTTTAATAGCAGTCCCATTGAAACCAGGGCGTCAAGCAGAATCCTTACGCCTCGTAGGCTCAACTGGCCTGATTCGCAAATTTGTTCAACAGTTTTAGGGCCTTGAGAGAGGATTGAGAAAATGTCAATCTCGGCAGCGGTGAGCAAAATTCTGGCTTTCTGGAAACCAGAGCATATCTCATCTATTGATTCTTGGGTCCATTCTTTGTTCATGATCCGATCCCGGTTGTTTTCTGATACTCGATGCGTTGAGAGATTCAAAAATTGAAATCCAAATGATCGACCAAGCAAATTTTACCCAAAAATTTTGGATCTCACAACCTTGGCTTGACCTTGGAAACTGATGACCTAATTTAATTCCAAAGGTTTTTTATGGAGAGACGATGAAAACATTGATTGGCGCCATTGTTGGAGGCGTAATTGGTTTCGGTCTGTATGTCGTGAGTTCATGTTCAGGACCTGGTTGAGTCATCTGGAGTAGTCCCTATATTTCCGTTTTAATCGGCGGAGGAATAGGGGCGGCATTGGCCTCAGGATGAGGCCTTCAGGAATTGTGGACGATGCATTAACTAGTCGATCTTACTCAAACCAATAGTAGGTATAGAGCCGTCAGCCATGTGTGCTGGCCTTTGACCAAAACTGGCGCATTTTTTATAGCAATTCTCAGTGAGAAACGGAGGAAATTATTGCCCCACCTACACTAGTAACGATCAGGAGTGTCCCTATCATTACAATTACGCCCAATGTGGCAGCGGATCCCATGTAATTTTTATACCTGGTTATCAAAAGGTATTTCCCAATTACCAGGGGCAGTAAGGCAAAGGCCAACAGGGTATGAAACAGCATGTAAGATGGAAAATTGGTGAAGAATTGCATTCGGGGTAGCATCAAGGCAAACATTCCTATGAAAATTAGAATAAAGATGCGCCCTGTCCAACGATGAAGAATCCGGAATTTGTCCCAACCCCCCTTTCTTCCTAAAGATTCCAGCATTAATATTACATTTGCAATCCCTAAAATGACTAACAGAATTCCAGCAAACATTGTGCCTTGATAAATCATTTAAACCTCCCATCAACTGGATGGTGACAGCATAGATATGGTCTACCAAATAGGTTCACTCAAGGAAATATCTTATAGGTCGCACAAAAAAATCAGCATCTGATTTAAATCAGCATGTTAGCCTATAGAACATTTTTGATTCAAGCGAGTTCCTGTAATATATTATGTAAAGTCATATTTCTGGTAAGATAGTGCGAACCATTGAGATATGATTTGAGAAATATTTAACTCAATGCATTATGCTATAAGTATTGTAGATTGATATTCATTGACAAATTACTATGTGAAATATATGTTTCCGGCAGGTTGAGCCCTAGACCTTAATGAAATAGTCCGCTTTTACCATAGTGGATTTCAAACAGGCTAAGTAATCAAATAGCACAAAATACTTAAAGTAATTTCGGAAGTCTTTGGAGCCAACAAAACACGTACAAAGAGGCTTTTCCGTCCATCCCCAGTATATGGACGCATTGAATAATGTCAAAATAGTTCTTGTAGGAACTACGCATGCTGGGAACATTGGGGCTACGGCACGTGTCATGAAAAATATGAGTCTTTGTAAACTTACGCTAGTAGCTTCAACTGATTGTGGACCTAATACTGAAGCAAAATCTATGTCATCTGGAGCTTACGAAATAGTAGAAAACGCAGTTCGCTGGGAAACTCTGGCAGGAGCCCTTCAAAACACGGTCATGTCAGTTGCGACTTCCGGCAGGCTGGGATCTAAGAGGACGTCTTCAAGAACGCCGGAGGAATTGGCCCCGGAAGTTCTCAAAATGTCGCAACTAGGTGAAGTGGCGATAGTATTCGGAAGAGAGTCAAGGGGTCTTACGAACGAAGAGTTCACACTTTGCGATCATCAATTGATAATACCTACGGACTCCAAGTTCGCATCCATGAATCTCGCCCAATCGGTAGCGGTGATCGTCTATGAGATATTTAAGGTTGCCTGTAGGCCGGTCGGATTTCAGGTTAACAAATTCAAGCCCGTAGATTCGAAGACTCGCGAAGAGATGTATTCGCATATCGAGGCAGTCCTGTTACGTGCAGGTTTTTTGAACAAGACCAACCCCTTGAGGATGATGAGGGAGATACGTCGCATACTGGACAGCGCTCGTATGGATTCTCGTGATTCAAAGATCATTAGAGGCATTTTCAGGAAGATCGACGGAATGATCAGGATTGCGGATAAGAGGATGCAAAGCTTGTCAGCCGAAATTGAGAAGCTTCAAATCAATCGGAAAGGCTCTTAGATTGGCTCCAAATGATTGTCATCTTGGCGCATTGAACAACTAACATGACTTATCCATTTATAGATCCGGTTTTACTGCGTTTAGGCCCCTTGGAAATCCGATGGTATGGATTGATGTATCTGGTCGGTTTTGCCATCGCCTATTTCATAATAAGATCGGAATTCAAAAGAAGAAACGGGCCATTACCTGCCGAAATGGCGGGAGATTTTTTGTTTTATCTAATTCTTGGCTTGATGCTCGGAGCACGTATTGGATACGTGATTTTCTACAATTTTGACGTTTATTTAAAACAGCCTTGGGAAATATTCGCTGTCTGGCGTGGGGGAATGAGTTTTCATGGTGGAATGATTGGGATGATAATTACGGGCTGGATGTTTTCCAGGTCAAGCAAAGTTCCTTTTCTGGAGTTAGCGGATATAGGGGCTTTGTCTGTGCCTATGGGACTCATGGCAGGAAGAATAGGAAACTTTATTAATGGAGAGCTATACGGGAGAGTCTCCTCAGTGCCATGGGCAATCGTTTTCCCGGACGGGGGTCCGCATCCTCGTCATCCGTCTCAGTTGTACGAGGCTTTCTTCGAAGGCCCAATCCTTTTTCTCGTACTCTGGATTCTAAGACGTAGATTGGAAACGAACGGCCTGATACTAGCTCTTTTCATTATGTTGTACGGATTTTTCCGATTCTGCATTGAATTCTTCAGGGAACCAGATGTTCAGTTAGGATATCTTTATCTCGGACTGACCATGGGACAAATCCTGTGCTTATTCATGATGATCATGGGTGGATTGTTATTCCTCACGCTTCAGAGAAGATCTCGGCGCTGATCTGAGGTGGTCATGGCTTGCGAGCAAACAACAGTAAGTAAATGGAAATCTGTTTGGCCTTAGAACGGTTTTTCGAAGGTGATAAGAAGGATGAGTACAATACAAAACTTACCTCAAAGAATTCGTCTGGTTTCTTCGGTATCCATACTGTCCGTGGTGATATCCATTTGTCTGATGAGTCATGGGATCGCCATTGGCGCAGATGCTCCGAAGTTTGAGGGTACACCCTTAAAACTGGCCTCCTCTGATTCATTCGATATCAAAGACGAATTTATCCCGGTACGCCCGGACATTGCTAAATCATTCCTCAAGCCTGTCAATTTGGGGCTTAGTTCGGAGGCTACAGAGGTTCCTGCCGTTGCTAGCCCTGCGCAAGCCAATGAGTCGCCACAAACAGGCTATCAATCAGACTCCAAGTCAAAAGAGACAGACGAGCCCAAAAAAGCTAATCAGGAAAAGGACTCCTCCGCGGGTTCCAAAAAACCAGTCACGCTGAGTGATTTCATTAAAATCGCCACAGATCAGAAGGCGTCTGGAAATCAAAAAGGAGCGTTAGAAGCGCTAGAGCAGGCGGCCAAAATTGCGTCCAAGGAGTCTGACCGGAAGGCTGAAGCTTTGATAATGCGTTCGGCTGCTGAAACGTCACGAGAGCTCGGCTCATATGATTCAGCGCTTCGTTACATCAACAGGGCGATCGAAATAAACAGGACACTAAAAAATGCTCGCGGGCGGAGTTTGGATCTGATTGCCGCCGGAAAAATATTGCAAGACAAACAACAATACCCAGAGGCTTTATCCGCATATGAGGAGTCCTTAAAAATACTTCCGGCGTCGGAATCTTCCGAGACGCCGGTCATTCTTGGGAATACCGCAGAGATCTTAATCAAGCTTGAGAAATTCCAGGAGGCAATATCATCCCTAAACAGGTTAGGGGCCTTCTATGCCAAGACCAGCAATCCCGTTGCTCAAGCTAATAATCATCTGAAGGTTAGTGAAATTTTTCTACTAAAGGCTGATCAAAAGCAGGCCAGGAATGAGTTGCGGAAAGCCGAAAAAATTTTTAGGGATCAAAACCAGTCACAAGCGCTTGGAGAGACTCTTGTTCGTATAGCGTATCTAGACCAGCTTCTTGGAGCCTCGAAGGAAGCGGCTCTAGCATTAGCTGAAGGTCAAAAGCTTCTGGGCAGCAGTGACAAATCTGATGCAGTAGCGTTGTCTATGTATATAACGGGAATGTCTCAGTATTCAGAAGGCCAGTTAAATGAGGCTAGTGAGAACCTCTCGCAGGCCCTTGAAAAATACATTCAATTGGGTGATCGCGGCATGATGCTGAGAGTGCGATCGCATCTTGCGCAAATGAACGCTGAGAACGGAAATTACTCAGTGGCTCTGGAGCAGGCGCAACAGGTTATCGAAGATTCGAAAAGTTTAAAGATTCCTGAAGCGAATGCAGGCGCTCTGCTTATAGTGGCAGAGGCCAACGCGAGGACGGGTGAGCTGAAAAACACAGTTGAAATTGCTCAGAACGCCTTGAATATTTCGAAGTCAATTGGAGACAAGGACAAGGCCATCAGAGCCAAGCTCATAATTGCAGAAACTTTCGGCGACCTTGGTTCTCCGGCTGCTTCAGTGAAACTGCTCAAGGAGGTTATAGAAGAAGCCAAGTCTGGAGTAAACAAGAGGACGGCCAATCATATAAGGCTGTCAATAGCCAAATTTCGCCTGTCGCGTGAATCCACGGAAAAGGCTATTGAAAGCGCCGCAGAGGCTAGAAAGGGTTTTCTAGACGAAAAAGACTTTCTCGGGGTGGCCGAATCGGATCTGGTAATTGGAATGGCTTACGAGCTTGCTGGAGAAAGTGAAAAAGCCAGTTCTCCCCTGGAAGAAGCTCTCAAAAGATTTAATGAACTTGGAGATTCTTTTGGAATAGGTAAGACTCTTACAGCCCTCGGGGTTCACTACAAGAACATGGGGGACTATGACAAGGCCTATGGTTATTTCAGGAAGAGCCTGGAAACACGCAAAAAGGTGTCAGACAGGAGGGGTCAGGCCGCCAACCTGGCCAATATAGGTAATCTGATTAGACGAAAAGGTCAGACTGCGGAGGCTATAGAGCATCTGAAACAGGCTTTAGCGATATTTCAGGAAACCGGGGATAAGAAAGGCGAGGCCGACGTTTATACTAACATAGCTCACATTGAGTTATCGGAATCGGCCTTTACGGGTGCTATTGAAAAGTTCAACCGGGCTCTTGGTTTGCACAAGGAGGTTTCTGACATAAGAGGCGCTGCAATTGACTTGGTGGGGCTCGGAGGAATTTACCTTGCTCGAGGAGAGGTTGAAAATGCCGGATCGTATTTCAAGGAGGCTGAAGCGTACACTAAACGTATAAACAATCCTAGGGCTGAAATAGCGCTTTATTCAGAACTCGCAATGTTTAGCAGAGCCAAGAGAAATAGTAATGAGGCTCTGGTGTTTCTCAAGAAAGCTCGAGACTTGGCATATAAGATCAAAGACAACGACGCCATTTCGGCTCTGGACGTGAAAACAGCTTCTCTTCTCGAGGATTCGGGGGAATATGCTAAAGCCATTGCTCTACTAAACCAGTCCTTAGGCCAAATGGTAGAGCGGCAAGATCGTAGAGGAGAATTATGGGCAATCTCCGCCATAGGCATAGTTCAAGCGAAAATGGATGATTATGAAGGGGCCCTCAAGAGCCTGGAACAGGCATCAAAGCTCAAGGCTCAAACGGGTATAACACCCGCTAGATCTCAGGAAATAGATTATTATTTGGGAGAAATCTACGAAGGCTTCGGAGATTATGAGAGAGCCCTGGAATCATATCTTCAGGCCCTTTCGATGTCTGAAAGTCGAGGGGCGGATGTGTTGGTAGGTAGAATTTACGACCGGATAGGAACTATCTATTTTAGGACTGAGGAATACGCCAAGGCTAAAGAATTTTTGGAGGAAGCTCTCCGGACACATCAAGAAACAGGCTCTCTGGAAATGCAGAAAATTGAGTTGATCAGGTTGGGTGATATCGCTAGTAAGATGAACGACCTCGAGAAGGCCTTGAAATATCAACAGAGAGCTCTGGCGCTGACTCGAGACACCAAGGACCGAAAGAGTGAAGCCAGGACACTGACACGAATAGGAACACTCAATCAGTCAATGGGCAAACCGCGTTCAGCGTTAGAAGATTACAAGGAAGCTATGGGGATTCGCTCGGAGCTAGGAGATCGCCGTGGAGTGAATGAGAATCTGTTGCAGATTTCCATGTTATCGACCACGCTTGGAGATTATGACTCGGCGTTAAATGATTTGAAAGCGGCTCTGGAAATTGCACAGGCTTCGGAAGACAGGAGCATGCTCTGGAAGGGATATTTTATCCTTGGGCGCACTCTGGAAGAGAAGAAAAGTTTTGGAGAAGCGCTGGAGGCTTATCGTAAATCACTGAGCATCGTAGAATCCATGGAAGCCGATTACACAGAAGAATCCGATGAAGATGATTTCATTTTCGGGGGCAAGACGGCTCTTTTTGAAACTACTCTAAGGGTAATGATGAACTTAGCCAAGAAAGACCCTGGGGGCGCTTATGACAGCCGGGCGTTGAGGATTGCAGAGAGTTTGAAAGCGTCTTCGTTCGAAAATACGTTGTCGAAAACAAATGTCGAAAACTTTTCGGATGTTCCAAACGATTTACTTATAAAGGAAAAAAGCCTCAAACATTCGCTCAAACGGCTCAATGAAAAACTTATGGAAGAGCGTTCCAAAGCCAATCCCAATCAGGCCGTAATAAAAAAATTGATTGCGGATCGAAAAACAAAAGAGAAGGACTACGGGACTCTTAGAGATCAGTTTGCAAAAGAATATCCGGCGTATGCAGATTTGAAACGTCCCCGGCCAATGTCAGCCCATGAGTTACAGAAATCGTTAGACCCTGACGAAGCAATAATACAATATACGGTAACACGCGGTAGAACATATGTCTTTGCAATTGATAAACAGAGATTCCACACATATTCCGTAGACTATCCATTCACTGAATTGGAAAAGGATGTCGATACTATAGTACGTCCTCTTCAGAAGATTGATTCGCAGTCCAGTTGGGATCCTTCAATAGCGTACAAAATATATTCCAGACTCTTTCAGCCTGTCGAATTCATTCTAAGTGGTAAGAAGACCGCCATAATTGTTCCTCACGGGCCGTTGACTTCATTGCCATTCGAGATACTGGTTGATTCAAAATCCCATCAATCCAAAAGGTTTTGGTCAGCAAATGACAAGCCTTCATTTCTCGTTGAGAAGTATGCGTTCTGCTATGAACCTTCGTCATATCTTTTGGCCTGGTCTCGAAGGATACAAAAGACTAAACGTCCGGGTTGGAACATCGTTGGGTTTGGGGACGCGCTATATAGAGACAGCGAAAAGAAATACGAACTTAATCCGGGCGCACAGAGATTACTAGGTTCTCTTGACGACGCGACAACTTATTCGTCCCGGGGTGAATACCTGAAACCTCTGCCAGGAACAAGGAAGGAAGTAACAGAAGTGGTCAGGCTTGTTGGTGGGCCTACTCAGGTTTATTTCGGAGAACAAGCGACAGAAACGCTTTTCAAGAAGGCAGATCTCTCTAGATACGCCTATATTCATCTAGCTACCCACGGAGTGCAACTGAAAGCGGCCGGGAAATTCCAGCAACAACCCGCTATAGTGTTTTCAATATACGGGGATCGGGAAAACGATGGCTTCTTGCAGCTCGGTGAAGTATTTGGATTAAAACTGAATTCTGACCTCGTTGTGGTATCATCGTGCCTAGCCCCGACCAAATCGTCTTCAGGAGAATCCTCGGGCTTATACGAGCTTGGCAGGGCCTTCCTGTTTGCTGGAGCGGACTCGGTAGTGTTGAGCATGTGGCAGGTTAATGATGATAGTACAGCCAAGCTGTTCATCGAAATGTACAGGAATCTTCATGATGGGTCCAAATCGGAAGCCCTCAGAAAAGCCAAACTTGCGCTTCTCAGGAGTCCTGGCACTAGTCATCCATATTACTGGGCTCCGTTTGTTCTCATGGGTAACTGGAAAGTTAAATTTAGTCAGAACCTTAACAGAGAAGCGCCGGAAGGCGTTGGATTCAACTCCGTGTCCACATGGCGTAGACTGTTAAGTATGTAGTTTATACGTTTCCTGGAGCTGCAGCAGAACCATTATCGTTGTCTAATTTGCATAGGAATTATGATGCCGAACACAGAAGCGAATGTATTGATCGGAGGAGAAGCGGGGCAGGGATTGGTGACTCTGTCCCAGATACTGACGCGAGCTATTGTAAGACAGGGCTATTATATTATGGTGACGCAAAGTTATCATTCGCGTATACGGGGAGGACACAACACTTACGCGCTCAGAATTTCGACGAGCCCGATCACTGCCCCGAAAGAGAATGTCGACATCCTTGTAGCTTTGAACAAGGAAACAGTCCAACTGCATTCGGGAGAACTATCTGCCGGCGGAATAATTGTTCTTGATGAAGCTCTCGAAATAAAAAATGAATCATACGTGTCAGTTCCCTTCAAATCTTTGTCAGCCGACAAATATTGGAACGCTGCTGCGGTCGGAGTCGTCACTGAAATTCTCGGGTTGGAGATGACCGGTGTAGAAAAGGTTGCCAGAGAATTCTTTTCAAAACATTCCCCGGAGCATGTAGATGCGAACATGGAATCCTTTGCCGCTGGTCTAGATTGGATGAAAAAGAATGACCTGAAATTCGCAAAATTAGCTTCCGCGGAACTAAAAGAACCACGGATCATGGTTAATGGAAACGAAGCAATTGCGTTGGGAGCTCTTTCGATCGGGATGAAAAGTTGTTTTTTTTATCCTATGACCCCAGCCACATCTATATCGATGACAATTTGCGAACATGCCCAAGGCATGGGCGTTGTAGCTGAACAGGCGGAAGATGAAATTTCAGCGATAAATATGGCCATAGGAGCGTCTTTCTGCGGGTCGCCGAGTTTAGTTCCTACCTCCGGTGGCGGTTTTGCTCTTATGGCAGAAGGTTTGAGTTTGGCAGGGATGACCGAAACACCAGTCGTAATTGTATTGGCTCAGAGACCCGGTCCATCTACAGGATTGCCTACCAGGACTGAACAGGGAGATTTGGAGTTTGCTCTGCACGCAGGACATGGCGAATTTCCTAGGGCTATCTTTGCTCCCGGCTCCGTGGAAGAATGTTTTTGGTTGACTAGGAAGGCCTTTGAAACGGCGGATGAATTCAAAATTCCCGTGATCCTTATGACCGATCAATATCTCGCCGATTGTTACAACTCAGTTAAACCATTCGCAATAGATCAACTAAAAACCATCGATGTCTGTGTTCCCGAACCCATAGAACAACCACACCTTACATATAAGATTACCGATTCAGGAATAAGCCCAAGACTGTTGCCGGGATTTTCCAATTCTTGTGTTGTTGCTCATAGTTCGGATGAACTTGTCGTAGCAGACAGTGATGAGCACACGGAGAATGGACATCTCACCGAAGACCTGTCCATACGTGCAAAGATGGTTGAAAAAAGAAATCGGAAATTTACCGGTTTGAAATCTGTGGTTTTGAATCCTGAATCTGTGGGGCCTGACGCCCCAGACCTGTTGTTGGTGTCTTGGGGATCCACCAAGGGATCAGTTCATGAGGTCTGTGATAACTTGAGTAATTCAGGAGTAAAGGCCGCCTACCTTCATTTTTCTCAGATCTGGCCTATCAATTCAGATGTTGTTAGCAAGATCTTGAATAAGGCTAAAGAAGTTGTATGTGTGGAAAGCAATTCGACCGGGCAGTTTGCAAAACTTTTACGTCGCGAAACAGGTTTCCATATTGAAAAAACAATCTTGAGATATGATGGGGCGCCAATTACGCCTCAACACATAATGAACAGGCTGGAATTAGGAACAAAAGATGTTTGAACTAAGCGATTATGGTGATTATGTTACTGCTTGGTGCCCTGGATGCGGTAATCATTCTATATTAAAATCCGTAAAGGACGCCTTATTCAAGCTCCAATTGCCTCCCTACAGGGTTCTTTTTGTTTCCGGGATTGGCCAAGCGGCCAAAGCCCCACATTACTTAAACGCCAATGTTTTCAACGGACTTCACGGGCGATCTTTGCCGGTGGCCACAGGAGCCAAACTGAGCAATCCGAACCTGACAGTGATTGTGGAGAGCGGTGATGGCTGTCATTATGGCGAAGGCGGTAACCACTTTTTGGCTGCAATTCGCCGAAATGTTGATATCACCATCATAGTTCACAACAACCAGGTGTATGGACTGACCAAGGGGCAGGCTAGCCCCACATCATCCCCAGGCTTTGTTACAAAGGCTCAACCCCAAGGGGTTTTCAACGAACCGTTCAACCCGGTTCAGATAGCTGTCGCAATGAAGGCAGGTTTTGTTGCTCGCGGCTTTTCAGGTAACGAGGAGCATCTCTCTGAACTGATCCAACAAGGTATCCAGCATAAAGGGTTGGCTCTGATAGATGTGCTTCAGCCATGCGTTTCTTTCAATAAAGTCAATACGTTCGGCTGGTATAAGCAGAGATGTTACATGTTACCGGAAAATTATGATCCAACTGACAGGAATCAAGCGATGCTTGTAGCTGATGAATGGGGCGATCGAATACCGCTGGGAGTTATATATAGGAACGATAGACCGGCCTTTGAACAGCACTTTCCATTTCTGGAGTCAGGTCCGGCGGCTATCAGGAGTGTCGATATGCGAGCTCTCAAAGAGATAGTAAAAAGCTACTCATGATATTCTGGCAGTTTATTCATTTTGGATGATGACATTTTTGCGCTTGATTAAACCAACTCCAATAAAATGACCATTAGAGAATTAGTATTTCTACTAGATGACAGGCCTTGGCTCTTATTGTTCTATTTTGTCGGGTTACCTGTAGTTTCTTGGGGGATTGGCTTTTTACACGGTCCTAACAAAGGTTCCTATGCGCCATGGAAATATTTTTACTCAATACTTGTTTACTCTGCATGTGTTCCAGGGACTTTCGCTGCAGTTCTAACGTGTTACACGATCTTCTTCACCCGAGAGAATTTGCTGGACGTTAGTATTCTCATTCACGTACTCCCCATCGTTTCAATGATAGTGGCATTGGCGCTGATTCGAAAAAGAGTTTCTTTTGAGGACATCCCGGGATTTGACCGATTGTCCGGATTGATAACGATAATTGCCGTTACTTTCATCATTATTTTAGTAGTATACAAAACTCGAATATGGGTCGTTTTCGGTGGTTCAATCTTGTGGCTTGTGGTGGTCGCAATTGTGTTGTTCGCGCTTCTCAAATGGGGGGCGAACATGTTGTTCGGATCCCCACCGGAAACGAAACTGAAGAAACCCTATTGAGCGCTGATACGCAAAATATGCGGTGAAATAGAAATATAAACTGACTCAGTCAGTTGTGGTGTCTGAGCCATGGGCGTCAATTCCGTATTCCTTGAGTTTGTTCTGAAGTGTTCGACGGGTAATACCGAGGAAACCCGCGGTTCTCGTTCTATTTCCGTCATTATGTTCTAATGTCACCAGGATAAGTTCCTTTTCAAGTTCCCTGATCGTCATTCCGGGAACGATTCCTGATTTTGACGGCGCCTGTATAGTGGTAGCAGTTTCACCCGAGATCGATTCAGGAAGTTCCGAAAATGAAACATACTCATCCATCGTTAGAATAACCGCTCTCTCAACGACGTTTTCCAACTCTCTAATATTACCTGGCCAGGAATAGCGCATCATGGCGTCAAGCGCTCTAGGATGAAAACCTTTGAGGCTCCTATTGTTTTTCTCATTATAAATGTGCAGAAAATGATCAATTAGTAAGGGTATATCCTCCTTCCTCTCTCTCAGTGGCGGAAGATGTATCGGGACCACATTCAGCCTATAAAAAAGATCCTCTCTAAAGTTACCTTTTTTTACCTCGTCCTTCAGGTCGCGATTTGAAGCGCTAATCACTCGAATATCGACCTTTACGGTTCTAGTGGAGCCCAAGGGCTCAATTTCTCTTTCCTGGAGTACTCGAAGGAGTTTAGCTTGCGTTGAAAATGTCATTTCACCAATTTCATCAAGAAAGATCGTTCCACCATCGGCGAGCTCAAATCGTCCTGGTTTTCGTCCTACAGCTCCAGTAAACGCTCCACGTTCATGACCAAAGAGTTCACTTTCCAGCAGGGTCTCTGGCAAGGCCGCACAATTGATCTTTATGAATCGACGATCGCAGCGGCTCGACCCTTGATGCAGCGCGTTGGCAATTAATTCCTTGCCCGTGCCTGATTCACCTAGAATAAGGACGGAGGCTTCAGTTGGGGCAACCATTGCGACTGTTTCTAGAACTTGCCGCATTTTTTGAGAACGGCCAATTATTCTTGACGCATCGAATAAGTTCTCTATCCGGCGTTTCTGAAGGATATTTTCTTCTTTTAATCTCCAAAACTCTAACGTCTGTTGAACTTTGATTTTGAGCTCATCGATATCCAATGGCTTGGTAAGGTAATCATGAGCTCCAGATTGAAGAGCTTCTATAGCGGTTTCCACCGAAGCATAGGCAGTAATTATAATTACAGGTATACCTGGAGAAATCTTTTTGATCTGCTTGAGGGCTTCAATGCCGTCCAGTTGTGACATTCTGTTGTCCATCAAGATCAAATCAAAAAATTCTTCAGATACCCTAGATATGGCAGTTTTTCCATCGTCCGCCTCATAGACTTCATAACCCTCCAAAGAAAGGTTCGCTTGAAGCATTTTTCTTTGGGAAGGCTCATCATCTACGACAAGAATTTTTGCTTTACGAGATTTCATTTAATTTCCACTTCGAAAATTTTTGTAATTTAGTATTTCTCAGATTGAAGAAAGTTATGAAGCTTTTGAGGCGATCCCTAGTTCGTCATAGCTCTCCATGCTGTCTGCAGCCTTAGGGGTTTCCTGATACGTATTAATAGTGATGATGAATTTAGTGCCTTTCTGCGGTTCTGATTCTACTTCGATGTCACCGCCATGCCCTTCAATAATACTTTTGACAATTGCCAGCCCCAATCCGGTTCCCTTTTTCTTTGTAGAGAAAAAAGGATCAAAAAGCTTATCGATGTTCTCTCGTGGAATACCTTCTCCGGTATCTTCTGTAATAATCTGAAGTCTGCCTTGATCATTGGTTTGAGCGCTAACAGTAACAGAGCCGCCACGAGGTGTAGCCTCAATGGCATTAATAAGTATATTAAGAAAAACTTGAGTCATCTGGTCAGTATCGACCAGAACCAAAGGAAGATCATCAGGTCCGTTGACTTTGACCAATTTTATTCCTGCCTCCGTGGCCTCGCGCTCAACAATTCGAATGCAGTGATCTACTATTTCATCGGCTGATCTTATCCCTAGCCTGGGTTCCCTAGGTTTGGAATATGCAAGAAGCTTCGATATGACCCGATTAAGTCTGTCCACTTCTGTCAACATGAGCTCTGTGTACCGGTAATCTTCCTGTTCAAGTGTTAGTTTCTTTTGAAAATACTGAATAAAGCCGCGTATCGAATTCAATGGATTACGGATTTCATGAGCAATTCCAGCTGATAGTCTCCCTAATGCGGCAAACTTCTCGCTCATTATGACCTTTTGCTCAAGTTCTCTTATTACAGTCATGTCTCGAAGAATTACAACTGCTCCTCTGGCTATCGAGGATTCCGGGTCCTTCAAAGGCGAAACCGATAGTGTGAGAAAGCTCTTTCCTCGGCCTTCAACCGAGATTTTCACTTCCTTTTCCAAGATTGATTCAGAATCAGAAAGCACCTGGCGAATTTCATCTTCCACTGGCAGCAGTCCTGAAATAAGCCGTCCATCAACCTCTTCTTTGGTCTTTTTCAAAATTTCCAAAGCAGTTGGATTGAAGGTTGCAACTCGTAAGGACCGATCAACTGTAATGAGCCCGTTGGCCATACTTTCCAAGACGTTTCGAGTGTATGTTCTCATTTCATCAAGGGTTCTGCGCACCAGATAGGCATTCTGAACGACAAATATGAAATAGACACTAGCCGACCCTATGATAAAAAGCACACCACCCATGAATATCGCAAATATCATCTCCTGGCGTCGAATTTCTTTGAATCGATCCATTTTGAGTCCAAGAAATAGAACCTGTTTCTTTTCCTTGTCGAAGATGTCCAGTAATTCCTGTCCTATACGGGTGTGTTTGGCAATAATTTCCGTCTGAGCAAGCTGATCAGGGAATGGAGTGAAAGGCTTCCAAATCTCGAAAATTGTGCGGCCATCTGCCATTTCTCTCGTAAATGACATAGGCTCACCAGTTCTTATTACCGCCTTCACAGTGCTCAATTCCTTTCCCATCAAGAGCCTCAATCCAATCTTGGCAGGTTCGCTGTGGGCCACAATAATGCCATCGCTGTTAATTAAACCAACCCACTCGACATCGGGATCCTTGGCGGCTTGCTCAATCAGCATCTGCAAGTATTCAATTCCCCAATCTCCCTCCATGAACCCAGTGCGAGTTCCAGCCTCAAGAGTACGAATCACTGAGACCCCTTGTCGTGCGGTAAATTCTTCCATGCGCTCGTTCTGAGCATTTATGTTGCGAATTGTAAAAATGATCACTATGGCCAACAACATAACTGAAACAAGCACTATTGATAGTACTGGAAGATACTTCAGCAGACCCTTGATACTCATGACATTACTCTTTTACCCGAGCAGGTTAATTGCGGTTTGAATTGTAACGCCCTCAAGTAGGCGAGATAAAAAACTGCGTCTAAACCGCCTTGATTATCATCAATTAGAAGCCCGTTCAACTCAAAACCTAAATAAATCAGTATAACAGGACAAACACTTTAAAACAAATCTCTCAATCCATCGCAAAAACTTCGCTGCCTAGGGCATAGTGTCAGTGTTTTGCACTATAAATATTAAAAATATATTGATAAGTTAATTTTATTATGCTATTCACCGGTTTAATAAATCAGCTTAATGCTGTATTTATATTAATAAAAAAGTGTCATCAAATTTATGCCTGCCTTTGCATGAGTTGAAAATGGTGTCATGGGGAGTTTTTCAACGCCGTATTAGGCAAAGTATTCTTAGTCAAAATCTTGATCATCTAAGCATAGTTGACCTTTCCGATTCAACGTTATGATTGGATCTCTCAAATTCAGTTATTTTAAGGGTAAAGCTTCATGAATACAAACACAGAAACCTCTCAGTTGTCATTGGTAAGTCAGGGAAGAGAACTCCTTGAAAGGGGTGACATTTCTTCGGCGGTGGCATGTTACGGAAAAGTTTTTGATCCGGAGTCTACGGATGAAACGGAAGCGCGTAACATGTTAATCGAAGGTCGCTCTAATCTGGCTCGAAAATTTTTGCCAGAAGCGTTGGATTGTTTTGAGGAAGCTCTGTTAATGGGATCTGAGATTCAGCGGCGCCAAGCTTTGGACGGTATATCCTCGATCGGTCATATCCGGTCTCAGCAGGGGGGTCTGACTCAAAAACTGAAGCAAGGATTGAAAAAACTTCTGGCAAAACAAAGAGAGCAAAGTATAGGGATATCCCTGATATCTGATGATGAGAATATCGTTTTATTGGCTGATGAGGCTTTCCAAGACTTGCCTTCAAAATTAGCTAAGGGATCTCGGATAACCAAGATTCCAGAAAGGCTTGCCGAGGTTTCAGTTCCATTTAAGAGTTCGAGATGTATCGCTTACACTACAGAGGATGACGTCATTTTTATTCTAGAGTTGGCCAACAGCCTTATAGGCGAGAGAAACCTTCCCAATTCGGGACGTTACGCGCAGTCCAGTCATTAGATAATTATTGTAGTCTAGAACCATTTTAGCTCAAATTTGACTTATAGACTTGACATGCAGAGATCTATTAATTAAATCTTCGCTGATCAACAGAATAATTTCATTGTAGGGCTAAAATAATTGAGGGTCTTGGCGCTTGACATAGGATCGAAACGTATTGGGCTAGCCGTGAGTGACGAACTCGGATATACGGCACAAGGTCTTAAGACTCTCGAAACCAAGGGTTACGACAGGGATATTCAAACCATTCTGAACATTGCACGGGAGTTAAGTGTTACTGAAATAGTCGTAGGGATACCTTTCAACATGGATGGAACCGAAGGTCCTCAAGCAAAGAAGGCTCAGGCAATGATAGAAGAACTCGCGCGTTATGAGGTAGCTCCTGTGTTTGGATGGGATGAACGGATGTCCACAATGGCGGCGGAAAGGATGCTTCTCGAGGCCGATGTGAGCAGAGCCAAACGTCGAAAGGTCATCGACAAGATTGCCGCTACTATCATTCTCCAAGGATACCTTGATAGCAAGAGGATTTGAGGATCTTTCGACAAATGCGGCTTAAATTCTGGACTATAGTTAAGGGTGTTTTTCTAGTCTGTCTACTGGTAATGCTCGCTTTGGGCGGCCATCTTCTGTACACTAAAATTCCTTATTTAATCACGGAAATTAATTCTGGAACAAAAAATCCCCAATCGCAAGGCCGTCAAGATGTAATTGTAACTATCCCCAAGGGAGCGTCCTTGTCCGAAGTAGGTGAAATTCTTCAGAATAACGGAATTATTTCCAGTAAGTTGATTTTTAAACTGGTCGCCTTTATTAGGGGGGAGCAACGCAATGTAAAGGCCGGCGATTACCTACTCAAAACATCGAGTGACGCGGGGGAAGTTCTGGATTTGTTGATTACAGGCAAGACTCTAGTATTCTCTGTCACAGTCCCCGAGGGCTACAATGTTTTTCAGATTGCCGAATTAATGGATCAAAAGGGTTTAGCTTCTAGAAAGGATTTTTTGGCTGCGACTCAGGATGATGAGCTGATAAAGGAACTGGGCTTAG
>Ga0067045_1003585_pt1 | contig 20515 bp, 18 predicted proteins | sample TerdegcTABiofilm_FD_59184 | JGI IMG/M metagenome (GOLD analysis project Ga0067045, IMG submission 59184) | Combined Assembly of (Gp0054472, Gp0054536) Wastewater bioreactor microbial communities from Singapore -Terephthalate degrading...
GTTGCAACCATAGAAGCTCCGAACGGCATTCCAGCAGCTTCCAAAATTTTAGGGTTAACTATTATTATGTAGGCCATTGTTACAAATGTTGTGGCTCCGGCTATTACTTCCTGTTTAACTGATGAACCAAGACGATCGAGCTCGAAATATTTTTTTACCATAACCGCCTCTTATTATGTTGAACAATTCAAATTGAACAACAACAACTATTTGCTGATGAAAAATTTATTTTTTAAAGAAATATAATATGATGGAGATGATAATACTTAAGATGATTGATGTAACCACAGGGAAATAGAATGTAAAGTTCTTTCCTTCAATTTTAATATCACCGGGTAATTTGCCCAATAGAGGAATCTTATCCCAAAAACTTATTATTATCCCAACAATTATTATAACTATACCTGTAAGGATTAAATATTTACCGATTGATTGGAATTCATTCATAGTAAAAAGTGTTTGTAATAAATATAAAATAAATCGCACGAATATGCATTACGGTTTTCATCTAACAATAAAGGTTATTAGATTACAATAAAAAATTATAACACTATGACACAAAATAAACCTACAAAGCACATCGATTTAATTGGATTTCCGATGGATCTTGGAGCAGACCACCGTGGCGTGGACATGGGACCCTCTGCACTTCGAATTGCCGGGATACAGAATAAACTTACAAGCCTTGGTTATACAGTTTCGGATCTTGGTGATATTCCGATCCGCAATCAGGAAATTCAGAAAATTAAAAATCCGAAGCTCAAATACCTGGATGAAATTGTTAAGACTACAGAAATTCTTGCAAAGAAAGTTGAAAAGTCGCTCAACTCGGATCATTTCCCGTTATGTGTTGGCGGAGACCATTCAATGGCAATCGGAACAATATCGGGAATCTCTTCTTATTGCAGAAGTAAAGATATTGAACTCGGTTTAATTTGGATTGATGCTCATGCAGATTTGAATACCGAAGAAACCTCTCCTTCTGGTAATATTCACGGAATGAGTGTGGCCGCTTCACTCGGTTTTGGAAATAAAGAGTTAACCAATCAATTTGGGTTTTCTCCCAAAATTAAACCCGAGAATGTCGCTATGATTGGATTACGAAGTGTAGACCCAGGTGAAAGAGAATTAATCAAGAAACTAAATCTGAAGGTTTACACGATGACGGACATTGACCGGAAAGGAATTGGATTTTTAATTGATAAAATTCTTAAGGATTTAAAAACACGCGTTCAACATATACATGTTAGTTTTGATGTTGATAGTATTGATCCTATTACAGCACCGGGAGTAGGAACTCCCGTAAGCGGCGGATTAAGTTACCGCGAAGCTCATCTTCTAATGGAATCTATCGCTGAATGCGGATGTATGTCATCGCTGGAAGTTGCAGAGGTTAATCCAATACTGGATAACAAAAACCGAAGTGCCGAGATTACTGCAGAACTCGTTGCATCGAGTATGGGACTAAGAATAATTTAGTAGCACTTTACTCTTTGTGTTGTTAGCATAATCAATAATAACTATATTCGAAACAGAAATTGAGGATGATTTTTTTTGAAACTGAAAACCCTTATACCGAAATCTGAAGCAAGAAAACTTGTTATTAAGAGAAGGAATGAATTTACTCCGGCGGATTTTAAGTCTAAAACCAAATTAATATTCGATCGATTTATTGCAACGGACGATTTTGTAAATGCAAAAAAAATTCACACTTATATTTCTACACGCCCCGGTGAAATAGACACACGCAAATTAGTTGATCATATGGAGGGATGCGGAAAACAAATTATTATTCCAAAGTTGAATAAGAAGACCGGAAAATTTTTGAGAGCAAACTTTATAAGCTGGGATCACATGGTAAAGAATAGTGATGGGTATTTAGAACCATCCGTTGGTATTGATGAAGATCTTAGTGATATTGATCTGATTATTGTTCCCGCTGTTGCAGTATCTGTATTGGGACAACGTGTTGGCCATGGAGGCGGATATTATGATAAGCTCCTTAAAAATACATTTGCTGCCAAAGTAGTTCTCGCTTTCGAGTTTCAGGTATTCGACTATATCGAATCTAATATACACGATGTTCGCATTGATAAAATTATTACCGAGTTAAGAATTATAAATACTCGACCTCCAATCAACCGATCCTCAGAACCGCTTTGATATATGGAAGAGAATAATTTCCCAAATATATTTGATGAAAAGTACGAAACCGAACCATCACCAGATAGGAATCGTCTTGAACGATCTCAATCCGATGTTATAATTGCGGGTGTTTGTTCCGGAATTGCATACTATTTTAAAGTCGATCCCTCGATGGTAAGACTTTTAGCAATACTCGGTCTTTTTCTTGGAATCTGGATTGTTGCNGCCTACTTATTGTTAGCTTATTTAATCCCATTTGAAAGNAATCCGAAAGAATTAAGCAATGATGAATTATTAAANCAACGGAAAACTAACCTTAGAACCGTAATAAGCGGAATAATGATTTTCAGCGGTATCTATTTCGGTTTTTCATCATTAGGATTTTTTATTCCATGGTATGTTTTGTTTATGAATAACTGGTTAATAGTTTCACTTGTAGCAATAGTATTCGGTGCATTTCTTTTAGAAAGGGATAGAGGAGATAAAGAGGAGTACAAAATTTCTGTGGTTGAAAAATACAACAGAATGAAAAAAGGTAAAATAATTTTGGGTGTATGCGGCGGTATTGCAAAGTATCTCAATAATTCAGATGTAATAGTCGTTAGAACAATCTTTGTAATAACTTCCATGTTAACACTTGGAATAATGATTCCCGGTTATTTAATAATTGCAGCACTCACAAAATATGAAGTTGATTAAATGATATTGAGTTATAAAAAAATATTCAGTCTGGTATTGATAATTGCGGGTATTTTAAATCTTGCTTCTCATTTTAAATTATTGAGAATCGATGTTGCGCAGATTATAGGAATCTCATTCGTTCTGCAAGGTATTGTTTCAGTAAGTTTATCGTTGAATAATAATAGACGGGACCTGTTATTTCTTTTCACTGTTCTCTTTCTGGTTGGAATACTTTTCTTTACAAAATCTTACTTTAATATTAGAGAAACACGGGAGATTGTATTTACCTCAATACTATTTATTACGGGCGGAGTTTTTTTAATACTATTTGTTGATAATCTTAAAGAAAAAATTTTTCTGATAACAAGTATAGTATTTTTTCTTTCCGGTTATCTTTCGATTACTGTTTTAAGAAGTTTTGGAATTACAAAATTTGCAAACTCACTTGCCAAGACTGCAGAAGATTTCTGGCCGATATTACTTATCATAGCGGGATTAGTTCTTTTTCTGAATAGAAAAAAATAGCCGGACTAATTACTTCCTTACTACGAAAGTTCCTTCCAGATAACTATCAATTGACGGAGTTGGCGAACCGGTATTCGACTCGATCGTTATTCTTATTTTATCAATCTGTTCCTTTGGCAAAAACGGGAATGAAGAAAGTCGTAAATACTCGTTCGAATTAGGAGTATAAACACCCAGAGAATAAGATTGATTTTTGCTTACGATCCATACCTGATAACCCTGATTTGGAGGAAGAGCGCGTGTATTTTTGAATTGTATTAAACCTTCTTTTTGATCGAAAGCAAGAAATATTCTTGCTGTAGCTTTATCATTAGCATTTACCGAAGTTAGGTTTACAACTACAACATCCTTGTTATTAAAAAATTCTATCAGAGAATTGTAATTACTTACAAAATTATTGGATGTTGTTAAATCACTTTTCATTGAAGTAATACTGCGTTCTAATTCCACAATCTTATCATTCACTTCTCCAACGCTCACATAAGTATAATAACCAACAATGGTGAATAGAAGCAATGAAAGAATAACTGCAAGCCAGCCGGCAAGACCTCCGGTGGATTTATCCTGTGGCTGTGGCGGTAAAACAGGTTGCTGCTGCTGTTGCGGAAAGAGTGATTGAGGTTGTTCCGGCAAAATGCTTTCTACCACTGTTGATCCACGTTTTTTCTCTTCACTAATACTTGTGTTAATAAATTCTCCGTGAGTAATCTTTGTAACCGGTTTTGTTTTTAAGAAATTTAACGTCTGTTTTGTATCCGCTTTCAGATCTTCGGCTGATTCTGTTGCAAATGTTTTTCCTATTCCGGTTTGCGTTTCAGAAAATGTAGGTTTGTATTCAAAAGTTTGTGTGGCTTTTTTCTTTTCTTCTCTTATACGCGTTTTTATTTCATCTTTTAACCCAATCAACTTTTTAGCAATATTATCTTTTATAGATGGGTCCGGTTGCTCAAGATCCAGAATTACAGGAATCATAGAAACTATATTTTGTAAATCGCCAAGTTCATTTTTAGGCAGCTCGCCACCAGAAGTAAAGTAATCTTTGAACTGAACAAAGTTATCCTTATCCATACAACCGACAGCAAAGGCGGCAATCATTTCGTAAATAGGATCAGTCGCCACGCAATTACTCCTTCACCAAAAAATCTCTTAAACTATGTAATGCATTCATAACTTTGTTTCTAACGGTTTCAACGGGAACATTTAATTTATCCGAAATTTCATCTATTGTATAACCTTCGTAATAGGCAAGATGAAGTACATACTTTTGTGTGTCGGTTAATTTTGTAAGCGATCTTTCAACTTTCGGTTTCAAACTAAAAGCTGTTTTCAAATCCAGATTATCCATCTGTTCGGGAAAAGTAGGCAATATAAAATAATCTTCGTAACTATCATCGTAAATTTGTCCGGTATTTGTTGAAGAACGATCTCTTCTTAGAGCATCAACTGCAAGATTACGTGCAAGTGTAACAAGCCAGCTGAAGACCGAACCGCTTCTAAAATTAAAGTGATTTATTTTCCGCCATATAATCACAAATACTTCAGTAAGAATTTGTTCTGCTGTAACCTGATCCGGCGAGATTTTCTTGATAATTGTATAAAGAAGTGGTGAATAGCGATCGTATAATTCTTCAAGCGCCCTGGATTCTAACTTGGCGATTTCCTGCATCAGTTCAATATCGCTTAAGTCTTTGAATTTACTCAATTTATTCCAGTTTTTTATTTTATTGCAGTCAAAGGTATAACTAAGGTCATTAAAAATCAATTTGCATAATGAAGCACAAGATAAAATCAGTTACGGGTTTCCTTTTCATTACTTGTTGATTTACTATATATAATACAGTTATGATCAATCACAAACAACCAACTTTTTATTATATTTGCAGCACTTTTTAAAAGAGACAAATAATTATGACATCTAACGAAATAAGAGATCAATTCTTAAACTTTTTCAAAGAGAAAGACCATAAAATTGTGCCGAGCGCCCCCGTTGTTCCTCACGGCGATCCCACTCTTCTTTTTACTAATGCGGGAATGAATCAATTTAAAGATGTGTTCCTCGGAACAGGTTCAAGGGATTATAAAAGAGCAGTAGACACACAGAAATGTATCCGTGTTTCAGGCAAGCATAATGATTTGGAAGAAGTTGGTCACGATACTTATCATCACACATTTTTTGAAATGCTTGGCAACTGGTCATTTGGAGATTATTATAAGAAAGAAGCAATACGATGGGCGTGGGAATTATTAACAGAAGTCTGGAAACTTCCTAAAGAAAGATTGTGGGCAACCGTTTACCGAACAGATGACGAAGCAATGGAATTCTGGAAAAGTGAAACCGACATTAAACATAATCACATTTTACGTTTTGATGAAAAAGATAATTTCTGGGAAATGGGCGAAACCGGTCCGTGCGGTCCATGTTCCGAAATACATATTAATCTAAGTGATGATTACGACAACCCAAAATATGTAAATGCCGGCGATCCAAAATGTATTGAAATCTGGAACCTGGTTTTCATTCAATACAACAGAGATGAAACAGGTACGCTTCACGAACTTCCAGCAAAACATGTTGATACCGGAATGGGATTCGAAAGAGTTTGTGCCGTTCTTCAGAAAAAAAATTCCAACTATGATACCGATGTTTTTACTCCGATAATTTCAGCAATTGAAAAATTATGCGGCCTTAAATACGACGTTAGTTTACCGGCAGATGATAAATCAAATTCGGGCATCTCAAATATTTCCATGCGTGTAATTGCCGATCATCTCCGCACACTAACATTTGCAATTGCAGACGGAGCTACTCCGGGCAATGAAGGACGCGGTTACGTATTGAGAAGATTACTAAGACGTGCATCACGTTATGCAAGAAAACTGAACTTGAATGAACCGTTCTTATATAAATTAGTTGATGTGGTGGTTCAGAACTTTGCTCATGTATTTCCCGAAATAAAAACCAACAAAAGCCAGATAGAAAAAATTATACGGGCTGAAGAAGAAAGTTTTAATGCAACTCTGGATCGCGGAATAGAATTATTTGAGAATCTTGTTAATAAACTAAAATCTCAAAACAAAAACATTATATCGGGCGATGATGTTTTCAAACTTTATGATACTTATGGTTTCCCTGTTGATCTGACTGCCGTAATGGCTCGTGAGCAGGGTTTTACAATTGACGAGCAAAAATTTAATGAGTTGATGAATGAGCAAAGAGAACGCGCACGTAAATCTACGAGGGATAAACAAACCGCTTCTACTATAACAATTGATTCACTTGATAACTTTGAAACAACATCAACACAGCCGACTCAATTCACAGGTTACGAAGAACTTAAAACCGAAGCAACAATCATCGGCTTAAAAAATTCGGTTGATCAATCATTTGTAATTCTTGATAAGACTCCGTTTTACGTTGAAGCCGGCGGTCAGGTTGATGATACCGGAAATATATTTATTGGCGATACACATTTACCTGTTATCGCTCTAAAGAAAATCAACAATCAGACAATTCATATTCTTGATAACTCTGCCAATGTTAAGTTAGAACTTGGAATGAAAGTAATTGCCTCTGTTGATGAGAAACGCCGCTGGGATATTATGCGTAATCATTCCGTTACTCACTTTTTGCATCGTGCATTAAGAACAATTCTAGGTCAGCATGTTCAGCAATCGGGTTCTTATGTAGGGCCGGATCATTTAAGATTCGATTTCAGTCACTACGAAAAAGTTAAAGAGGAAGAACTCGATGCTATTGAATCTTTGGTTAATGAAAAGTTAAGAGAGAATCTTCCTATGACTCACCATCGTGATACTCCCTTTGACGAAGCGAAGAAAATGGGTGCGTTAATGTTCTTTGGTGATAAATACGGAGAGAAAGTTAATGTAGTTCAGTTTGGCGATTTTACAATGGAATTTTGCGGCGGCACACATGTTAAAAACTCTTCTCAAATCGGTTTATTTAAAATTGTTTCTGAATCATCAATTGCAAGCGGAGTAAGAAGAATTGAAGCGGTTACCGGTGCTGGAGTTGAAAAATATATCCGCGAACAGCAGACGAAAATTGAAAATGGAGAATTGAGAATTAATGAATTATTGGACGAGAAGAAAAAATTAGAAAAGGAATTAGCGGAGCTGAAATTGAAAGAGAAACTTGGTGGAATAGATTTAATTGTAAGCTCACCGATTAATGTAAATGGCGTTGATGTGTTTAAGGAAAAAGTACTTGCATCGAATATGGACGAATTAAAATCGATGGGAGATGAATTACGCGAAAAAATTAAAAGCGGTGTTGGACTTCTCATTTCGCAAATTGAAGATAAGGTTGGAATAGTAGCCGTTGTATCCGACGATCTTATAAAAGATAAAAAGTTCAGTGCTGGTAATATTGTTAAAGAGGTTGCAAAAATTGTTGGCGGAAGCGGAGGCGGTAGACCTCATCTTGCTACTGCCGGCGGAAAAGATGTATCTAAAATTGAAGATGCTCTTTCACAAATAGAAAACATAATTTCGAAATTATAATTATAAGTGCCGGTACTTAACCGGCATTTTTATTTTCAAACAGATATAGCTTTCCATTCTCCGGTCTAAAATCTATTTTTCCTTTAAAACCATTTTTAACCAGGTGATCGGAAAAAACTCTCATAAAAAATCCATGTGTAACTACCAATATTTTTTTGTGTTGATATTCTTCAAGTGCATCCATAAATAATTTAATCCGCTTCATTGTATTACTTCTTCCCTCCGGTTGAGAAGTATGATTTTTATGCCACGCAATTCTGCCGCCCAGATGCCATATGAAAGAAGGAAATTTAATATTTCTATTTATAAATGGTGCAACCGGCACCTCTGTAATTAAATCCGAGTATATTATTTCTCCGTTATAAATATGGCTCGCTGTTTCAATGGCTCTTCTAATGGTGCTGCAATAGCAAATATCCCAATCGGCAGTATTTATTTTTATTGAGTCCATAATTATAGGAGAGTTTTCATATCGTTCCATGGCAGCAGAAAAATCATTTGGGCTGAAATATTTTCTATCCGATCTGAAATCGACTTTAAAGTGCCTGATTAACCCAATAACCATTGTTAGATCTATTATTATTCATCCACATTTATAAGTTATAAAATATTCGGCTAACATTTTACTGCTTAATAAATGTAATAATTGTTCGGGTTAAATTGCAGTAATGATATCGTAATAATATAATGTATGTGGGTTGATAGCAATTTTAATCAACAGATGCTGATAAAAGGGAGAATGACCGGGAGAGTATATTTTTGATTAAGTATCAGAATCATTCTTAATAAGTATTTGCTTTAGCAACTAATTTAAAACTAACTGCGTTTTGCAAAATATTATATTCATTACGTAACATGTATCCGCCGGCTAATAATTTTCCTTCATCATCAAAGAAGCCATCTATTGTTCCTTCAAGATCTCCAAGCGAGGTTTTCTTTAATGAAAAGTTAAGAATTGCATGTTTGTCCATTACTGTTCCCTGGAAATTGAATGTTAGTCCATTCCAATTGCCGGTACCTGTTAACGACATCTTACCATCGTGATACATATACAAAATAACTGTTTGTATTTCTTGATAGTTCGTTTGATACTCACCCGAGTAATTAATTTTTTTCTCGGGCTCAATCGGGTTTTCAGAATTACAGGCATATAAACCCGCTATAATTAAAATGAGTAAAACCTTTTTCATAAATCACCAATAAATAAAATTAATTAATCACGGCTTTCATAATTTTTACCGTGTTTTTACTTTTGGTTTATTATCGTTTATATGAATGAAAAGTTTAACAGATGATATGAAGAGATTATTTTTTACTTGCCGAAGTTTATACTGATTGCACTGTGAAAATAATTTTAAGGTTTATTGCTAAAAAAATCGGGTTATAAAAGTTGCTTGTGTTTAAAACAATAAATTAAATGGTCGTTAACCATCCCTACAGCTTGCATAAACGCATAGCAAATGGTTGAGCCCACAAATTTGAATCCGCTTTTCTTAAGTTCTTTACTCATTAGATCAGATTCTATTGTTCTAGGTGGAATTTCTTTTAATGAATTCCAATTATTTATCATTGGAGTATAATCAACAAATCTCCAGATATAATTATCGAATGAACCGTATTTATTTTTAATTTCGATAAAACTTTTAGCATTTTGAATTGCAGCAAGTATTTTTAATCTGTTTCTGATAATTCCCGGATTCATTAATAGCTGATTTATTTTTTCTTCGTTATAACGGGCAATTTTTTCGGGGTTAAAATTATCGAATGCTTTTCTATAATTATTTTGTTTGCGAAGTACAGTAATCCAGCTTAATCCAGCTTGGGCACCTTCTAATATTAACATTTCAAAAAGTTTTCTGTCATCATGAACTGGTATTCCCCATTCTTCATCGTGGTACTTTATATAAAGTGGATCGCTACCTGCCCATTCACAACGCTGTTTCATCTATATCTCAAATAAATTATTTTATGATTTTCATTCCTTCTAAGCACCAACCACAAACCACCAATCACTACTTAATCCATACCGATTTAATATTTACAAATTCTTTGATACCGTAATGAGCAAGTTCTCTTCCGTATCCCGAATTTTTTACTCCGCCAAATGGAAGGCGTGGATCGGACTTAACCATTCCGTTAATAAACACACAGCCCGATTCAATTTCTGTAGCCATCTTTTTTGCACGCTCAATATTACTTGTCCAAACCGAAGCTCCCAATCCAAACGGAGAATCATTAGCAATTCTTACTGCATCCTCTTCGTTTTTTGCTTTAATAAGAGATGCAACCGGACCAAATATTTCTTCATCATAAGCTGGCATTCCCTTTTTTAAATTATCCAGAATTGTTGGTGCATAATAAAATCCTTTGCGTGGCAACACTTTACCACCGGTAAGAATCCGCGCTCCTTTAGATACGGAATCTTTAACAAGTTCATCAAGTTCATAAAGTAGATCTTCCCGGGCAATTGGACCAAGTTCAGTATTTTCATCCATCGGTTCGCCAATTTTAACTTCATTCATAGCTTTAACAAATTCTTTTGAAAATTCATCATAAATTTTTTCTACAACAATAAATCTTTTGGAAGCGATACAACTTTGACCATTATTAATCAACCTTGCATAAACAGCATGTTTGGCAGTTTCTTCAATTTTTGCATCTTCAAGAACAATAAATGGATCGCTTCCGCCTAACTCAAGAACTGATTTTTTTAATTCTTTACCGCACGCTTCAGCAATTTTTCTTCCAGCCGGTTCACTTCCTGTTAGTGTGGCTGCTTTAATTCTTGGATCCCTAATAATATCTTTTACCGGTTCCGATCCAATCAACAAAGTTTTGAAAACATTTTTTGGAAATCCGGCATTATGAAAAATTTGTTCGATAGCAAGAGCACACATCGGAACGTTTGAAGAATGTTTCAGCAATCCGACGTTTCCGGCCATTAAAGATGGAGCTGCAAATCTAAATACTTGCCAGAATGGAAAATTCCACGGCATAACAGCAAGAATAATTCCAAGCGGATTAAATTCCACATAACTTTCCGATGCATCAGTGTTTATAATTTCCCGTTTCAACATTGATTCGGCATTGTCTGCATAGTATTCGCACACCCATGCACACTTTTCAACTTCAGCCATAGATTGTTTAATCGGTTTTCCCATTTCTGTTGTAATTATAAACGCATATTCGTCTCTTTTACTTTTCATCACTGCTGCTGCGTTTTTCATTAGTCTGGTTCGCTCATTAAAGTCAGTCTCTCTCCATTTTAGGAAAGCTTCATGGGTGTCCTCAATTGATTTTTTTATTTCCTCTCTCGAAAATTCCACATAGGTTTTTTCGATTCTTCCGGTTGCGGGATTAATTGTTTGGATTGGCATTTTATTTCTCTCGATTAAATTATTCTCTTACGAGCTGCGCTGCTTTGAATCAAAGAATTTTAATTTAACTTTCACCAACAAATTAACCATTCTAAAACAAAATTTCTTAAATCATTTTAGTAAACATAGAAATTCTTTCAGGAGCTTATCGTAAGGGGAAATAGAAAAAAACTCTTTGTGATTTTGGAGTGGGTACAAAAATTATTTTAGTAAAAGCATCTTGCGGGTCTGAACTTTATTATCTGTAATTAACCGATAGAAATAATATCCGCTTGGTAAACTATGTGCGTTAAAATTAATAGAATAATAACCGGGCGATTTATATTCATTAATAAGTTCAATAATTTTTTCGCCAAGCATGCTATATACAGCCACTAAAACTCTGCCGGCATTCTTTAGTTTAAATGGAATATTTGTAGATGGATTAAACGGGTTAGGATAATTTTGCAATAAAAGATCTTCTGATATTAATTCGTTTTCTTCATTTACAGACGTTGTACTCTTCTGAATAAACTGAAATGAATGCTCATCAAATATTGTATTATCATCTACATCCGATATTTTGAGTAAAGCGTTACATGATGTATTTAAATTGGGTGTCCAGTTATGTCTTTTTGTAATCGCATTCAAATTTCCAGCTATCTTCGTCCAGGTATTTCCATTGTCGGTAGATAGTGCAATATCAATTTTGTTAACTCCTTTACTATCCCAGGCAATATCAATTTTGTTAGGAATCTCAATAATATCGCCCGATGCCGGCGATAACAACGACAATTGTTTCGAGGTGGCTACACTAAATCCAGATGCAAATCCTAAATTTTCTAAGTCTGTTTTGGTTAATGTAATCTGGTTTTTAGCCATGTCGGTAAGGTAAATACTTGTTATCCAATCGCCTTCTTTAGGATTTTTTAATTCTAGTTTTCCGGAGTAATCGAATTTTGAAGAACGGATATTGTTAAACTTTGCAAACACTCCACCGCCATTATTAACAGGTTCGAACATAATTTTTACTTCATCTATACCGCTTAAATCGTCTGAGACGGTGATTGAGTAATTGATGATCAAAACTTTGTCGTTTTCATTTTTGGTTTCGATTATAAAATCAAATTTTTCAAGAAATGGTTTCTGAACATCCAGTGTATTAATTACTTCTAGTGTTGAACTGAATCCGTTTAATCCCAGCTCATCTTTTTTATAAACACTGGTATTTTTCTTATTATCGGTAAGCTCTACCTCTATTGACCAAAATCCTTCTTTAGAGTTTTTGAAATCAACCCAACCGATAATTTCAAACTCGTTTTTATTGATTTTGGAGATTCTTTCTACTTTACTACCGCCGCTCTTTTCGGGAATAAAAGAAATTTTTATTTCATCTATTCCACTTAAGTTGTCACTCGCTGATATTCTGTATTCAACAGATTGATTCGCACTATTTAAATCGAGTTTTGAAGGTGAAATCATAAATCCGTTTAGCACAGGAGGAGTAATATCCTTTGTATCTTTTATCTCTAATGACGAAGGAAAATTTTTGCCGGTTAAATCTGATGACGAGTAGGTTACCACATTTCCGGCTCCATCTTTCAATGATACTTTGGCAGTCCAGGTTCCTATAGATGGATTTTTTCCTAAGTCAATTGTGCCGGATAAATTTACAGACTTGTTACTTATTTTTCTGAATGTCTCTGATTTACTTCCTCCATTACCCGGGGGACTAAACTCAACGGTAACTTCTTCAACGCCGCTTATGTCGTCTGTTGCAGATACATTAAAACTTACAACTGTTTGTTCTGATGCTAAATCAATCTCGTTTGGTGAAAATGAAAACCCGGTTAATTGAGGCGGCGTAATATCTTTAGTCTCTTTTATCTCCAGTGATGAAGAAAAGTTTTTGCTGTTTAAATCTAATGATGAATAAGAAACCTGATTTCCAGCTTTATCTTTTAATGTAATACTTGCCGACCATATTCCAACATCTGGATTTTTTCCAAAATCGATTGACTCGTTTAAACTTGCTGTTAGTCCTGTTAATTTTCTAATTGTTTCAGATTTTCCATTCCCTTTGCCCGGAGAAGAAAATTCTATTGTTGCTTCCTCCAATCCGCTTATATCATCGCTAATATTAAGTTGATATTGAATTGAATGATCATTGGATGATAAATCGATTTGGTTAGGAGAAAATGAAAAGCCATTTAATGCCGGAGGTGTTATATCTACTGTAGTATTTTCAGTTATCTCAAAAGTTGAGTTGAAACCCATTCCGGAAAGATCGCTGCTTGATAATGTTACTTTATTTTTCTTGTCGTCTTCAAGATAAATGCTTACCAGATAGAGGCCGGTTTTAGGATTCTTTCCAAAATCAATATCGCCGGTCAGATTAACAGAAGCTAAATCAATCTTACTAAATGTTTCGGAATAATTTCCTCCGCCTTTTTCAGCTGAAAATTCAACGATTATTTTTTCAACTTTATTCTGTGCATCACTTGCAGATAGACTAAAAGAAACTTTGATGTTATCGCTTAATTGTGCCGTGGTCGGTGAAAAGGAGAATGAATTTAAAGTTGGGGGATTGTTATCCTGTGAATAAACAAGAATCGATTGGAAAATAAATAATAGGGATAAAATGAAATACTTCACTTTATTCCTCTCTCTTTTTATTTAGAAAAAATACCCCTTGTGCGCCCGTGAGTTATAGCTTTTTAAACTATCAGCTATTGGTTCGATCTAAATCTAATGTTTATGAAAAATTAAGTCAACATTTTCTTACACTATCTTGAAAAACATTGAAATTGTTGAGTTTAATCACATTACCCGAAATACAAATTTCATTGAAAATAATAGGATTTATTGAGTTTTTTAATTCCCAATCTTCTTATGTTTCCAGTTAGACACTACCACACAGACTGGTTAAAATCGATTATAATTCTATTCCATAAAAATATTAACACAAATTTAATTGGTAAAAAATCCACACTCTATTGAATTGAGATGTTTATCAATATAATTTCGAAAAAGAAAAATATTTTTTGTATGTTCGAAACAAAATTAAACTTTCTCTTCACAATTGAATGTTCTTTATGGGAAAAGCAAATCCAAAAACTTTTGTTCTTGATACTAACGTAATATTGCATGACCCGACATGCATCCATCACTTCCAGGAAAATAATATTATAATTCCATTGGCCGTTATCGAAGAGTTAGATCACTTCAAACGGGGCAATCAGGTAATCAATTTAAATGCTCGCGAGTTTGCACGGACTCTCGATTCAATTACCGGGAATGAAATATTTAACGGCGGCGTTTCGCTTGGAAGAGGTCGCGGCAAAGTTAGAATTGTTATTACCAAAGGATTATCAAAAGAGATCCATGATGTATTCAGGGATGATAATGTTGATCATCGCATTTTAAGCGCTGCGCTGGATGCTCACAAAACCATTAAAGACAAACAGAAAATTATTCTTATCAGCAAAGATGTAAATCTTAGAATGAAAGCTAAAGCCCTCGGAATTCCAGCCGAGGATTATACGACTGATCGCGTTACAAATGTAGAAGAACTTTACAGCGGTAAAGAAGTACTTGAAAACTTTGATGACGACGTTCTACAAAAACTTTATCAACCTCCATTTGAAGTGCCGGCAAAACAAATTATCAAAAAAACAAAAACCGATGCCGTTCCGAATAAATTTTATATAATGCGCAACAGCAGTAGATCGGTTCTCTCTGTACTATCAAATGATCTTGAAAAATTTAAGAAGATAGATAAAGAAGTTGTTTATGGAATTAAACCTCGTAATGCCGAACAAACATTTGCGGTAAACGCCCTTTGTAATTCGGATATACCACTTGTTTCTATGACGGGCAAAGCCGGAACCGGAAAAACATTACTCGCACTTGCAAGTGCTTTACAGGTAAGAAAATTTTACAGACAAATTTATGTTGCGCGCCCGGTTGTTCCTCTAAGCAATAAAGATATTGGTTATCTGCCGGGTGATGTTGAGAGCAAACTTGCACCTTATATGCAGCCGTTGTGGGATAATCTTAAAGTTATTCAGGACCAGTTTCCGGAAACTGATAAGAATTATCAGCTTATCAATAATATGATTAAAGAAGAGAAACTTGTAATTGAACCGCTTAGTTATATTCGCGGCAGAAGTTTGCAGAGAATTTATTTTATTGTTGATGAAGCTCAGAACCTGACTCCACACGAAATTAAAACAATTATTACACGTGCCGGCGAAGGCGCAAAAATTGTATTGACCGGAGATATTTATCAGATTGATCATCCGTATCTCGATTCGCAATCAAACGGATTATCTTATTTGATAGAACATTTCAAAGGTCAAAAACTTTATTCGCATGTTAACTTAGAAAAAGGTGAAAGATCGGAATTAGCTGAACTCGCAAGCAATTTATTATAAATTTTAATTCTGCGTTTTTAGTTCACAACTATTCACCCGTACAGTTTGCTTCTTTACATATCGCTGCCTAAGTTTTCGTAGGCAATCAAACATTATTTGGTTTATGCAGACACCTTATCAACCAACGCATTTATACTCTATACAAAATAATTGTTTTTCATTCTCTGTGTTACTCTGTGACTTCTCAGTGAAACTCGGTGAAATTAAAGATTACACAGATATACACAGAGTATCCACAGAGTTTCACAGAGAAAAATTATGAAAGATTTTTTATTCAAGCCATTCGAAGAAATGACGGAGAAGGATTATGAAACAGTCGGTTTCAAATCTGGACTCGAAATTCACCAGCAATTATTCACAAATAAAAAATTATTTTGCCGATGTCCGGCCGGACAATACAGCACAAAGTACCATGCAGAGATTTTACGGCATATGCGTCCAACCCTTTCGGAATTAGGTGAATATGATGGCACCGCTTTGATGGAATTCAAAACCAAGAAGGATATTATTTATAGAATCAACCGCGATACAGTCTGCACATACGAAATGGATGACACTCCACCATTCCTTATTAACGATGAGGCGCTGGATATTGCTCTTGAATGCGGCTTATTATTTGATTGTGCGATAGTAGACGAACTTCATATTGCTCGTAAACAATATCTGGATGGAAGCATACCAACAGGTTTTCAGCGCACTGCTATTTTTGCACTCAACGGAAAAATTCCATATAAGAATAGAACGATTGACATAGTGCAAATGTCGATAGAAGAAGATTCGTGCAGAGAAGTTTCAGATCATGGTCATACACGTGTTTACTTAACAGACCGTCTTGGTATGCCGTTAATTGAAACTGTAACCGGACCAAACATGAAGACTCCGTTTGAAGTTGCAGAAGTTGCAGAAATTTGTGCAAAACTTGTAAGAAGCACTCACAAAGTTAGAAGAGGAATCGGCTCTGCGCGCGAGGATGTTAACGTAAGTGTTGATGGTGGAACACGAGTTGAGATAAAAGGTGTACCGAAGATCGGAAGAATTCCACTACTTACTTACAACGAAGCTATGCGCCAATGGAATCTGCTTCGTTTGAGAGAAGAACTTCACAAGAGGGGAATTACCAAAGAAACTTTTGAAGCATCATCTGCTGATATTACAAAAATTATAAAGAAAGCTCACTACCAACCGGTTCGCAGTGCAATAGAACAGGGACTCAAAATTAAATGTGTAACCCTCAAAGGATTTGCAGGATTGCTAAGCTGGCAAACACAAACCGATACATATTTCTCAAAAGAAATTTCGGATCGTGTTCGTGTAATAGCATGTTTAACAAACATACCAAATATTATCCACTCCGATAGCCGCGGCGATAACCTCCTTTCTGCAGAATGGCAGAATATTAAAAAGAATGTTGGTGCTACAGATAACGATACAATAGTTATTGTCTGGGGAAATGAACAGGATACTGAAATGGCAGTAAAGGAAATTATTATCAGAGCAAAGGAAGCAACAATTGGAGTTCCATCTGAAACCCGTCAAGCATTAAGAGATGGAACAAATGGTTTTGAAAGAATTCTACCCGGTGCTGATAGAATGTACCCCGATACCGATCTTCCGCCCACTAAAATTACAGATGAAAGATTAAGTAGATTGAAAAAAGATTTGCCGGAGAAATTTTGGATTCGCGAAGAGTGGTATAAGCAGTTAGGAATTCCGGTGGATACTATTGATGAATTATCAATTTCTAAATTTGCCCCGCTATTTAAGTTGGTTGTAAATGAATGGAAAACTAATCCGACTCTTGCTGCGGTTGCGCTCATTCAATTTCCTAAAAGATTGAAGAAAATGATATTCGACACATCACTAATTACTGTTGATATGATGAAAGATATTTTCTGTGCTCATAAAGACGGATTAATTTCCCGTCATGGAATCTTTATAGCAATGCAAAAGGCAATAACTAAAGGAAAGTTTTACCCCGAATTATTACCTAAACCATTAACATCAAAAGAGCTTGATGAAATAATCAATCAAACTAAAAAAGAAGTTGAACAAATAAAATTATTAAAGGATGAAAAGAGGAATGAAATTCTGATTGGACTAACAATGAATAAAGTTAGGATGTATGTTGAAGGAGAATTTGTAATGGAAAAAATTTTCAACATATCTTAGCGATCTCTGCGTGAAATTCTTTTAAAGATTTACACGCAAAGTTCGCAGAGTTTTATGCAAAGAACGCAGAGGAAATTATGGCAGAAGATTATAAAGGGTATCGCGGCAAAGCACTTAACACATTAAAAAATTTTGGTGCTCAGGTCTGGAGTGATGTTGAAATAGAAACAACGAAAGGAAATTACAAAGGAATAATTCTGCCCCGTTCCGAAACCGCGGATCAGTTTCATATTGTAATAAAAATGCCGATCGGCTACAACATCGGTGTTGCTGCTGAAAATGTAACCGATATAAAAATTAGAGGACGCAAAGAAGCACATTATAAAATTCCGGAAAAAGATTTTCCACGTGATTCTTCTAAACCGAATGTAAAACTTTTAGGTACCGGCGGAACAATTGCATCACGACTCGATTACCGTACAGGTGCGGTAATTCCGGCTTTTTCCCCCGGAGAACTTTACGGCTCGGTTCCTGAGCTTGCAAACTTCTGCAATTTAGAAACTGAAAAGTTGTATGGCGTATTCAGTGAGAACATGGGTCCCGAGCAATGGATCGGAACGGCACAAGCCATCGGTCGCGAAATTGAAAAAGGAACGGATGGAATTGTAATCGGTCATGGTACAGATACTATGCACCATACCGCTGCGGTGTTATCGTTTATGGTTCAGGATTCGCCAGTTCCTATTGTAATGGTTGGGTCGCAGAGATCGAGTGACCGTCCTTCATCCGATGCAGCACTTAATCTAATGCACAGTGTTAAGACTGCAGCTGAGAGTGATATTGCCGAAGTAATGGTTTGTATGTTCGGTCCTACATCTGATTATTACGGATTGCTTCACCGTGGTACGCGAGTTCGCAAGATGCATTCGAGTTACCGATCAACATTTCGAACTATAGGTGATATACCGATTGCAAAGGTTAGTCGGGAAGAAATTACTCCGCTTCGTCAGGATTATAAACGCCGCCGCAAAGATCGGAACGTAACTATCAACACTGCATTTGAAGAGAAAGTAAGCATTGTTTATTATTATCCTAACATGATGCCGGATATTATCGATTCTCTTATCGATAACGACTACAAAGGAATTGTTATTGCCGGAACAGGACTTGGTCATGTTAACAAACCTTTGTATCCATCACTTAAGCGTGCGCATGAAAAAGGAATTGCAGTTTACATGACAGTACAAACACTCTGGGGATTTGTTCAAATGTACGTTTACGATACCGGTCGAGACATGATGGAACTCGGCGTTATACCCGCAGCGAATATGCTGCCCGAAGTAGCATACATGAAATTATGCTGGGCATTGGGTCAGACGAACGATCCTCAGAAAGTTAAAGAAATAATGCTTACACCAATTGCCGGTGAAATTACAGAACGCGAACCGAGCAACGGTTACTTAATTTACCAGGGCGGATTACCGGAAGTTGAAGAGTTTATTGCTAAGTATGTGAAATAATCCGAAGGATTATTTCATCCGGAGCCCTGTTTATCGGGTGAAGGATCTAAGTGATAAATCGTTCTGAGCGAAGAGAGGAAGCTATCTTCTTTTTTAATACAAGTGAGGTTACAATGTTTTATTTATCTTGTTTCTCATTGATCCATCGTTCAATTGTATCAACTACTTTTCCAATATTATAAAAAACTTCATCGTCTTTGAAGCGAATAAATTCTATACCTAATCCTTCTAAATTTTTTTGCCTTTCTTTATCGTAAGACTCATGCCCATCGTGACTTGGGCCATCAATTTCGATTGCAAGCATTAATTCATTACAGAAAAAATCTACGATATATTTACCTAATGGTTTTTGGCGGTGGAAATCATATCCAAGCATTTGTTTACCTTTCAAAAATTTCCACAACATTATTTCTGTAACAGTTGAGTTATTTCGGAGTTGTCTTGCTTTTTCTTTTAATGATGGGTTATATGGAATGATTTTTCTTCTCATAATTATAAATCTCAACACACCCCTTTTCGTTTCCCCTCTGTAGAGGGGACATAGCTATAGTTTCTTTAAAATTCCCCTCTCGAGAGGGGAATACAAGGGGTGTGTAGATATTTGACTACAAAACAAATAGCCATTTTAAACTTCGTTTACTCCATACTCTTCCAAAATCTCTTTTGCCATTTTCTCTGCGAGAGCCCAATCGTGAAGTTTTTGTTTAGCATTTGCTTTCAATTGACATTTAAGTTTATATATGCATAATATTTATTTCTTATCAGTATTGATCAGTTAAACAATTTTTTCAACAACAAATCTATTTGTTTTAGTTCTTCTTTCAGTAGTTCTCTTATTGCTAACCTAGCGTTGCCGAGTTTTATACCATGAATTTTATCTGAGTTTGCCATTGTGGAAATGAATTTATCTACTTTGTTAATACATGTTTTACTTATTTCCGCAATCTTTTGGTGAGTGGGGTTTGAAGAATTGAATTGAGGTAAAGGCAGTTCTAAGATTTTTTTGTGTATGTCACGATGTCCGAACAAACCTGTAGATTGAAAATCTTTGATAGTTAGATTTGCAAAATTCGAATTGAGAAATGCTACTAGGTATTCCGCCTCGTCTTTATTATTTGTTGCAAACCAATAAGTTTTGCTTTCTACAATAAATGGTAAATCAATTTCCTTCCGTTCAACTATTGCTGCATTTGCATCTTTTGCAGAAGCGGTGTAAAGAACA
>Ga0067045_1029481_pt1 | contig 20505 bp, 21 predicted proteins | sample TerdegcTABiofilm_FD_59184 | JGI IMG/M metagenome (GOLD analysis project Ga0067045, IMG submission 59184) | Combined Assembly of (Gp0054472, Gp0054536) Wastewater bioreactor microbial communities from Singapore -Terephthalate degrading...
AGAGCAGATAAAGCGTGCATCCCCAGACCGCCGGTATAACCCCGCACCAAAGTTTCGATTTGCCGGGGCGAAATCGGAGCTTCTCCGCCTGCGCCTAATGCCTGGCTAATCGCTTTAGCCACTTCGGTTGTATACGGCCCGTATTGTTCCTGTTTTAAGAGATATTCTTCCGTCTGCGGGGTTATTCTCCTGCCCTGGAAGAAGGAGTAATTCGTGATGACTTCGATAACCGGTAGCAGGGCGGTCGGAATCCAGTTCGGGAACGTCACTTCGGTTAAGGTATGCTTAAAATCCTTGATTGCTTCCGGGTCATTATCGTAAACCCAATCGAGGACACGCTCCGGCAGAGTCCCGAAAATAATTCCCAGTTCAAACGGTTTCGGGATACTGATGATATACTCGTCCGTAATGATGTTCCAGAACAGATCCTTGCGCCATTGCGGGAGTTCCTGGTATCTCGGATCGTCGTGGTTGAGCGCCCAGAGTACGAGCGAAGGCAACGTAATGCCGGTAACAGCCTTGAATGTGTTTTTCATGATTCCGGCGGGGCCGCCTTTTGTAAAGGCCCGTCGCATCTTATCCAGGCCCTGAACCGACGCGTTGAAAAAGGCGATAAGCTGGTTAGCTGGCTTTCCGACGGTTCCCATCCGGCTGAAGTCCAGAGTAACATCCCGTGAAGCAAGAGCAGCCCTCTGCGCGGCTTCTTCCGGCGACAAACCGCGTCTCAATTCTGCGCGCAATCCCTTGCCGAACTCTCCCAACCTTGTTGCTTCTTCAGAAAACTCCGAAAGCGCCCGCAGGACATCCAGGGGATGTCTGACGTAGTTCTTCATCTGCTGGAAGACGGTCTTGGTCACGAGCTTCCGCAAATCTTCTTGGAGATACGCTCTGTCCAAACTCACGAAGTTTGCGCTCGCCCCTCCGGATTCGAGCCATAACTGATAAAGGTTATCCCGCCTGAGAACGTGGAAGAGCCCCCGGATGGTGTCGATTCCGGGCACAAAGCCGTATTTCGAGTAAACCCATGCTCCGAAGGCATCTCGCATTACGTTCCTGATCATGAACTCGGGAGTCAACGTTGCGCCCGCCCGGAGCCAGGAGGTAGGATAGCTCAACAGCCTCGTCAGGGTATTCATGCTTTCCTTGTCCAGCATCAATACCGCCCGGTAGAGCTCGGGGTCGAGCTGGTAGAGTTCCCGCCTGCCGTTCCTGAAGACGGCGATGATGTTCTCCTTCGGAGAGCCCATCATGTTCGGCCTGAAGATTGTGATAAGCTCTTTAAGGGCATCTTCGGGAAGTTCGACGCCCAGTGCATCCAGATACTTTGAGATTTCTCTTATCTCGAATTTTATGGGATATATTTTAGGCGGAACCTTTTCAACGAATTTGCCCATACCCTGGTATTTTTCTGCAAATTCCACGAGGGTCCTGGCGACGTTGTTTCGCTCTGCGATGTTGACCATGTAGTAAGTATTCTTAATAATGCTCTCAAGGGGATCGACGATTGTCCTCCCGGAACCTTTTATCTTTTTAATAGGAGAAGTAAGGTCGGCAAACCCGCGCTTCCCGAAGCCTATTCCTGCAGCATTTTCGTCGAAAACCCGGTAAAAAGGGACGTACTCCTGATTTAGAACACGCATGGCAGCCGCTTGTTTCGGAGAAATCACCCCGGATTTCACGAGTTCCAGGAGAATTCCGTCTTGAAACTTTAGCAGTCCTTCATGCGCCTTCTGAAAAGTCCCGCTGTCAAGCCGCCTGACGGTCTCCGCAGCATCCAGCGGATCGATTCCGGTTTCGATTCCTCGTTCGGAAAGCTCTATTGCGCGCCGCGCCGTGATGTATGCCCGGAAGTCGTCGATTTGCCCGGCTACAGGTTTTAAAACCTCGTTAAGCGCGGGTACGACAACTTCACCCTTTTCGTCGCGCACTCCGAAATAAAGCAACTTCCTCGCCTTTCCCGTCCAACCCCGGGAAAGCCACGCCTGGACAAACGGGTCTTTTGCCGCCGAAAGTTCGCCTCGTTTTCCTCCGGTTGCTTTCTCGACAAAACTGTCAATCGGGCGAAGTTCGTCAACCGCAGCGGTCATAATCCGGTCGACGGTAACTTTCCTCTTTTTCTTTTCTCCGACCGAAATTGCCGCTTTTACCCTTGAAACCGCATCGGCAGTCATATAGTCGATATAATCCTGTCTGAACTGCTGCAAAGCGTCAAATACTTCTGGATACTGCTTGGCAGTATTTTCAAACCAATCGTGGAATTTAGGCGCTACAGCTTTTGTATCGCCTCCGGAAAGATAATGTCGCACAAATTCAGCAATTCCTTCTGTGAACTGATTTTTAGGCTGACTGCTACCCAATCTCAACAATTCCTGCTTCATAACCGGATCGGTAATAGAGTTGCGAATATTAAACAACCTGTCCAGATGGTGCCCCGCCTCATGGGAGATAACGGGAAGATCTTCTGCGAGCTTGGAACGGATTACCTCTTCTCTAGGCTTATAAATTCCCAACACTTTTTTTGATTGGCCGAGCCGTCCCACCCGCATAGGAATGTCCAGGATATTTTCGAGTCGCTTAATGATCAGCTTCCTGGGTGGCGCGGGAGCGCCTCTTCCTTGTGGCGGGGGGCCGATGGAACTGAGTTTCGATAGTTTCTCGACACCCTCTGCAAATCTAAAGGTGGAGGGCTTTTCGGGTCTTTTTATCGGAACTGTTTTCACGGCTTTTTCGGCTATGGGGGCTTTCGGTATGGCCTGCTTCAGCCTTTCAAGGGCGGTTCCTGTTATTTTCCCCAGCGCCCGGGTTGCTATATCCCCGCTCCCGAAAAGAAGTGCTTCTCCCGCGGCTCTCTTGGCGATCTCCGAAGGCGGTTTGCTTTCCAGTGCGGCAAGTGCCCCGCCGTGAATTGCCCCTGAAACGGCTCCGGGTAGAAACGTCCTGGCGAGACTGACTCCTTTACCGGCTTCAGGAAGCAACCTCAATACTCCTTTTCCCGCCGTACTGTAAAGCCCGCCGATAGGGAAGAGCGCCCCGGCAAGTTCTCCTACCCCTGCCGCGATTTTCTCCCCGGTTGTGCCCTTCAGTTCGGGATAAAGTTCTTCGGGCGCAGTCGGTCGCGTGTACTGAGCATATTCCGGTCTCATCAATCCCTTTTCGATCATCTTCCGTTCCTGAGTGCGCCCGAACCACTCGGCTACAGGAAGCGCAAAACTGCCTTCTCCGAAACCGACGGCGCCCGCCTTGAGCAACCGGTCAACTTTTTCCGATATGGGTTCTTTGTATTGAGAGAGAGTAGGAGTACGTCTTCCCGCTTCCACCCGGCTTTCGATAAATTCCTTTGGGGGCTCCCGGTATTGAGCTCCGGGCAAGATAATGTCGAGAGCCTTTTGCCAGGCAGGGCGGACAACCTCAACCCATTCTTCTTTGAGCTTGCTTTTCAACTCCGGCGTTGCTTTCGGTGCAGGAGTCGGCCTGTACTGAGAAATGGTCGGCGTCGTCTTGGCCGGAGTCTTGACGGTAACAGGCTTTTTCTTTTCCTCTTCTTTGAAGAGATAAGTATATGTACCTTTCGGTTTTTCTTCTCTAAACAGATAAGTGTAAGACATAATTATCCCTCTTCACCGGTACTGCGCGCCGGGTATAACGATATCCGCAAGTTGTTGCCACCAGGGGCGACTTTGCAAGCGTTGCTTTTCGGCTTCTGTGGCTAGTTCGCTCTTTGTCTGCCTGGAAGCTAAGTAACTCTTGAGTGTATCAACATCGACAAGATCTGCGGTGAGTTGTGGTGTTTTAGCATTGATTTCTGCGAGGATTTCCTGCCTGGATTTACCCGCTGCGATGGCCCTGTCTATATCCGCCATTGCGTTAGCCGTTGCTTGCGCCCTGCGGTCGGTAAGAGTTCCCCCACCGGTGCCGCCCCCACCCGAAGCCGCCCTCGCCGCCGCCTGCGCCAATCTCTGGGCTTCGAGGCTCAACTGCCCCTGCTGGTAGGGAGTAGGCCCCATCGTCCAGGGGAGCAGGGAGCTTGCCGTCGGATACTGGTAGGGAAGTAAAGCCCTCTCCATTTCTGCGGTCGAAAGACCGGCAGGAGTCATCAGGTGCGCCGTCCCCAGGCCGGAAGGTCCTCCCGAAGGCCAACCCGCCGCCGCCCGCAACGCTTCCGCCGCTTCATGCGCCCGGGTCATAGCTTCTGTGTCCCCTCTTGCCTGAGCTTCCTGCCAGACCTGCTGTAACTGCCTGATGGCCGCGCTGGGGTCTCCGGGGTAGAGAGGCGGAATAACTCCCGTGTACTGCGCTTGCTGCTCCCAGCTCGGAGTCAGGTATTTCTGCTGTTCCCAGGCCAGCTTTGCCGCTTCCTGCTGTTGCTCCCAGGCCAGTCTTGCCGCTTCTTGCTGCTGCCGAAGGTACATCTCCTGCGCCCTCTGCGCGGCTTCGGCCAGTGCAGCGATGGCTTGCTGCCTTCTCTGCGCCGCCGCTTCCGCCGCCTGGATCTGCGCCGTTCCCAACTGCGATGTCGCCTGGATTCTCGCCTGCGCCAGACTCATCAACGCCTGGTTGAGTTGATTCTGGAGGTCGGAAAGCCTAGTCGCTAGGAGCCTCTGCTGCTCGGTGAGCAGGCCCTGATTCAGCCTGTTTTCCATCTCCAGCCAGATACCGGACTGCAGGAGGCCCCGCCGGGACAGGTCTTCCATGAGACTTTCCCGCTGCCGCTGGACAGTTTCTTTCAGGCTGGCGATGGCGGCCTGTGTAGCCGGGTCTACTCCCTGGCCTAATTCGGTGAACCTCTGGATCAGTCCCTGCTCGGCGCTGTTGATCATGCTCATGATCTGGTCGTAAGCCTGGGATATGATAGGCGCGGTCTCCGCGTCAACCCCCTGGGCGATCCGCTGGAGCTCCTCCATGTAGGGGGCGATCTGCGCCTGCATTTGCGCCATGAGTTCTTCGGGCTGGAGGATGTACTCAGGTGGTTCTAAAGTCGGAGCAGGAATACTGGAAAACATCCAATTTTTCGATTCTCCCGGCAAGAGCGTTTCGTGCGCTCCTGCTCCCGGAGGGACGTAAGGCGCAGGCCCCGAAGATGGACTTCCCGTCCCTATCGCTCCAACTCCTAATGCCTGAGCTGCGAGGCTTTCCGCGGCGGATCGGGGCAGTTGCCATCTTCCCCCGACAAGTTGCCCGCCCATTTGCTGCAACTGCTGGGGCGTGTAGGACTGGCTTCCTATCGTTACTTTCTGTGTGGTAGGTTCGTGTCTCGGAGTAATCCCCAGGCTCTCCAGGTACTGCCTGAGGCCGACGGTAGAACCAGCACCGGCACCTCCTCCCCCGCTCGTGGTCGTGGTTCTGGGAGTGGAAGGAGCAGCAGGCCAGGTCGGGGTAGTCGGAACAGAAGGAGTCGTCGGGGTCTGAGATTTTAATTTCCGTTCTACTGCCGGGTCTTTGTATATTCCTTTACTTACCAGTTGCTCCCATACGCTTAAAGCCATTAATAACCGCCTCCTTTAAGGCACATAAATAAGGTGCGCGCCGGCAAAACTCGCCGTGTAACTACTGTTGTTCGTTTTGACGGCAAACCAGAGGTTTTGAGCCGTCGCGGGCATGGTCAGAGCAGTTGTTCCTCTCACCCTCGTCAGAGCCGTCTGGCTGGTCTGCACGCTGCCCACGTCGGCGCTCCCTTTCAGCGTAACCGTAGTAATCCCGGAAGCGTTGTTGGTGGCAATACTCGCCTCCAAGTACCAGTTCCCCCCGGGAAACTTGTTCGGGTCCCAGGCGAAATACGGCCCGACATTGACACCCGTTGTACTGGTGGTCGTAAAAACCGGAATGGCCGAAACCGGGAAAACCTCAAACTCGGCCCATTTGAGCTTCTTTAGGTTTGTGCTGAAGTCGGCCAGCTTCGTCTGCCCGTCTACGGAATTGTCAATGAGCGCGTTGCCGTGCAACGTCCCCTGTTTGATAATACTTCCGCTGACGCCGTTTTTGAAGTTGTTCTCGTCCAGGAAGTTGATCGCATCCTCAATCCGCTTGAATATCTGGAAGAGAATCCTGGCGGAATATTCTTTGAGCGCGGGTCCGGTATCGAGCCATCCCATGACGATCAACCCCAAACCGTAGGTTTAATAAGAGTCGGCACGCTCTCGATATACAGCGTCTGGATCCCGACCGGGTTGTCCAGGACCTGCTGCTGGATACGGATTCCGAGCCGGTGCCCCGCCACAACCCCTACCTTGCTCGCCAGTACCAGCACGGTATGAATCAGGCCGTCCGTATCTGCGGGTATACTCACGTCCATCGTCTGGGTTTCTTTCCCGTCCACGATGAAGCTGATGGTTAAAGTAGCGGGAAGCGCAGCGGGCTTCACTTGGAGATAAACCCGGTTCCAGCGTTTGAGAACCTCCGGAGCGCCAAAGGAAAATTCCTTGCTCCTGTAGTCGCAGGTAAAGGGCTGTCCTGCGTCGCTGTAGCCGGAGTTCACTCGCCTCACCTGGCCGGTGTCCGAACACCCGATGTAGGTGTTTATCTCTCCCGCCTCGCGGAAATCGCAGGAACAGGAGATTTTCCAGTCCGTCCTGATTCCGGCAAACGCCTGTCTCAAGGCATCGTAGATAATCACCAGGTCGTTTCTCTGGCTCACCCCGTTCGGCACGGCCACATAGAGCTTGTGTTCGGTAAACCAGCTTACCGCCAAATTCAACCGCCGCTTGTTCAAACCGGCCCACGTCTGCCGCATCCGCTCGGAAATCAACACCGGCTGGGTGAAGTCGCTGAAGTAAATGCCGTCGTCAGAAACGAAACAGAGCATCTGGTTGACGATACAAAGAGATCTAGGCGCATAGGCTCCCCGGTCTGCGTGAATCCGACGCACCGCGAAGGTGTTTATTCCCTCCCCGGTGAGCATCCACATGGAGTGTTGCTTGCTGATGATCAAGTAGTCCCCGTAGACGAGGAGGCCGGTAATGACATCCCCATCCTGCGGCATGATGTCGATAAAGTTCAGCACAGGCCACGAATCGACATCAAGCAGGTCGCTGAAATAAAGGCGCGATCCCCTTGCCAGCCAGAGACGGTTCTTGTGGGCCGCTATGTAGCTGGCATGGGGAGGATTTCCTCCTACAGCCGCTAGAGTGCTTCCGTCGTATTTCCTGGGCGCGTCTAATCCGTTCACCGCAACCAGATAATCGGACAACTGCCCGAAGAAGAACTGCCCGCCTGCTGTAAAATCGCTTGCCAGGAGGGTAGCACTGGCCTGGCCGTCGAAACTGACGACCAGTTTATCCACGCTCGGATCATCGGAATTGCTCTGGCTCAAAAGCAGCCTTACCTGCACGAAGTTATCCGCCGCGTGCTGCAAGGTTCCATCCGCCAGGGCGTTTACCCAATCCGTCCAGGGCCCGGTAGAAGCCGGGGCGCTACGGGACTGTACGGAGACCGTGCTCCCACCTGGAGTTTCTGCGGTTAGGGCCGCGTGACCGGAAGCCTTGTTGATGGCGTTGCTGGCGTCGATGACAGGGGAGATCCAGACCGGTTTATATGTTACATTGAGGTTCCCGTCGAAATTAATCTTCAGCGTTGTGTACTCATCCACCGGCAGCGGCGCATTACTGCTATACGCCGCGCTTATCTCCGCATCTGTCCTGGCGCGGCTGGAGATGCGGAGGTCGTCGATGAGGCCGTTGATGCAGTTATTACCGAGATTGCCTGGCGTAAAGGCCCAATCAGCACCTATTTGCTCGGTGCTACTTATCTCAACCACTTTCTGCCCATTTGCGTAGCCAATATATTTGGTGCCTGTGAACACCAATGCGCTGTAGACAAAGCCACTTAGGCCAAGGGCACTAGAAGCTGTGGAGAAAACGGTGGTTCCGTTTTTGATTATTCTCAGAACAAATTGGTCAGCATTGCCACGGTAGCCAAATCTTGCATGGTTGTTCATGTCCTTATAGAAGATGAGCGGCTCAATATCGCGAACAGTCTTCTGTGAGTACACTTCCAACGTATACGGCCCCGCAGGGTTCAGCACCCCCGCCGTGGGGATGGTCGGGGTTTCGGGGGAGCGGGTGGTGTCGCCGAGAGTCCAGGAGGTAACGTAAGACTTTTGTTCAAGCTGGAAACCGTCAGCATAGAAAGTGATTGCCTGTGTTGAATTCGTAAATATATCAATGGCAAGCCGAGTGTTAGCCGACAGGGTTCTTGTCACCGCATAGCGCGTCCATGAATTCGACAGCGTGACAACGATATCACTAGCGATACCAGTATCGTATTCCAAAAGACGTACAAAAACCGTACCAGTTCCCTTGATATAAACGCTCCCCGACCACGTTTCACCTGCGGTACGAGTGGTGCCGTCCAGAACACGAACCCCCTCTATGGCAACAGCACCTGGGGTCTGGACTTTTAGTGACGCTACACCATGCCAGTGCTCAAGTGTATCCCGGCTCAGCGTAGCACCATTCAGGGCTGTAAACCCCGTTGTATCCGTCTCCACGCTACTTTGGTTCGCCGTCAGGAGGTTCGTCGTCCCCTCCTCCACCATTATCGCCTGACTGAACTTCCCCGCCTCGAAGCGGGGAACGTTGGCGGCAACCTGGGTGCCGTCGGATTTGTAGGCGACGGAGGAGCGGGAGAGCACCGGGTCAAGGAGGCTTACAAGAACATCGTCAACCCACATCGTAGCCGAAGTAGCCCCCGCGTTCTGAACCACGGCCTTCGCGACCTGAGTCTGGGAATTGTTAGCGGTGTCCTTCATGGTCAAACCAGATGGGGTGATACTTACCCCGTCGATGCTCACCCAGAAGGTGCCGCCTCTAACCCAGACTTCTACCACGTACCAGGTGTTGGCGACGTAGGTCTTGTCGGTGGGGAAGTTCGTCAGGGCGGTCCCGTTGTGATACTTGAAGTGACCGTCACTCCCGGCTACTACCGCCTGGATCTCGGTGTCTGTAGGAGACTTGAAAATAACCGGGTAGTGGACCTGGTTCGTCTCGGCAAAGCGGCAGGCCAGCTTGATATAAACCTGAGAAGCGTTGAAGCCGAATTCCCGGATTAATTTCTGGTTCGTCCCGGTGCCTTTAGCGGATTTTGCTCCGGTTTTGTAAACGGTATCGTCAATCGTCCAGCCGGAGTCCCTGACGTGGAAATCAGCAAACAGCCCATCTTCAAACCCGGTAGAAACGCTCATCGGCCAGATTTTGCCGTCTGAAGTGGCGACAGTAGCCTGGTACTTTCCCGCGTTGAATTCCCCCTGGGTGTCGTAGGAATTCACCAGGTGAGGAGTATCGACGTAGAGCTTGCCGTCCTCTGCGCCGATGAGAAGCCTGGTCGTGCCGTCGGACTTATAGTAAGCGCCCATTCCCGCCGTCGGGGATGTGCCGAAAGGAGAAGCGTATCTGTTCTGCGCTCCCTTTGCGGGGAAAAGAGTTCCCTTCTCGTCCAGGGTATAATGCTTTAGCAGAACGCTCTCGTTATTGTTCAGGAGCGCCGGGTTTACGGCATTATTCATCCCGCCGGACCAGTCGAAAATCCGCTCGAAGGCTTCCTCTTGCTTTCTTTTGGTTTGCTTCTTGGCCACCTGCATCACCTGATTACGTTAACCTGCGTTGGTTTCCTCCGGTAGAGTCTTAATTCCGCAGACGCCCACCCGACGATCTGCTGGGCGAATTTCTTTTCCCATACGCTGGCAACCGGGTTGCCGTCGAAGTCGAGCGCCTGCCACAAAGCGTAAGCGATGAGAGTCCCGTCGACGCCCGCCGGTTCCGGCACGCTCTCATCCGTAGCCAGTTCCGGGAATTTGTAGAAATATACCAGGGTCAAAGTTCCGCCTGCATCCGGCACGGGCCGGACGAGTATAGAACTGCTCATCAGCCAGTACTCTTCGGGAGTGCCGGTGCTTTCATCGTCAACGGGATAAGGATCGCTGCCCGGCTGCAACTCTTTCTTCCCGCTCTCCCCGGATGTCTGCCAGAGAGGATACCCGTCTATCTTCAGCATGTCGGCGGGAAGAGGTTTTTCGCTTTCACCGGCGACAAAGGCAATTGCCGTTGTCTTGCGCCTCCTGGCCGCTTTGGAGACTTCCAGCAGGCCCTCGTTTAGAAACCGGTTCAGGTCGTCGTCCGACCAGCGAGAACTCGTCGGCGCGGCCTGGTCAAGAAGTATACGCCTGACGGTTTGGCGCAGTGTCACTCTGTCCATCGGCATTTCAATCGAACTCCCGTAAAATCAAGTCGGCAATCCGCTCGACCGGTTGCTCCTGGAGAGGAAAGTTGGGCTCGAATTCCACCGTAACCCTGGGAGCTTTCTTCAGTGCCTCCTGGCCTTCGGGTGATTTGAGGTATTCGATTAACTCCCGGCGCATGGTTTCTTTTCTTTCCTTATCCGGCTTCTTTTTGTGTTTCTCGAACAAGGAAAAGAGTTGGACACGCTTCATTTCTCTCCAGGGCTCCTTATTTATAAGTTTTCAGCAGCACGAATTCCCGTATTTCCTTCAGTCTTTTCTCCAGTTCCGCAACCCGGCTCTTGAGGTTGTTTATCTCCTCAACGGAGAGAGAAGGCTCTTTTTTCTCTTCCGGAGGCGAAAACGGAATCTTCAGGTACTCCGCAATGCCCTCGCAGATACTCAAGGCGGCCTGCCTGTGGAACTCCGGTTTTGAAATCACCTGAGCCTCTTCCAGGGTTCCGATGAAGCCTATTTCGCACAAAACGGCAGGCATCTTCGTTTCCTTTAGGACAGTATAGTTGGCGAACTTCAAGCCCCGATTGATTAAGCCGGTTTGCCGAATCAGCCTGTTGAGGAGAACCCCGCCTAATTTTTCTCCTTCCCCGCCGGGCGCAAGGGCAAAAACTTCAATCCCTTTTCCCTGGCGAAGGGAATCGCTGTTCTGGTGGACGGAAATAAAATAATCCGCCTGGATCTGGTTGGCGTATGCCGCCCTCGTTGCGGGGCTCACGGTATCGTTTCCGGTTCTGGTGAGATAAAACTCAATTTTCCCGCCGAAGCCGGGCTCCATATCCCGGATTAATTTGGCGATTGCGAGGTTATTGTCGCTCTCCCGGTGACCTGCCGGGCTGAGCGCGCCCGGGTCTTTTCCACCATGTCCGGGATCTATCACAAATTTCCATTTTTCTGACATTTGAACCACCTCTTTTAACTATCGCCACCCGTTACTCAGTCATCGTCATCAAGTACAAACCACTCGGCAACCTGTGGCCGGGTAAAAAAGTCATGATAAGCGTACCCGTTAGGTTTAACCTCCAATTTACCTAATAAGTCGTACTCATCCTCGAATTTAAACCATGTCAAGGGTATACCTTGTGCATCAAAGGTTACGCAATATTTTCTTTCCATATCATTTACCTCTACTAGCGCCACCCATTAGGTTAAAATCCCGCGCCGCTTCCAGTCCTCGAAGTAGAGTTCCCAACCTCTCGTGCCTCCTGGGACACTCATCACGGCCTGATAGCTGCTCTGCCCTGCTTGCTCAGCCTGAGCAATCGCAGGGTAAAACACAGCCTCGAAGAATTCCACCGAAGCTACGTATCCAGGAATCGCCTCAAAGCCCAGCTTCTCGTCGGGCATGTCAGATAACCTGAACCCCTTACTCAACAGCCACTCGGTAGCAGTCATTCGTAATCACCCCACTAGATTTGAAAAACGGACATATCGAACCGCCCGGTCGTCGGTGCAGTGGTGCATTGCACCCTTGCGTACGCCATCTGAAAAGCAGACTTCAGGTCTGCGTAGTCAACAGCAGTTTTTACTATAAAGCTACTTGCCGGTACAGACAGCGAGGTGGTAATAGATTTTATCAAGGTGTAAGCACCAATATTGACTTTGCCGTTTAGAACGGTAATCGTCACCGCTTGGTCGTGCTGGTTGTAGGCAGCGAGTACCATGTTCGGTTCGCGCCGATATGAGAGAGTAGCCATTGCACTTATTTTTTCGGTTGTATCGCGGATTTGCAGGTTTTCAAACAGCTTGTATTCTGTGGGTATACTGCCTGTTAGTTGAACCTTCGCGTTCCCCGTTGCCCAGTCGATACACCGTTCCAGAAGGTCGTATAAAGAGGCCATGCTTTATCCCCCCGCCTTCACAGCCTTATCCCCGCTCTTCAGAGCCTCAAGGGTATCCCTCACCTGCCCGGGCACCGGCACCCCGGCGCGCACTAGGTTCTCAAGGATGGACAACCCTTCGTTTACGATGTAGAAGAGTATCGCGATAGAGCGCAGGACCGCGTGCCCCGTCAGGTTGTCGAGATAGTAAGCGATGATTATCGGCACGAAGAGCAGGATTTTCCTGGTGATCCCTTTGAAACCCACATCCGAATTGAGCTTCTTCTCCATAACCGCCACAATGAGACCGGTAACATAGTCCAGTACGACGAAAAGCACGAGAATCTTGAGCGCCAAGTCCCAGCCCCCCAAGAGCCCCACCAGGAAGCCCCCGGCGCAGGCGAAAGAGAGTTTAATCGTGAAGAGAACGTCTTCCATGAAGAGTTGCGCCTCCTTTACACCGTGAATCCCACCAGGTTGACATAGCCGATGGTTCCCGCCGTGCCGCTCGCTGCCAGGACCGCGCTCACCGCGTTACCGGTCGTGCCCCTGATGGGGGAAGGGAAATGAAACGTCCCGGCGGTGTTGATCGGAGCCTCGAAAATTACGGTATCTCCGTCCTTGACCTGGAGTAATTTTGTAGCGGCCGCGCTGAATCCCGCCGCCACAGCGGTAATATAGTGCGCCTGGCCGGGAGAGGCGGCTTTGGTTGCCGTAGCCGCGGCGTTGTCGGCGTTCGCCTTGACAATCCAACCGTTTAGATATTCGTTTTCCTTGATACCGGTTAAGGTAGCCATTTAAACCAGCTCCTCTTTTTTGTTTTCTTTGTTCTCTTCGGGTTTCGGCTTGCAGGAGAGCTTGTGGGCGCTCAACTGCTGCCTTGTCTTGAACACTTTGCCGCAGATGTCGCAGATGGACACTTCAACGGCAATGCTCTTGCCGGGCCGGTCTACCTCGGTCAACGTCACTCCATAGTCCGGGTGCTCCCGCAGGTAGGAAACAACCTGATCATCTTTTGTCGCAAACCGGCCTTGATGGAATTTGGCGAACTTGTTGCTTTCCGGGACTTTGTAGTTGATTTCCTTGTAAGTGGAAATGAATTCGACTTCAGGCATAAAGTCTCAATCCTCCCTAAAAAGTAGAGATCTAAGGCAAGGCAGGGGAGCCCTGCCTTAGATCGATTAGTTTTGAGCGTTCTTGATCATCATGTGCGCCTTTTCGACCTTAACCTCGAGACCGAACTCCGTCAGGTACTCGTCCATGAAGCCGTCTATTCCGGGGTTGTGGATATTCCGGCGTAAAGTAGTGTCGCGCAGTGGCCGGTAAGCGATGTATTTCATGTCGACGATGAAACTGTGATATGCGTAGTATTGTTCAAGCGTTTTAGAGGGAGCGATTACCAGCCGCCCGTGCGGGGAAACGTACTCCATCAATTCTAGGCCGTACTGCTTGGCTCCCTGGGAGACCTGGAGTTTTTCTTTGGCGAAACCGTTGATGATGGACACCATGCGGTCGGAAGCGATGAGCACTTTGCGCCTGGTGCCGTATTTGAACACTTTCTCGCATACCTGCTGGTCGAACTCGGTCTCGGTAACAGTTCCACCGGCATCGTAAACGTTGGTTACGATGAACTTCTCCAGGCCCCGGCTCATGCGGCGCTTGTTGGTGGCATCCTCTTTCCGTTCTCCGAAGAGCAACTGCCGCTCCATCGCAAGCCGGTGGTCGAGGCTCTTGTCCCTGGTCAGGCGTGCCCTTTCCTGCTCGTTCGTTATCTGCTGTTCGGCCAGCACCGTGCCGGACCCGCCGAAGGGCGTTCTGATGATCCCGCAGTGATTGTATAACTTGCTGGGTTGCAAGAGCTTTTCGGCGGGAACGTCCGAGCGTTCTTCCATCGCGTTGCCCAGGCAGAGGATGTAATCATCATCATTGATGGCGGCAGCGGCGGTTTCACCGTAGCCCCGCACAACGGTTAGAGTGTTTGTTGTGGTGTTTACTGCCGTGACGAACATAATTTCTCCGGTGCGCGGTATCTTCGCAATATCCTTAGGCTGGAATACAGTAGCGTTGTCAACGACAATATCGGTAGCGCCTGCGGCATAGCCGCCTACGTTGTTGATTTGGGTCCAATCACTTTTGTTAATCTGCATATCGCTATGCAGGTCAGACTATACCATCATCTCAACTGCAGGGGTTGAGATGCCTTACGTTGAAGTCGTTGAGGGTCAATCGGCGGAGTTTTGAGTTCTCTCATTTTGTTGTAATAGTATTCATCTATTTCGCCGTATTGCATTTCAGGAGTTTTCACAAACCACCCATTGGCGGCTCTCCTTTGATCTGTTGTTGATTGAAATAAGCCAATTCTATAATCAAGATACTCCACCATTAACTTGGCCTGTTCTTTCTTGCCCACAAGATAAGGAAGGACCATTTCTAATAACTTTTTACATGATCTAAACCCTATAGTTGTAATCGATAAACAAAAATTTTTCCGCTTGCGTAAAGTATAATGATATTTAATATTGGCTTCGTATAGAATTTTACTTATCTTTGCAATTATTCTGGCATCAGTATTCGCAATTACAACTGCTGCTCTTAAACGTGAACGTTGAGTATCACGATAAAGAGCTATACATCCTTCCCCATCTACAAGCCCTGCAAGCCAGGCCAGATCAACCCTGCTGATTGTCTCCACCTGAGCATTTTCACACTTCGGTATCTCAGGATACAGAGAGTTTCCAGCATTTGGTAAGGTTTTCATCTTAGAGTCACCTCTAAGCGGCGCTATTGGACTAACGCGTAAACGTCCTCTTCCCACCAGTAGAAGGTAGCGGTCTTAGTTCCTTTTGTCCTAGACTGGGTAAGCATCACCAGCCAGGGATTTTCCTCCGGAATGTACCTCGTAATTTCTTTGGATACATCCAGATCCCGGCGTTGGGTATCAAAATCAAAAGTTAAAACAGCCACTTAAACATCACTCTCCTCAAAAGTCGAACATCTTCCTCGGGCCGCTTTCTCCGAAAATAGTCTTCAAGAGTTTTTCCTCATCCGTCTCGGGAGCCTTCGTGTTCCTCGCTCCGGCCCCCGGCATCCCGGCTGCCTGCTTTTCCGCCTGGATTTTGGCGGAAGTTTCTGCGCCGACCTGCTTTGCGAGACTCACTTTCTGCCTGAGCACCCGCGAGTAGGCCCTGTCCAGCCAGCCGGGTCTCGTCACAAGTTCCGGCTCCGCGTTGATGAGCTTGATCATGTCGTTGATGTGCTCCCCGGCTTCCGGATTTTCGGCAAGCCAGGCGTCAACTTCGCGCTGGAAGCGGTGCTGCTGGACGAGAGGGGCGATTTCGCCCAACTGCTGGGTTACTTTCTCCTCGGCGATCTTGTCTGCCATGTACCCGATGAGCTGCAATAGAGGCTCCGGGTTCTCGTCCACCGTAGCGGCGTTGATTGCCGCCTGCACCTGCTTTCTCCACTCTTCCTGCTGCCTGGCCGTCATGTCCGGAGCTGCTTGTTTTCGCAGTTCCTCCAGTTCCCGGCGTATCGCAGCAGCTTCCTGGGACTTCCTGGTTCCCCACTTTTCAAGCTCGCGGTAAGCCTTTTCCAGTTCCTCAACCGACTCGAACCTGCCAGCCAGTTTCTTAACCGGTTCCTGGCTTTCTTTTTGCTCTTCTTCCTGCTTCTGGCCAGGTTCCCCCGAAACTTGCGGGGCCTGTCCTTTTTCTCCCTTTTGCTCTTCCTCTACGGCCTGATTGCCGAAAATCTGGTCAATCAGGTTCCCGTCTTTACCATCCGACATTATTTATTTGCCTCCTTCAGCGTGTTCAGCTTTTTCTCAAAGCTCTCCAGGCGTGTTCCTGGGTATCCCAGCACTGCCCGGAAAGCTCGGATTTTCCCCTGAATGAGCGCGACTTCGGAGAGATTTTCGAATTCCTTGCGCTCCAAATCGATTAAAAGTCCCGCAATCTGCTTTTCGATGTGCTCCGCGACCATTCGCCAGCCGGGAGTTCTGATCAAGTCCTGCAAATCTTGATACTGCTGCTCGTTCAACTCCTCACCACCCGGTAAAGCCATCTCTTAAACGCCCTGCACGCCAAGCGAAACCGGCGGCGCTTGAGGCAGGTGAAGAAGGCCCGCTTCCAGAATTCCCGGTAGTTCAGGACTTCTTTTTTCTCCCTGCGGCGGCCATCTGCTGGAACCGCTCTTTGCCCCACTTCTTCCTGCCGATAGCTGCGGCCACCGCAGCGGGGTTTTTTACCTTGCCCCGGGCGGCAATCGCCTTCGTCAGAGCCTTAAACCTCCCGCCCTCTCCGGGCTCACTTTCTCTTTTTGCTTTTTCGTACGCTTTTGCCGCGGCTTTTGCCAGCGCCGCGCCTTTTTTTCTCGCCATTCTTCTTCACCTTCTCGGGAAGTTTTTTGCCTTTGGTTTCCCTCTCCCACTCCTCGACGGTCGACCAGGGAATTTCTCCGCGCTCGGCCATGGCATAAAACTTTTTCCTCTGGGCATGAGATTTAAAGGGCACCTCCTGCACCTCCCTGCGCCGCCTGCCCCATAATAGTAGCGAGCATCTGCTGCGGCAAACCGGCCTGGGCAGGCGCTCCGCCCGGCACCGTCCCCGGCATCGCCTGCTGCACCTGTTCCTTCGGCATCAGGAGCTTCTCCGTTCCCCGTATGCCGTAGGCGTCCAGCACCAGCTTCAGGAGTTCCCACTGGTCGATATTGGGATTTCCCTGGACGACTTTCATGAGTTCCAGCACCTGCTGCCGCCTGATTTCCCGGTTCGCGGTCACGTCCAGGCTGTGACTCGCGGGACGGTAAAGGTGATGTCCCCGCAGTTCTTCCGGGGTGACGATTTTCCACTCGTCCTCAATGCGGAAAATCCGCGGCCTGTCGACGAATTGCTGGTTGTTCATGTCGAGCAGGATCGCCAGGCGCTCGATAACCGATTCGTACAGCATTACACGCGTCTGGAACTTCATATCCGCGGCCCCGCCTTTGGTCACGATTTCGGTGGCGGTCTGCCTTCGTTCCGGGTCTACTCCCCTCACCACTGCCGGCGCGCCCAGGACGTTGTCCATATCCTGCTTGACGATTTCCTCCTCGCGGTAGCTGGAAGCGGTTACGTCGGGGGTTTCGACGTTCTCGATGTCGTCCGGGCTGTCGACGTAGACAACTCCATGCGGCCTGGAGATGAGCTCGCTCTCGTCGACGTCGGCGCTGCGGCGCACCTTCCACATGCGGTTGAGGACAAAACTTACGTTGTCGATTCTCTGGTTGCGGTTCGTGTTCAGTTCGTGCTGCAGGTGCTCGATGAGCTCCACCGCGCTGAAACCGTAGAACTCCCCGGGCTTCGGGTCGAAGCTGGTCTCCACGAACGGCTTCTTCCCGTGCCAGTACGGGTTCAGACCGTCGAACACCGTTTCGGTGCGGTTGGCGATAATGGCGTGCCTCTCGTCCTCCCAGTAGTGCAGGAGCTCGATCAGGTAGCCGCGCCGGATGTCCCGCCAGTGACCCTGTCCCGTCTCCGCCGCTAAGCCGACCTCCGCCATCCTCTCGCTCGCCCCGCCCTGGAGATGGCTGCCCGCGGCAACCAGCGCGTCCCAGTCCTCCGGCTCGTAGATTTCCCCGCTTCCCGCCCGGGCGAGAACCTCCAGCTTCTCCCGCAACTCCTGCTCTGTGCACCATTCCCGGTGGAACACGAAGCGGCAGTTGTCCAGGTTCGTCCCCCGCGGGTCCGGCCAGAAGTCGAAGTAGTCCACGTACTGCAGGTCGTTGTCGTCGTAGGTGACGGCGGGTTGTTCTACTACCGCTTTCACCAGCAGGCCGAATACCGGGTCGTACCGGTTCCCCCACCGGCGGATGATTTTCTGCTCGTACTTCCACCCGACCGCCAGGATTCCGGCGGGAAACACCAGGAAGCTCGTAATCCAGTCGTAAAACTTCCGGTAGACATCGGTGTTCCGCAGTTGCTGGTCGACCAGGTAAGTGCTGTACTTCGCGCTGTCTTCGGCGCGAAGCAAAAGCTGTATATAATCGGCAGGGCTCAAGCCCTCCTGGAAGTAAAGTAGGGGGTTCGGGATGTATTCAATCACCGGCGTGGCGGAAAATAAAGCCCGGAGATACCTCGCCCGCAGGGAGTCCACGAGCTCGTACGTCTTGGGGATGTGCAGGTTCGAGCGCCCCTTCAGTTCCGGCGGCAGGGACTCCCTGTAGCCGGTGTAGAGCTTATAGTTCTCGATGGCGCGCTCGTCGTACTGCCGCCGCCAGCCTTCGGCGTAGTTGAAGCGCGATATGAGTTCTGCGGTAGTTTCGCGCAAGTCCGGCATTAGGTATCCTCCCTGGTTTCTAGTAACCCGTAATCCCGCTGATTGCGGGTCTCTCCCGCCTTCGCCTAATCCACGCCCGCTTTTTCCGCTCTTCCTCGGTAAGCGGAGCCGCCGGTGCCTGCATGAGACCGTACCTTAAGGCGTCGTAGGCGTGGTCTTCCCCGTCCGTGTCCACGTCCTCCGGATGGTGCTCGTCGTAGATAAGCTGGGGCAAAGTCCGGATGAGGTTGATGCAGTTGTTGAAAATCTTCAGTTTTGCCGTCGGCCTGCCGTCCTGCCCCTCGAACACCTGGAGATACTCGTGCACCCGTTGCTTCCCCGCCAGGCGGTCGTTGTCCGCCTTCGTGAGCGGAACTCCGGCCTTCCGCATAGTCTGCTCGATGCTTTCTCCCTCGTGCCCGGTTTTTGCGAACGTGGCCGGGTCTGCAAGCGTGTACGAGATTCGCTCCTCCGGAGAAGTGAGTTCGAGAATCTTCTTCGCAAGCTGGCTTGCGGTTAGCTGGGTGACATACAATTCCCGGTAGACGTAGACGTTCCGGTCGTAATCAACCGCCAGCCACAGGCAGCAGGCCGGAGCGGTATAACCGAAGTCCAGAGCCCGCCACTTCCGCCAGCCCGCAGGTATCTCAAACGGCTCGACAGTATGAATGTCTCGCCGGAATTCGGTGAACACTTGCCCCGCGAAGATGTCCCAATCGCCTTCCAACAGGGCCTTCCTGATATGCTCCGGCTGAGCGAGAAGCCTCTGCCGGTAGCCCGGGTCCCTGGCAACGAGAACCTTGTTGTCGTCGAGCCTCGCCGGGATGAAAATGTGCCTCTCGAAAATCCCCGGTTCGACTTCGACGTCGTAGACCCGCTCGGGCGGCCCGGGGTCGATGAATTCCGCCTTGAACCAGACGTGTCCGACGTTCCCGGGGTTCGAAGCCAGCGCCGTGAACGGGATTATTCCCGGCCTCGTCGCCCTGTTTCTCGTAATCAAGTAGCGATACTGGAATCTGGTGAACTGCGTCGCTTCGTCGATGAGCAAAATGTCGAACTGCTGGGACTGGTAGTTAAAAACGTCGTTCTCGTCTTTGCAGTGGCAGAACTGGAGAATTGAGCCTGTCGGCATCACCCACCGCCGCTGGGTTCCGTTCCACTTCGCCCATGAGCTCATGAGCTCGTGACTCCGGAGTATCGCGCCCCCGGGACCCTCCAACTCCGGGTATTTCCGCCGGAAGTAACCGATGTTAATTCCTGGAAAAGTTAGCCCGCCGACAATCCCCGCCACCAGTAGCGCATCGGATTTTCCCCCGCCCGCGCTCCCGCCGTAGGCGATCACCTGTGCTACCGGTGCCTGGGGTTTCCCGCCCAAAAACGGGTGCGCCAGGCCGCAGGCTGCGAGGAAATTAATCTGCCGGAGTTGTTTCTCCCAAACTATCTCGATTCTTGTTCGCTTTTTTGTTCTCATTGTTACTCACGAAGACAACTTCAATCGCACCTCCGGCAGGGCCTGTGATTTCCTGGGAAATCCGCTCGCGGTATTTTTCCGGGCGATTCCCTTTCAGCAGAAAAATGAGCAATGTATCTGAACCGTCTTTTGCTCGGCGGATAGCTTCTCTTTCAAGCTCATCAGTGACTTCTTCGAGTACCTCTTCGACCGCAGCGTCAAATTCCGGATCTTTCTTTCGGTGTTCGAAAATAGTTATGCGGGAGACTCCAATAGCTTCAGCAGCGTGAGTAATCGTGCTGTACTCTCGTAAAGCTTGTAAAAATTGGTTCTTTTTTTCTGCGGTAAATTTGTTCGCGCCACGTTTTTTCACCGTTTTTCTCCCTCGCAAAAAGACAAAACCGCCACCGAAAGCATCCGCTGTAGCTTTTAAAAAGCCCTCTGCGGGTCTTCCGACGGCGGCCTAAGTCGATTTATTTTCGACCGGGCAGCTCTTTGTCTGCCCGATTTTTGCCGCTCTCTCAGCGTTCTCGGCGCCCCGATTCAGTTTTCAAAACAAAATATAGCACCGACATGAATATTTGTCAACCCCTGCTCGCATAAAATTCCAAAAAAAATTTTTTCACCCCCCCATACCCCCCCTATAACCAATTAATTTCCCGTAAAAGGAAAAAAAGAAGAAAAAAACTAAGTGTAACTAATATTTTTTTTTTTTTTTT
>Ga0067045_1029482_pt1 | contig 20499 bp, 25 predicted proteins | sample TerdegcTABiofilm_FD_59184 | JGI IMG/M metagenome (GOLD analysis project Ga0067045, IMG submission 59184) | Combined Assembly of (Gp0054472, Gp0054536) Wastewater bioreactor microbial communities from Singapore -Terephthalate degrading...
TGCGGCGCGAACCTCCTGCCAGATCAGGACCAGACCGGCGGCCGCCAGCCAGGGCAGGAGCATCAGGTTCATGTCGCGCCAGCCGAAGCGTTCGACCATGGCCCCTGCCGCGAGCGAGGCCAGCAATCCCACCACGAAGATGGTCATGTCGTTCGTCGCCTGGGCGCGACCGCGCTCGGCCGGCGAATATGTCGTGGTCAGGAGGGTCGTGCCGCCGACATAGAGGAAGTTCCATCCGACGCCGAGCAGCACCAGGGCTGTGGCGAAGGTTCCGAAGCCGACGCCGCTCGACGCCACCGCCACATGAAGGCCGAGCAGGGCCACGCCCGCCAGCATGACCCGACGCACGCCGAAGCGGGCGATCAGGCTGCCCGAGAAGAAGGACGGCGCGAACATGCCCAGGACATGGAACTGGATGACGGTCGCCGCCGCGCCCAGCTCATGGTCATGATGCAGCATGGCGATCGGCGTCGCCGCCATGGCCAGGATCATCACCCCGTATCCGGTGGCCGCCCCGAAGAGGGCGACCAGGTAGCTGGGCTGGGTCACGATCTCGAGCCACGGCCGCCCGCGCGGTTCGGCCCGCGACGGCGCGCCGGCCGCCTGCCCGCCCCGCAAGGTCATCAGCACGCCCGCCCCCAGCAGGGAGGTCAGGGCCAGAAGCAGGAAGGAGCCGACATAGACCGGCTCCACCAAGGGACCGCCCATCCGCGCCAGCCACGGCCCCAGGAAGGCCGCCACCACCCCGCCCGCCAGAACCAGGGCGATCGCCCTGGGACGGAAGGCGTCGTCTGCGGCCTCCCCGGCGGCGAAGCGGTAGAACTGGGCGAAGGCCTGATAGGCGCCCACCAGGAAGGTCCCGGCGGTCAGGAGCCACAGGGAGCCGATGAATATCCCCGCCGCCGCCGCCGCGCCGCCCGCGACGCCCAGCAGAGCGCCCAGCACGAACCCGGCGCGCCGCCCGACCCGCGCCATCCATAGCGACGCCGGGAAGGTGACGGCGGCCGTCCCCAGGAACATCCCGGCGATGGGCAGGGTCGCCAGGGCCGGATCCCCCGCAAGCGCGGCGCCCGCCAATCCGCCGACCGTCATCACCAGGGTCGAGGCCGTCTGGAAGATCGCCTGAGCTGCGGCCAGGGTCGCGACCTGCCGATGCATTGCTGAGAACCTGCTCACGCCAACCACCAAACATTCAAATGATTGTTTGATTGATGCTCGCCTGCTAGATTGGTGTCAATGAGCAGCCCCAAGTTTCTGATCTTCGAACACATCGCCGATCTGGCCCGCGCCCTTTCCAGCCCCCAGCGGTTGGAACTGCTGGAGCACATCAGCCAGGGCGAGCGATCGGTAGAGGCCCTGGCGGCCCTCGCCGGCATGTCGGAAGCCAATACCTCGCACCACCTGAAGCAGTTGCGCCAGGCCGGGCTGGTCCAGTCGCGTCGAAGCGGCAAGAACGTCATCTACCAACTGGGCGGATCGTCCCCCGACGCCATCCTGGCGGCCCTGCGTGCTCACGTCGAAGCCAGCCGGACCGAGGTTCAGGCCATCGTCACGGACTATTTCGAACGCCTCGACGCCATGGAGCCGGTGCGGCGAGACGCCCTTATGGAGCGCATGGCCCACGACGAGGTCGTCCTGCTCGATGTCCGCCCCGAAGACGAATACCGCCTGGGCCACATCCCCGGCGCCCTCAACCTCACGCTTGAGGAACTCGAGCGGAAGCTGGCCGACATGCCGGCCGACCGCGAAATCGTCGCCTATTGCCGGGGCCCTTACTGCGTCCTGTCCTTCGAGGCCGTCGCCCTGCTCCGTCGTCACGGCTTCAAGGCCCGGCGACTGGAGGACGGCATGCCCGAATGGAGGGCTGCGGGCCTGGAGGTCCAGGCCCAGGCCTAAGGCCTGCGGGCGCCTGCCGAATCCCCGTTCCGGCGCTAGACTGCGCCCGGCCGTCGTGGCCGTCATCGATCCGCGAGATCCGGCCATGACCGCCTCTTCCGACGCCGCCGGACCGCCCCGCCTGTCCCTGACGGCCCTGTTTCTCAAATTCCTGCGCTTCGGCTTCCTGGCCTTCGGCGGCCCCGTCGCCCAGATCGCCATGATCCGCCGGGTTCTCGTCGATGAAGAGCGCTGGATCTCCAGCGCCCGTTTCAATCGCCTCCTGGCGATGATGCAGGCCCTGCCCGGCCCCGAGGCCCATGAACTCTGCGTTCACATGGGCATGACGGCGCGCGGACGGATCGGCGGCCTGCTGGCGGGCCTGGGCTTCATGCTGCCCGGCTTCTTCCTGATGCTGGCCGCCGCCTGGCTCTATGAGGCCTACATCGCCGAACGCCCCGGTCTGGAATCCCTTCTCCTGGGCATGCAGATCGTCGTCGTGGCCCTCATCATCCGCGCCGTGCCGCGCATAGGCGCCCACGCCCTGGAAGACCGTCTGCTATGGGGGCTCGCGGCGGCCGCCTTCATCGCCACCCTCGTGCACGCCCCCTTCTGGATTCCCCTTGCAGCCTGCGGCCTGATCTACGCCCAGGCGCGTCGCCCCTGGGCCGGCGCCGCCATCGCCGTCGCCGCCGTCCTGACCGCCATCCTGCTCGGCGTCGGGCGAGACGCCGCCCCGCCGCTGCCCATGACGACATCCGGACCGCCGCCACAGCTCGCCGCGCTTTTCATCGCCGGATTGAAGGGCGGACTGCTGACCTTCGGCGGCGCCTATACCGCCATCCCCTATGTGCGCGCCGACACCGTCGGGCGCGGCTGGTTGCCGGACGGCGTCTTCCTGGACGGGGTGGCGATCGCCGGGGTCCTGCCGGCCCCCCTCGTGATCTTCGGCGCCTTCACGGGCTACGTCGTCGGCGGATGGGCGGGCGCCCTCGCCGTCACCGCCGGCGTCTTCCTGCCCGCCTTCGCCTTCTCCATGATCTTCTTCAACCACCTGGAGGCTGTGGTCGAGAATCCGGCGTTGCACCGCCTCCTCGCAGGCGTGGCGGCGGCCGTCGTCGGCGTCATCGCCGCCACCTCGCTTCAACTCGCCTGGACCACGGCCGGCGCGTCGCCGTCGCTATGGATAGCGGGGCTGATCTTCGTCACAGCCCTGGTCGCCGCCTGGCGGCTCAAGCCGAGCTGGACGCCGATCCTCATTCTGGGAGGCGCGGTCGCCGGGCTGGTCGCCCTCTAGCGATCGACGGCCTGACGCCCTGCTCGCCGCCACGCTTCAGCTTCGGCGTTCAAGGCTTCGACAAAAGCCGCCTTCTCTTCCTGGTAGGTCGCGCCGTCCGATCCCAGGCCAGCCACGATCCGCGCCTTCAGGTCCGAATAAGCCATGGCCCGATCGGGACAGGCCCGCAGATAATCGCGAAACGCCAGGTGGCGAGCGATTGGCGGCGCCCCGATCTCGAACATATGCAGATGGTGGGTTCGCACGCCATCGGCGGCGGTCTTGCGAAAATATCGCCGACCTTCGATCCCGTAGGCCCCCATGGCCTCGTAACCGATCGCCTCCAGGCGAGACGTGGATCGATCAATGGCCTGCAGGCAGGAGGCTTCTCCCAGGATGTCGATGATCGGCTTCGCCAGAATGCCCGGCACAGCCGTGCTTCCAATGTGATGGAGCGTCACCTCGACCGGAGCGACAGCGGCCGTGACCGCGTTCGCCTCCACGCCAAAGGCCTGCGCCCAGGCCGGATCATGCGGGAGAACCTTCGTCGCCATCGCCGGAGCCTACCCGATCCACGCCGCATGATACGATAGACTTGATCACGCCCATATTTCTATTATTTTGGAATTATGGAATCAGAAGCCGCCATCCTCGCCCTCGCCGCCCTGGCCCAGCCCACGCGGCTGGAGACCTTCCGCCTCCTGGTCCGGCATGAGCCTGACGGCCTGCCCGCCGGCGAGATCGCCGATGCGCTCGCCGTGCCCGCCAACACCATGTCGGCGCATCTGGGAGTGCTATCCCGCGCCGGCCTGATCAGCTCGGAACGTCGCAGCCGGTCGATCATCTACCGCGCCGACCTGAGCCGTCTCCAGGCGCTGGTCGTGTTCCTGCTGAAGGACTGCTGCCAGGGTCGCGCCGAGTTGTGCGAGCCGCTGCTGGCCGAACTCGCGCCCTGCCGCGCCTGAGGACCTCATGGACGTCGTCATCTATCACAACCCCGCCTGCGGGACGTCGCGCAACACCCTGGCCCTGATCCGCCACGTCGGGATCGAGCCGCATGTCATTGAATATCTGAAGACACCGCCCAGCCGCGCCATGATCACGGGGCTGGTCAAGCGCATGGGCGTTCCGCTGCGCAGCCTTCTGCGCGAGAAGGGCACGCCCTTCGCTGAACTGGGCCTCGGCGATCCCGCCCTGACGGATGACCAGCTTCTGGACGCCATCGAGGCCCATCCGATCCTGCTGAACCGCCCGATCGTCGTGTCGCCGCTGGGGGTGCAATTGTGCCGGCCGTCGGAGGCGGTCCTCAACCTTCTGCCGGCGGAGGGGCTCAAGCCCTTCACCAAGGAGGACGGCGAGGTCGTCGTCGACGCCGACGGCCGGAGGGTTCGCTGATGGTCGACCCCGCCATTCCCCATCAGCCGAAGCACCGCCTCTCCTTCCTCGACCGCTGGCTGACATTGTGGATATTCGCGGCCATTGCGCTGGGCGTGCTGCTGGGCACTGTCGTGCCGGGGCTGCCCGGCTGGGTCGACGGCCTCTCGGTCGGGACGACCAACATCCCCATCGCCATCGGCCTGATCCTGATGATGTATCCGCCCCTGGCGCGGGTGAAGTACGAGGAACTTCCCCGCGTCTTCGCCGACAAGCGCGTGCTGATGCTGTCCCTGTTCCAGAACTGGGTGCTGGGGCCGGTGCTGATGTTCGCCCTGGCGGTCATCTTCCTGCGTGACCAGCCGGAATACATGACCGGCGTCATCCTGATCGGCCTGGCCCGCTGCATCGCCATGGTGCTGGTCTGGAACCAGCTGGCGCGCGGCGACAACCAGTATGTCGCCGGTCTGGTCGCCTTCAACTCGCTCTTCCAGATCGCCTTCTTCAGCCTCTACGCATGGCTGTTCCTGACCGTCCTGCCGCCCCTGTTCGGGCTGGAGGGCAGCGTGGTCGATGTCAGCGTCTGGACCATCGCCGGCGCCGTCCTGGTCTATCTGGGCCTGCCCTTCCTCGGCGGCTTCCTGACCCGGCGGGCGCTGGTCGCCCGCAAGGGGAATGACTGGTACGAGACGCGCTTCCTGCCGCGCATCGCACCGATCACCCTGATCGCCCTGCTCTTCACCATCGTCGCCATGTTCAGCCTCAAGGGCGGCGAGGTGGTCGCCCTGCCCCTGGACGCCCTGCGCATCGCCATCCCGCTGACCATCTATTTCTTCGTCATGTTCGTGGTCAGCTTCCTGATGGGACGGCTGATCGAGGCGGACTATCCGCGCACCACGGCCCTGGCCTTCACAGCCGCCTCCAACAACTTTGAACTGGCGATCGCGGTCGCCATCGCCGCCTTCGGACTGGCCTCGCCGGTCGCCTTCGCGGCTGTCATCGGCCCGCTGGTCGAGGTGCCGGTGCTGATTTTGCTGGTGTCGGTCGCCCTCTGGCTGGGCCGCCGCTACTTCCCCGACTCAGCGCCGAAGAAGGACGTCTGCGGATGACCTTCTTCGCTACGCCCCTGTCAGACCCGGCCCCCGACCTGATCGTCGCGCTGGAAGCCGCAGGTCTGCCGACGGACGACCTCCACGAGCCCGGTCGGCGCTTCTTCCGCTTTGAGGATGCCGAGGGGCTGATCGGTTTTGGCGGACTGGAGCAGCTCGGGCCCGACGTCCTGGTCCGCTCCATTGTCGTCATAGACAGCCTTCGCGGCGGCGGTCACGGCGGAGCCATCCTGTCCTGGCTCGAAGCTGAAGCCGCAAATCAAGGGGCTGCCGGCCTCTATCTGCTCACGACCTCGGTCGCCGCCTTCTTCCAGCGGCACGGCTACGTCGAACTGCCGCGTTCGGCGGCGCCGAACGCCATCGCCGCCTCCCGCCAGTTCAGCGCCCTTTGCCCGACCTCGGCGACCCTAATGTTCAAGGAGTTGCGTACCCAATGACCCGCCTTCGCGACCTGCCCGATCCCGACCATATGCCGGCGCTCGACCCGGCCTATCTGTCCAGCCAGCCCGCGCTGGGCCTCGGCCCGAACGACCATCCGCCCCGCATCCTGCTGCTCTACGGCTCGCTGCGGGATCGGTCCTTCTCGCGCCTGTGCGCCGAAGAGGCCGCCCGCCTTCTGCGCTTCATGGGCTGCGAGACGCGTATCTTCGATCCGTCCGACCTGCCGCTGACCGATCAGGTCGACTACGATGACCATCCCGCCGTCCACGAACTGCGCGAGCACGCCCTGTGGTCGGAGGGCATGGTCTGGAGCAGCCCCGAACGCCACGGCCAGATTTCGGGGATCATGAAGCTTCAGATCGATCACCTGCCGCTCAGCATGGGCGGCATGCGTCCGACCCAGGGCCGCACCCTGGCGGTCATGCAGGTCTCCGGCGGCTCGCAGAGTTTCAACGCGGTCAACACCCTGCGCCTGCTCGGCCGCTGGATGCGGATGATCACCATCCCTAACCAGTCTAGCGTCGCCAAGGCCTTCATGGAGTTCGACGACGACGGCCGCATGAAGTCGTCCAGCTACTACGACCGTATCGTCGATGTGATGGAGGAACTGGTGCGCTTCACCGTCCTGACCCGCGCCCATGCCGGCCAGTTGGTGGATCGCTATTCCGAACGTAAGGCGTCAGGCGTGCCGATCGACGCGGCCAATGATCTGTCCGCCATCGCGATCAGGTCGGCGTCCCGTTCAGCAGGACCCACGACTTGAAAATGGCGGGCAAATCCAACGACGCTCAGGCGGATGTCATAGTTATTGGCGGAGGGCAGGCTGGATTGGCGACAGCCTATTATTTGCGCCGAGCCGGTTTGACCTATGTCGTGCTCGACGCCGGCCAGAAGCCGGGCGGCGCATGGCGCCACGGCTGGGATTCGCTCAGGCTGTTCTCGCCAAGCAGCTGGAGTTCGCTGCCCGGTTGGCCCATGCTTGCCAAACCCGGCGTTGACTATCCAACCCGCGACGACGTGATCGAATATCTCAGCGCCTATGAACAGCGCTATCAACTTCCCATCGAACGCCCCGTCCAGGTCCACGCCGTCAACGCCATCGATGGGGGGCTGGAAGTCGTCTCCGACCAGGGCGCTTACAGGGCCGACATGGTTGTCAGCGCGACCGGCGCCTGGACACATCCTTTCGTGCCTGAATACCCCGGACGGTCTGAGTTCGGCGGCGTCCAGTTGCACTCGGCTCATTACAAGACGCCTATGGTGTTCGCCGGCAAGCGCGTCCTCGTGGTCGGCGGCGGGAATTCCGGCGCCCAGATCATGGCTGAGGTCTCGCTTGTAGCCGACGCGACCTGGGTGACGACGACCGAGCCGCTATTCCTGCCGGATGAAGTCGATGGCCGTATCCTGTTTCAACGCGCCACCGACCGGTGGAAAGCCCAGTTGGAGGGACGCGCCATCGATGCGCCTATTGGCGGCTTGGGCGACATCGTAGCCATCCCCAGCGTCAGGGCGGCGCGGGCACGCGGAGCCCTTAACAGCCGTCGCCCGTTCGTCTCATTCCATAGGGAGGGTGTTGCTTGGCCCGACGGCAAGGATGAACGGATTGACGCTGTAATCTGGTGCACCGGCTTCCGCCCCGCCCTGGAGCACCTTCGCCCGCTCGGCGTCGTCGAAGCGGACGGGCGGGTCGCTGTAGAGAACAACCGATCAAAGCGGGAGCCCCGCCTCTGGCTCATGGGATACGGCGACTGGACCGGGGCCGCCTCGGCGACCATCGTCGGAGCGACAAGGACCGCCAGAGACATGGTGACCCGGATACAGCAAGCCACGGGCTGACTGTCACTCCCTCCTGCCCACCCGCAACGAGGGCGCCAAAACTAGATTTCCGCACCAGATAACCGCGGCGGTCGACAAGGTGGTCTTCCGCTATCGCAGACAGGGCGCCGAGGTAGAGGTCATAGGTATGAACGCCGCCGGTCAAACCCTGGTGGAAAAGGTCGGCCGTCACGACAAGAGCCACCTCCCGCTCGGACTGTCGCATTGAGCGTCGCGCCGCACCGGCTCGGCGTGGAGATGATCGTGCAATATCGCGCCGCTCGAAGGCCGCCCCTCCCCTCGGCCGGCATTCCGGCAGCCACGCCCGCCAAGCGCGCCAAGTCCGTCCAAGGCTCAGCCCTGCTCCGAACGTCCGATCGCCGTTGAAGCCGCCGTGAGCAAGCCCATCGCCGCAATCGGGGCGATCAGCGCGTTCGGTCCGAACTGGGCGAATACAAGCGCGCCCAGAACTGACCCCATCAGGAGCCCCAGCCATAAAAGCAGGAATGGGATCCAGCCAAAACGACTGCCGCCCCAGAGAGCCACCGTTATTCGTTTGCCCAGCTTGACCAGGGCGCCTGTCATATAGGTGAGCCCTACCCTGACCTCGCCATTCTCAGCAAAGACAGTGTTCTGGGCCCCCATGGCGATGGCCAGCGGAAGGGCGGCGAGAACGCCCAGACCGAGCCAATGCAGCAGAAGGGCAAGAGCAAGGAACCCGGTCACGACGGCAAGGATCGCTGTTTCCTTGCGCCTCCTGGCGATGCGACCCACGCTTGCCCCAGCCACTACGCCGACGACGAAACCCAGGATTAGCCCGGCCGAGACGCTGGCGAATGGAGCCTGGCCGGCGAGCCCAACCCCCAACCTGGTGGAGTTTCCACTCATGAAGGAGACGAAGTACCCGCCCGTCATGAGAAATCCGACAACATCGACAAAACCTGCAACTGCGGAAAAACAGGCGGCAAGCGCTCGGGTTCTTGGATCGAGATGGACCATGCGCCTCTGTTGTCTGATGAAAAACGCCGCCCTGGCGAACCACCGTCACTAAACCGGGAAAGGACAGCGACGCCAAGAAGAGGAACGACCTGAGAAACCCGGAGGAGACGCCGGGCAATCTGCTCGCAACAAAGGACGATTGGCGGGCGTCGAATGGGTTCCCTGGGACAGGAAGCGTATCCTAGGCCACGACGGCGTCGATCGCTCGACGCAGGCTGGCTCCGATCTCCTCCGCCTTGCTCTTCAACGCCGGATTGTCGATCGCCGACATGGAGGCGACCGGATCGACGGCTGCGATCTCGCATCCCGGGCCCGAGGGCGACGCCTGTATGATGACGTTGCAGGGCAGCATGACCCCCACCTTGTCCTCCATTCCCAGGGCTTCGAAGGCGGCCCTGGGATTGCAGGCCCCCAGGATGACGTAGGGGCGGAAGTCGACATCCAGCTTCTGCTTGAAGGTCTGCGAGACGTCGATCTCCGTAATGACGCCGAAATGCTCGGCCTTCAGGGCCTCGCGCGTCCGGGCCACGGCCTCATCGAACGACAGGCTCGTGCGCCTGCTGTGGTAGTAGGACATGAAAATCTCCTTCTGCCCGGGTCAACGATCAGGAAGCGTCGGCGTTGCCTTATCCGGCCGTCAACGGGATCTTCAGATAGCGCCGACCGGACGGCTCGGCGGGCGGCAGGGCGCCGGCGCGGATGTTGACCTGCAAGGCGGGCAGGATCAGTTGCGGCGGCGCCAGGGTGGCGTCGCGGGCTTCGCGCAAGGCGACGAACGCGTCTTCCGTCCTGCCGGCGACATGGATATTCGCCGCCTTCTCCTCGCCGACGCTGGTCTCCCAGCGGAATTCGGTGCGGCCGTCCGTGGGCAGGTAGTCGTGGCCGACGAAGACACGTGTTGCGTCAGGCAGGGCCAGGATTTTCTGGATCGAACGATAAAGGGTCCGGGCGTCGCCGCCCGGGAAGTCGCAGCGCGCCGTGCCGTAGTCGGGCATGAACAGGGTGTCGCCGACGAAGACGGCGTCACCGATGCGGTAGGCGACGCAGGCGGGCGTATGGCCGGGCGTATGCATCACCTCGACCTCAAGCGCCCCCAGATTGAATCGGGCGCCGTCGGCGTAGGTTTCGTCGAACACCAGAGCGTCAGGCGTGACGTCGACGGCCTCGAACAGATCGCCGAAGGTCTTCTGCACGCGGGTGATCTTCTCGCCGATGCCGATGGGCGCGCCCGTGCGGGTGCGGATGACATCGGCACCGGTCAGGTGGTCGGCATGGGCGTGGGTTTCCAGCACCCGCTCCAGCTTCAGGCCGCGTTCGCGCACGACCTCCAGCACCTGATCGATGGAGCCGGTCGAAGTGCGCGCCGATGCCGGGTCATAGTCGAGAACCGGGTCGATGAGCGCTGCGGCGCCCGTGGCGGGGTCAGAGACCAGATAGGTGACGGTGTGCGTGGCGGGGTCGAAGAAGCCGACGACGTCGGGACGGAGCGTGGGGGAAGGGGTCATGCGATTAGCCTCCTGAATGGCGCTCAATATATTAGGCATTGCTAATTTAACAAGTGCTCATATATTGCCGTCCATGATCGACCTGAACGCCATCGGACTGGACCGCTTTCAAGCCAGCGCGGGCGACGCCGCCCGGCTGCTGAAATCCCTGTCCAACGAAAACCGCCTGATGATCCTGTGCCAGATCGGCGACGGAGAACGGCAGGTCGCAGACCTGCTGCCGCTTGTCGGCCTGTCGCAATCGGCCCTGTCCCAGCATCTGGCCCGCCTGCGCGAGGACGGACTGGTCAGCGCGAGAAAGAGCGGCACCGCCGTCTTCTATCGCGTCGCCGACCCGGCCGCCCTGCAGGTGATCGGCGTTCTTGCCGAGATCTTCTGCCCTCCGGCCTCGGCCTGAGGCCCTCCCCCAATCCAAGGACCATGCCCATGAACCCGCTTGTCTCCCTGTCGCCCGCCGAGGTCGCCGCACGCCTGAAGGCGCGGACCGCCGTACTGGTGGACATCCGTGAACCCGACGAACACGCGCGCGAACACATCGTCGGCGCCGTCGCCGCCCCCCTGTCCGCGTTCGAGGCCGCCCATCTGGGGCTGACGCCGAACAAGGACGTCATCTTCATGTGCCGCAGCGGCAACCGCACAGCCGGACACTGCGACCGGCTGGCCGCGCGCGTCGACGGCCCGGCCCATGTTCTGGCCGGCGGTCTGGACGCCTGGAAGAAGGCGGGCCTGCCGGTCAAGACCGACACGAAACAGCCGCTGGAGCTGATGCGTCAGGTTCAGATGGCGGCGGGCGGCCTGATCCTGACGGGCGCCCTCCTGGGTACGCTGGCGCATCCCGCCTTCTGGGGCCTCAGCGCCTTTGTCGGGGCGGGTCTGTTCGTGGCCGGCGCCACCGGTTTCTGCGGCATGGCGCGCCTTCTGGCCGTCATGCCCTGGAACCGGCGGATGAAGAGGGCCTGAGCCCATGGACCCGCTCCAACTCGTTCTCGCCGCGTTCAGCGGCGGGATCGTCGCCCTGCTGCTGACGGTCTTCGGCGGCGGCGGTTCGGTCCTGGCCGTGCCGCTTCTGCTCTATGTCGTCGGCGTGCGCGACCCGCACATGGCCATCGGCGCCTCGGCCGCCGGCGTGTCGCTGAACGCCCTGACCGCTCTTGGCGGTCAGGCCAGGGCGGGGCGGGTGCGATGGCCCTGCGCCATCCTGTTCGCCGTGGTCGGCTCGGCGGCGGCCTGGATCGGGTCCTCCATGGCCAAGGCCATCGACGGCCACCAGTTGCTGCTGGCCTTCGCCGTGGCCATGGCGGCGGTGGGTCTGGCCATGCTGCGGCCCAAGAAGAACGAGGGCGATCCGGGCGTGCGCCTGAACCGGGGCATGACGCCGCGCATAGTCGCTTCTAGCGCCGGCGTCGGTGTCGCTGCGGGCTTCTTCGGCATCGGCGGCGGCTTCCTGATCGTGCCGGGTCTGATGTGGGCCACGGGCATGACCCTGGCGGCGGCGCAGGCGACCTCGCTGCTCAGCGTGGCGGCCTTCGGCGCCAGCACGGCGGTGAACTACAGCCTGTCAGGCCTGGTCGACTGGGGCGTGGTCGCGGCCATGGCGGTCGGCGGCGCGGCGGGCACGATGGCCGGACTGCCGCTCTCGAAGCGGCTGGGCGACAACGCAGCCCTGGGACGGAGGCTTTTCGCGGGGCTGATCCTGATCGTCGCCGCCTATGTGGCCTACAAGGCGATCATCGGGGGCTGAAGCCCCCTTCCCGCTCTACTCCTCGCCTCTCAAGATAAAGAGACCGCCGCCCGAAACCAGTATAGGAACGGCTGTTTTTCAGACTCGCATGAGCGGTTCGCCTGTGCACCTATGTTGACGCTTGGTTAAGGTCTAAAAACAAGCACTCAGCCCGGCGATCGGATCAGTCTCGCCCCCCCGATCTCTGATCCTCGTCGGGCTGGTTTTTATGCGAGGCCAGGATTGGGTGTCTGGATGGACGGATACACGTTCTACACACTGCCCGCGTCGGCGCAGGCGCATCACCTCAATCCCGCCAGCCTGCCATCCGACGAGGTCGCCATAGCGCGCGCAGCGTCCGCCTTGCGGGCCTGTCCAGTCACCCGGGAAGTGGCCATCTGGAGAGGCTGGCGCTTCGTGGCGAGGGTCACGAAAGACGAGGACGGCTTTTAGCCACGGCGCAAATCGGCTCACCCCGATCAATGCGGCTTCAACCTCAGGGAAGGAAGCGCACCGAGATCGGACAGTGGTCCGACGGATGCTCGGGCTCCGGCACGTCGTAGACATATTCCTGGAACGACCCCGGCGCGATCCGGCGAGCGGCGTCGGCTCCGACGACGATGAAGTCGATGAACTCCCGGTAGCGGACCTTGCAGCCCGCCGCGCGATCACCGGAGGTCAGGGCCAGGGCCGCCCCGGGCGGATCGCCGTCGTTCAGGTCGGAAAAGAAGGCGTCCTCGCGCGACGCCAGGCGCCGGTTCCAGTCGCCGAGGACCAGGAAGGCCTCTCCAGCCTCGGCGCGGCGGTCGATCCAGGCCTCCAGCACCGGCGCCTGGCTGAACAGGACCGGGCAATCGGGGTCTTCGGCTGAACGGCCGGAATTGCAGCCGGACTTCAGATGGACAGCCAGAAGCCTCAACGGCCGCCCTCTGACGACGGTGACATCCACGCCCCAGCGCAGGTTCGGGTCGCCCAGGCCGAGCGCCGACAGGTCCTGGTTTTGCGTCCAGGCCACGCCCTTGCGGATAGCGAAGCCGACATCCTGGTTCTGGATGTGAAGACCGGGCCGCCCGCGGCATTCGGGCCCGCGCTGGCTGGCCGGACGGCCGGACATGACGACGTCATATCTGGCGGGATCGAAGACCCGCTCCGCCGCCGCCCGGTTCTCCACTTCCTGGAAGGCGACCACATCGGCCTGAAGGGCCTCTGCATGGCGACGCAGCTCCGCATAATCGGCTTCGCTGCGCGGCCGGCACCCCTGGCCGTCCGACTGAGCCAGATGCTCGAGGTTCCAACTGGCGACCCTGAGCGGCGGCGGAGCCAAAACAGGCATGGAGCCGGCGCAGCCGGACAGAAGGGCGGCGACGGCGAGAGCGAGGAAGACGGGTTTCATGCGAACATCATAGCGAAGCTGGGCCTGACCGCGAACAGCCGCCGGCTCCCTGCCCGCTCGATTGGGCGAGCTGCCGGCCCCGTCAGTCCGCTAGAACGCCGGGAACGCCGGCAGCCGGCGACGGCATGCGCACGAACCGGACCCGTTCGGCCTTCAGCTCCGGTTCGGGAGCGTAGCCCGCTTCGGCGAAGGCGCGCTGCTGCGGCAGGGCGGACGGCGCATGCTCGACCCGCCACCAGCCTAGGTTGGCCGAGGCCTTGGGCAGCAAGCCGCCTACGATCCGCTCGATGTCGCGGAAGCTCAGCTCGACCTCCGCCTTCTTCTGGCGGCGCAGGTATCGAACAAGCGGTTCATACTTCGCCATGCCCGTTCCCTCCCACACGGCGTCAGGGCGACCCGTCTCTCGAACAAGCGGCCGCCCTTACCGGACGCCGCCCCTGAAGAGAAGGTCCTGCCAGAGGTTTCGCATATTCCGGCGCCGAGCCGATCATCAACCTTCAGGCAGGTCGTGGCGCTCCAGCACGATCTCGTCTCCATCGAAGTCCAGCTCGAGGGACTGGTTGATCAGATCAGCGTCCAGGTCGAGCTCATCGAGGGCTGCATCGAACAGCTGGCGTTGGCGAGACGGCGGCACGTTCGGAATGAGGATGACCAGGCCAGCGTGGAGTTCGACGTCACCGTGAAGGCGACGAAAATCCCTGGCGTTATTGGTCACGAACACGAAGTCCTCTTCGAGTATGGGCGCCATCAAATTCCAGTCCTGGACGCCGCTCCAGCCACGCCAGGTGACATGGGTTCCGGTATGGCCACGCACGATCGCCACCTCCACCAGCGACGTGTGCAGACACTCGTCGATGAGGAAGTTCATGCGCCTCCGGCCTTCGCGGCCAAGGGATCAGGCTTCACCAACAGTCGGCGGCTGGACTTTCGGGTCGGATCCCCGGATTTGCGAGGCCGTCCACGACGCGGGTGGGTTTGCGCCCACAACGGCGCAATCTCGAGCATTTCTGGCGTGAGCGCTGGATATCCAGAGAGGAGATCGTCCCGTTGCGCGCCCGCCTTGAGCATGTCCGCGACGCCATGAACCGGGATCCGCGTGCCTTTGAACACGGGCTCTCCCCCGAGGATGTCGCGGTCCCTATGAACCAGGGCGTCGCCTTTCGTCAGCACCCGGATTCGTCGCTCGACTTCCCGGCGCACCGCCTGGACATCGAACTTCAGGAACTCGCCCGCAGGCAGGACCTTGGCGTGAGGTTGCTCATCCATGGCCTTGACCAGCAGACGTCGAGCGTCTGGAGCAAGTTCACGAGCCGCCAGATACCAGATGGAGATACGAACCAGATCCTCTCCCGTCAGCTCCTTGCGCGCGACGCGCGCCGCGCCCTTGGCGGGTTTGGCGACACGTTCGGGAGCGGGGCGCCCTTCGAGCGCGATCAAGCGCTTGTCGATAATATTGTGAACAGCCTTGGCCGTGACGCCGCTCACAGCGCCAGCTTCGACTACGGTGAAATATCGCTCCATCGTCGCAATCATAATTGTTCTCCTCGCGGAGAAAGATAAGTCAGGCAGTGAACTTCCGCAATGGACGCCCAGCCGGCCGCCGTCTCTTGCCTCTGGAAGAGCGAGATCAAACCGCCTCGAGGCGCCGCTCCGCATCCCGCCCCTCACGCCGCCGCCAGCCCTGACAGGCAATAGGCCGACCAGGCCTCAAGCACTTCGCGCCGCTTTCTCAGGGCGTCGCTTCGTCGGTAGGCGCGCTCGGTCTCGTCGCCGACGACATGGGCCAGACACTCCTCAATCGTCTCGCGGGCGTAATCCGTCTCGTCGCCCGCCCAATCCCGAAAGCTCGACCGCATGCCGTGAGGCGTGAAGCCGGGAGCGAGCTCCCGCAGCATCTTGTCCATCGCCATATTGGACATCGGCCCGCCCTTCACGCCAGGGAAGACCAATTGATTGGGCCGAACCCGCGCCGGACGCACCGCCTTCAGGAGCGCCTGGGCGCCGCTCGACAGCGGCTGGCGGAAGGCGCGCTCCTTCATGCGGCTCTGGTGGAGATCCCAGACGTCTTCCCTGATCTCCCCCCAGGTGGCCTCCAGGGTCATGGTTTCGCGCGCGACGGTCAGGACTGTGTACTCGAGCGCCCGCGCCGACATGCCCTGGCTGTTCGCGAGCCGCTTCATGAAGGCGGGTATCTCGGGATAGGGCATGGCGGGCATGTGGCCGCGCTGGAGCTTGGGCCTCGGCGGCAGCAGGTGGATCAGGTTTCCCTTCCACAACGCCGGGTTGGCGCCTGAGCGCAGTTTTTTGACCCTGCCATAGTCCAGCACCCTTTCGAGCCGTTCACGCAGCTTGCCGGCGGACTCCGCCTTGGTCAGCCAGAGAGGCTGCAGAACGGACAGGACGTCATCGACGTCGATCCGGTCGATCGGTTTGTCCTTGATCGACATGGCGTGACGCTCGATCGAGCGCATCCAGCTGGCCTTGGTCTTGCGACCCCGCCAGCTACCCTCCTGCCCTTTCACATAGTCCTTCCAGCACGCATGAAGCGTCGGGCGCGGCGCGACGACCACCGCGACCGCAGGCGCCTCCAAAGCTTCGCCGCCGATGGGTCGCCCCCCTCCATTCCTTGGCGGATGGACGGGCTCCTTGCGCGCCAGAGGGTCCTGGCCGGAGGCGATGGCTTGCTTGGCTTCATCCCTGGCGAGACGCGCGTTCACCAGGGAAACGTCGAGGAATGAACCCAGCCCCATGTCTCGTCGGGCGCCGTTTGAGCGGTAGCGATAGACCCAGCTACGCGCGCCCGTTCTATTGACGACGAGATAGAGACCATCTCCATCGGAGTGATAGCCTTCACTCTTAAGGCCACGAACACTTCGATCTGTGAGCTTGTTGATCTTCAAGGCCATGAAATCGCAATCCGCAAATCATCCGGAATATTCGATTCTAGTGGCTCCCCGTTTCGTTTCCAGCGCCTTCCTTCCCATCCAGCTTCCCATCCAGCAGACAAGAGCTAAAAGAAACGGACTGAACCGATTTGAAACGAGATGAAAATCCAACACATTGTTTTGATTTGGATTTTCTGAACCGAAACGAACTTTCGCGAAAAAATACGGCAAGCCGAAACCAGCCTCTACCCGCGGAGCCACTCGGGGAGATTATCCTGTTGTCGCTGACAACTCGACCCAATCCCCCACAGCTATCCAGAACATCGTCCGGACGCGACGCGTCACGCCCGTTTTCCACGCCTCCCGGAAAGCGCCGTAATCCCAGCGCATACGCCGCCCCCAGGTTGACGGACAACGACGCGTGCACCCCCTGAAATTGATCGGATCCGCCCTTGGCGTCGGCCTGGTCGCCGTGCTCGCCTATGCCGCGATGCTGGCGGCTACGGGCAATTTCCACACGGTCGTCCCTGGCGAGCTGTATCGCGCGGCCCAGCCCTCGGCCGCCGCCATAGCCGCCTATCAGCGCGACCATGGCGTGCGCGCCATCCTCAATCTTCGCGGCGAGAACCCCAACGCCGCCTGGTATCAAAACGAGGTCGCCGCCTCGCGACGCCTCGGCATTCGGCACATCGACTTCAAGATGTCCGCGCGACAGGGCATCACCAAGGAAGAGGCCTGGCGGCTGATCGAGGTCATGGAGCAGGCGCCCAAGCCCCTGCTGATCCACTGCGAATCCGGCGTGGACCGCAGCGGCCTAGCCTCCGCCCTCTATCTGGCCGCCGTCAAACGTTACGGCGAAGAGGTCGCAGAGCAGCAACTGTCCATCCGTTACGGCCACATCGCCTCTCCGGCCGCCAAGGGCTGGGGCATGACCGTGACCTTCGAGGACATGGAGCCATCGCTCGGCTACCCGGAAAGCTGACCCTCACCCCGGCGCAGGCTAGGCGCAGAAAAAAAGGCCCGACGCATGAGCGCCGGGCTTTAAAGTCATTTCGGTGATGGTGGGTGTCCTCGAAAAAAGAAGACAGGCCATCTGATCGGCATGTTTGGTTAATCAAAGATGAACAGCCCCGCGCAGAGCCTCCTCAGGCGTCAGGGAACCAACTGGTCTGCCGCGCCGACGGCGACAAGGCCCGCGTCAACCGCCACCCCTCGCCTGCGCGCGTCGCCAGCCCGTCCGCTACGCCCGCGGGCCCAGGATAGTCGAACACCCTTTCGCCGATCTTGATGTCGAGCGGTCGATCCCCGACGCCGGACAGGCTGGCGGTCCAGCGCCTGTCATCGCCGGCGACAGCATGAACCGCCATGCCCCCGGCCATCACCGTCACCTCTACGCCAGACTCCGCGCGCCCCGACACGACCAGGCCGCGACCGTCGCCGTCCACGGCGTCAAGGAGCGGCGCCAGACCCAGGCGACGACTGGCCCCGCCGTCCGACAACAGGGCGGACAGGGGCGTGCTTCCGCCAATCAACAAGAGCTGCTCGCGGCCTGGCGTCTGCATCTGCCCGGCCTGAATCTCCGGAATCAGAATCAGCGCGGCGTCCGGCGAGGGCATTTGGATCTCGAAGCGCCCCGCCTTATCGGCGCTGGCGGCGAACCCCGCGGTTTGGCCGGTTCTCAGAACGACCCGGGCGCCGGGCGCCGCATCCCCGCGAACAATCAGGCCGTCCGCGCGCTGCTCGACGCCGGTAATCACCGGCGGCGTCAGCCAGGCCTCGCCCTGGACCGCCTCGTCGTTCGCCGTCCGCGTCTCGGAAGACCCACACGCCGCCAACGTCAGGCCACCCGCAACCGTCAGCGCCAGCGCCGCTGACAGCTTCATGACATTCCGACGTTTCATCCTGCCCCGCGTAGCGATATGCCTGTGCTTCTCAGATAGCGCGGCCGACGTCGCCCTGTCTCCCTTCCTGTATCGAGGCCTCATGTCTTTGCCGCCCGCCACCATCGCCCCCTTCGACGGCCGCTCGGTCTGCCTGTTCTGCGGTTCGTCCGACGGGGCGGACCCGCAGTATGTCCAGGCCGCCAGCGCCTTCGGCAAGGCGACGGCCGAGGCTGGCTGGCGCCTGGTCTATGGCGGCGGCGGCGTGGGCCTGATGGGTGCCTCGGCCCGCGCGGCGCACGAAGCCGGAGGCCGCGTCGTCGGCATCATGCCGGCCTTCCTGCGCAGCCGCGAACGCCTGTTCGACGACGTGGAAACGATCGTTGTCACCTCGATGCACGAGCGCAAGCAGCTCATGTATGACCAATCCGACGTCTTCGTCGTGGCGCCGGGCGGCATCGGCACCCTGGAAGAAGCCATCGAGCTGCTGTCGTGGAAGCGCCTCGACCTGCACGCCAAGCCGGTCATCTTCCTGAACCTGAACGGTTTCTGGGAAAACTACTTCGCTCTGATCCGTCACAGCGTCGAAGAAGGCATGACGCCCGCCAGCTTCCTGGACGCCTACATCAGCGTCGATACGGTCGAAGAGGCCGTCTCCGTCATGAAAATGGCCGAGGATACGCCGCACTTGAAACATGATCGTCGGTAAGTAAACGTGGGTCACTAAACGCCGATCCGTTACCTCGAAACCGCATTGACAGTTTCAAAAGAAAACGGACTATGGCGTCACAAGGGCGTGCGCCCTACCCATACCGGAGACCTGTCCATGCGTGCTCTTCTTGTCGCTGCGGCCCTGTTCGTCGCTGCTCCCGCCTTCGCCGCCGATGCCCCTGCCACCAGCCTGACCCTGGCGGACGCCGCCAAGGCCCCGGCCGGCCGCGTCATCGTCGATGGCGCCGCCTGGCGCTGCGAGGGCGCAGCCTGCACCGCCTCGGGCGGAACCAGCCAGCCGGCCGCCCGCGCCTGCCGCCGCGTCGTCGCCAAGCTCGGCCCGGTTACGGCCTTCAGCTACAAGGGCGAAGCCCTGGACGCACAGGCCCTGGCGACCTGCAACGCCGGCTGATCCAGCCGCCATTGCACTGAAACGAAAAAGGCCGCCTTCGTCAGAAGGCGGCCTTTCTTGTATCCGGTTGGGCTAGAGCTTAGCCCGCCTCGCCCTTCAGGCGACGCACGATGGCTTCGCGGCCGATCAGGGGGGCCATGGCCGCCATGTCCGGACCGTGCGCCTGTCCAGTCAGGGCCAGGCGCAGCGGCATGAAGAGCCCCTTGCCCTTGGCGCCGGTCTTCTCCTTGACCGCCGCCGTCCACGCCGACCAGGCGCCCGCGTCGATGACCTCCGGCAGAACCTCCAGCGCCGCCGCGGCGAAGGCGGCGTCCTCGATCACCGGCGTCACTGGCCCCGTGACGATCTTGGCCATGTCGGCCACGTCGGCGAACTTGGTCAGGTTCGGCTTCACGGCCTCCCAGAAACCCTCGCCCAGGTCGACGCCCAACGCGGCCAGACGCGGCTGCGCCTCGGCATAGGTCAGGCCGTGCAGGGCCTGGGCGTTCAGGCGGTCCAGGTCGGCGGTGTCGTAACGCGCCGGCGAGCGGCCCATCTTGGAGAAGGCAAAGGCCTGGCCCAGAGCCTCGACCGAGGCCGCGATCTCCAGATTGTCCGAGGTGCCGATCTTGCCCAGGTGGCTGGTGATGGCGATGGGCTCATAGCCCTGATCGCGCATGTCGCTGATCGACAGCGAGCCCAGGCGCTTGGACAGGGCCGCGCCGTCAGCGCCGACCAGCAGCGGCATGTGGGCGAAGCCCGGCACCTTGGCGTCCAGGGCCTCAAAGATCTCGATCTGGGCGCCGGTGTTGGTGACGTGGTCCTCGCCCCGGATGATGTGGGTGATGTCCATGTCGATGTCGTCGACGACCGACGGCAACGTATAGAGGAACAGGCCGTCCTCGCGGATCAGCACCGGGTCCGACATCGAGGCCGTGTCCACCTCGGCGTGGCCGCGCGCCAGGTCTTCCCAGGCTACGCGCTTGCCTTCCAGCTTAAAGCGCCAGTGCGGACGGCGGCCCTCGGCCTCATAGGCGGCCTTCTCGGCGTCGGTCAGCAGCAGGGCGGCGCGGTCGTAGATGGGCGGCAGGCCGCGCGACAACTGCACCTTGCGGCGACGATCCA
>Ga0067045_1029483_pt1 | contig 20496 bp, 12 predicted proteins | sample TerdegcTABiofilm_FD_59184 | JGI IMG/M metagenome (GOLD analysis project Ga0067045, IMG submission 59184) | Combined Assembly of (Gp0054472, Gp0054536) Wastewater bioreactor microbial communities from Singapore -Terephthalate degrading...
GGTCGTCTATTTTTCTCACTTCCCCGACCAGCGGCTTTACCGGGTGCTGCCTGGCGGCGAGCCGACCCCGCTGACGGCGGAAGAAGCGTTACGCTATGCCGACGCGGTCCTGGACCGCTCGCGGCACCGCCTGATCTGCGTCTGCGAGGACCACACTGTGCCAGGGCAGGAGGCCCGCAACTATCTGGCCACCGTGGACCTGGCAAACGGCCTGGTGCAGCCGCTCGTGACCGGCCACGACTTCTTCGCCGCACCGCGCCTCAGTCCCGACGGTTCGCAGCTGGCCTGGCTCACCTGGGACCATCCCCGAATGCCCTGGGACGGGACCGAGCTCTGGGTTGCCGCCGTCCACGCCGACGGGACGCTTGGCCCGGCGCAACTTGTGGCGGGCGGGCGGGAGGAATCCGTGCTCCAGCCGGAGTGGTCACCGGAGGGGGTGCTCTATTTCATATCAGATCGGACCGGCTGGTGGAATCTCTACCGCCGGCACGGCGGGGAAATAGAGCCGCTGCATCCGCTGGCGGCTGAGTTCGGCGACGCCCCGTGGGTCTTCGGCCTCTCTTCTTACGCTTTTGAATCGGCGCAGCGGTTGGTTTGCTCCTTCATTCAGGACGGTAGGGGCCAGTTGGCCCTGTTGGATACCGGGACCCTGGCCTTTGAACCGCTGGAGCTGCCGTACACCGAATTCTACTCACTCCGCGCGGCGCCCGGGGCGGCATTCTTCATCGCTGGCTCGCCCACCGAGAGCTGGGGCCTGATCCAGCTGGAGCTGGCAACGCGGCAACTCACCGTCGTGCGGCGCGGCACTGAATTGACGCTGGATCCCGCCTGCGTTTCATTGCCCCAGGCTCTGGAGTTCCCTACCACCGGCGGGGCGACGGCCCATGCCTTCTTCTACCCACCGCGCAACGCCGACTTCGTCGCTCCACCGGACGAACGGCCGCCGCTGCTGGTATTCAGCCACGGCGGACCGACCGGCGCTACCAGCGCCGTCCTGGCACCGCGCATCCAGTATTGGACCAGCCGGGGCTTTGCGGTGCTGGATGTGGATTACGGCGGCAGCACCGGCTATGGGCGTGCCTACCGGGAACGGCTCAAGGGGCAATGGGGCCTGGTGGATGTGGACGATTGTATCAATGCGGCGCGCTACGTGGTAGCCCAGGGTTGGGCCGACGGCGCACGGACGGCGATCCGGGGCGGCAGCGCCGGGGGGTATACCACCCTCTGCGCGCTCACTTTCCACGATTTCTTCAAGGCCGGGTGCAGCCTGTTCGGGATCGGCGACCTGGAAGCGTTGGCACGCGACACGCATAAATTTGAGTCCCGTTACCTGGATGGCATGGTCGGTCCCTACCCGGCTCAGCGCGATCTCTACCTCGCGCGCTCGCCGATTCACCATGTGGACCGGCTCAATTGCCCGCTGCTCCTGCTGCAAGGAGCTGACGATCAGGTGGTGCCGCCCAACCAGGCGGAGATGATGGCCGCGGCGGTCAGGGCCAAAGGCCTGCCGGTCGCCTGCCTGCTGTTTGAGGGGGAGGGGCACGGGTTCCGCCGTGCCGAGACGATCAAGCGGGCACTGGAAGCCGAGCTCTACTTTTACGGGCGAGTCTTTGGCTTCACCCCGGCCGATCCATTAGAGCCCATCCCAATTGAGAACCTCTGACCGGCGGTGAGGTGCTTCCGCGCAGCTAAGACGGCGCTCAAGCGCCTCACTACAAACTCAGAGCGTTATTTTCAGAGGATTCTCATGAACTGGCGTCACCAGCGGTGGGATGAAAATGTGAGCAGTGAGCAGGAAACAGGAACTTCTACCTGCTGCTCGCTGCTCACTCCTTAACTGATTTCTATTTTCAAGTTCAGTCGCAAGCGCCCGTCGCCCCTGCTGCCAGACGAGGAAAACTGAACATCCCATCCCCTCAACACGCCCCCCGGACTGATTTCCCACTTGACATTCTGTAAAATATGATAAACTTAACCATAGCCCTCCGCGAGTAACCTACTTCCGTTCCGCAGGCCCGGACGACATCTGCTACTGTCTTCGGCTGCGCCTGCCTGCCGGCGGATAGCAGGCGCGAACCACAGTCGGTATGGGGATAACCCACCCCATCTGACGTTGTTCGCTCCGGTGATGTGGGTGATGATCGGAGGGTGTATTTTGCGCAACCCTGGAGGAGGTAGCCATGAACGAGATAGAGTTAGAGGAGCCTGGGGGTAAACGAGTAAAGCCCCCGCAACCGTGGACTGAGGTGTCGCCGGCGCAGTGGCAGGATTGGCGCTGGCAACTGGCGCATCGTCTACGAACCAAAGAAGACCTGGAGCAGGTGATTCACCTGACTCCTGACGAAGTGGCCGTCTTCTCAGCGAACGGCCACTTTCCTATTGCGATCACACCGTACTTTGCCAGCTTGATGGACCCGGACGATCCCAATTGTCCGATCCGCAAACAGGTGGTGCCGACGGCGGCGGAGCTGGTGCCGGAGGACGCCGACATGGCCGACTCGCTCAACGAGGACGCCCACTCCCCGGTGCCGGGATTGGTCCATCGCTATCCCGACCGGGTGTTAATGTTGGTGACGATGCAATGCGCGGCTTATTGTCGGTTCTGCACGCGCAGCCGTATCGTCGGTGACCCGCATCACCAACCCAAGCAGAGCGACTACGAGCAGCAGCTGGCCTACATAGAGGCAACGCCGCAGGTCCGTGACGTGTTACTCTCCGGCGGCGACGCGCTGATGTTGCCGACCCACGTGCTGGAGGGGTTGCTCGCCCGCCTGCGCGCCATCCCGCACGTGGAGGTCATCCGCATCGGGACGCGCGCCCCTATCTTCCTCCCCCAACGGATCACCGATGAGCTGGTCGCCATGCTGCGCCAATACCATCCTTTGTGGATGAACGTCCATATCAACCATCCCAAGGAGCTGACCCCCGACTCGGAGGCCGCGCTGGCGAAGCTGGCCGACGCCGGTATCCCCTTGGGGAGCCAGACCGTCTTGTTGGCGGGCGTTAACGATTGCCCGAACGTGATGATGGCGCTGGTCCACCGGCTGGTGCGCAACCGGGTCCGGCCCTACTATCTCTATCAATGTGACCTGGTCAAGGGGGCAGGGCACTTCCGCACGCCGATCTCCAAAGGGCTGGAGATCATGGAATCGCTGCGGGGGCACACCTCCGGCTTTGCCATCCCGACCTACACGATTGACGCGCCGGAAGGCGGCGGCAAAGTCCCGATCTTGCCCAATTACCTGATCAGCATGTCGGAGACCAAGGCCGTCGTGCGCAACTACGAGGGCTTCATCACCACCTACACGCAGCCGACCGAGTACCAGCGGCACGATCCGGCCACCTGCCCCTACTGCCAAGCCCGCCGTCACGAAGGCGGCCAGGAGGGCGTGGCAGGGCTGCTCGCCGGGCAGCGGCGCTCCATCAAACCGGAGCAGTGGGACGAGACGCACGAACGGCGCGCCAGCTGGCCGATCCCGATGCCGCAATCGGTCTACGAGGAGCGGTGACGATGCGCGCACTCCGCGTCGCCTTAATCTACAACCTCAAAACAAACATTCGGGTGGGGCAGGACGCCCCACCCGACGCCCTGGCCGAGTACGACGCGCCGCAGACGGTGGAAGGGCTGACGGCCGCCCTGGAGGGCGCCGGCCATCAGGTTATCCCGCTGGAGGCCGACGAGACGTTATTAGACACGGTCCGGCAGGCCCGGCCGGAGCTTTGTTTCAACATCGCCGAAGGGCTGCATGGCGATGCCCGCGAGGCCCAGGTGCCGGCACTGCTGGAGCTGTTGGGGATTCCCTACACCGGCTCCAAGGTGCTGACCCAGGCGATTTCGCTGGATAAAGCGATGACCAAGCGCGTCTGGCGCGACAACGGCCTGCCGACGGCGCCCTTCCAGGTCTTTGCGCAGGGCGATGAGCCGTTGGATCCCCGGTTGACCTTCCCGCTCTTCGTCAAGCCGGTACGCGAAGGTTCCGGCATGGGAATCACGCCCGATTCGCGTGTCTTTGACGAGGTCGCGCTGCGGGCGCAGGTCCGCCGGGTCATCCAGGCCTATCGCCAACCCGCGCTGGTGGAGACCTTCCTGCCGGGACGCGAGTTTACCGTCGGTTTGATCGGTAACACCTTAAGGCCCGGCGAGGCCCCGCTCTCGTCCCTGTACGACGCGCGCGGCTTCCACGTTTTTCCGGTTGAAGAGATTGATCTGAACCAGGGGGCCAATCCCCTGGTCTACAACACGGCGGCCAAATCCTACGGGCCGGAGGATGAGGGCGTGCCCGGGCTGATCGTCCCGGCTAACATCCCCGAGGCGCTGGCGCAGGAGTTGCAAGCGCTGGCCGTGGCCGCTTTTGAGGCTCTGGGCGCGCTGGACCTGGCGCGGGTGGACTTCCGGTTGGATGCGGCGGGACGCCCCAACCTGGTAGAGATCAACACCCTGCCGGGGCTGCGCCCGGCCTACAGTGACATGTGCCTGGTGGCGCTGGGCGAAGGGATGCCCTACGAGGTACTGATCAACGAAATCGTCCGGCTGGCGGCCCGGCGGTACGGGCTGCTGTAACAACCGGCCATACGACCTTGTGGACCGCCGACCGCCCTTCTCCCTTGCTCTGCGGTCGGCGGTCTGTTGTTGAACGTGAGACGTGAGGCGTGAAACGTGAAACGTGAAGCGTGAGACGTAAAACGTGAGACGTCATCTGCCATTTGCCATTCGCAATTCGCCATTTGCTGATTCAGGAGGCTATCCATTGCTGCCGTTGATTTTGGTCACTAACGATGATGGGATTGAATCGCCGGGACTGTGGGCCGCGGTGGCCGCGCTGACCCCGCTGGGAGAGGTGCTGGCGGTCGCACCGGAGCGACAATGGTCGGGGGCGGGACGCTCCATGCCGCCGCAAATGAGCGGTCGCCTCACCCGGCTGGAGCGCGAGATCCACGGCGTGACCGTGGTCGGCTACGGCGTGGATGCGACGCCCGCCTTAGCCGTAGCGCATGCCATGTTGGAGCTGGCCCCTCGCCGGCCGGCGCTCGTCGTCTCCGGCATCAACTTCGGCGAGAACCTCAGCGCGGAGATCACCATCTCCGGCACGGTCGGCGCGGCGCTGGAAGGAGCCGCTTACGGGCTGCCGGCGCTGGCAGTCTCGCTGGAGATGCCGGTGGAGCACCACTTCACCGGCGGCGAGCACACCGATTACACCGCCGCGGCAGCTTTCACCCAACGCTTTGCCCGCCTGCTGCTGGAGCGCTCCCTGCCCTACGACGTGGATGTGCTCAACCTCAATGTGCCGGCCACCGCCACCCCGGAGACCCCCTGGCAGCTGACCCGCGTCTCCCGCTGCCGCTACTTCTACTCCGTGACGCCGGACCGGACGAACGGCCAGGGGCGGCCGGCCTACCGGCGGATGGAGGAATTCTCGCTGGTAGAGCGTGACTCCGACATCTGGGCGCTGCGGGTCGCGCGCGTCGTCTCGGTCAGCCCGCTCTCGCTGGACCTGACCGCGCGCGCCGATTGGGGCGCGTTAGAGGAGCGGATGCGGGGGTGCTAAAAGGCTTGACGTTTAAGGGGTTTACGGTACTATAATCATATAAGCTTTCCTTAATCCATATAAGCCGTCCATGTGGTGAGTAAAACCCATGCAGGATTGCTGTGATCTTCTGAAGGCATGTTGGCTAAAAATTACAGACTTTTTGCGCGCCCTCTGTCCAACTCTCCGTAAAAATTGGCCGTTTTTTCTGCTGGCAATATATGCATTGGCTTCGTTGATCTATCAAGCCTCTGCATTCTGGCGCGAACAGACTTTGGGTACAGGGCGCGTTGATTACCGAGTCATTTCAGCGCAATATCCTGCAGAGGAATATCAATTGGCCATCCGCTATCCCACAACCATTCCTTTAGAAGTCGCTGGTGAGCGCGGTCGGCCCCTGGTTGCCTGGCTATGGCAAATACCTTTGACAGCAACTACAACGATCTCTACCTCCACCAGTAGTATTATTTCCCCAGCTACAATCTCCCCCTCAAGTCAGACCCCCTTATCTACAAGCCTCTCTACCACTACCACGGCAATTGCTTTCACCACAAACATCTCCACCCCTGCCAGCATTCCCACCGCCACTGGTTTCTCAACCTCTACAGAACTTACCACATCTACACCGATAACATGGCGATTAATCATTACAGTTGTAGATGAAAATACCACGTCTGCTGTTTCACAAACTAACCTCGTCTTTACAGATAAAGATGGACTTGAAATTGCAAGTATACTTGATTTGCAGCCCGGGTTGCGGGAACCGGAAGCGCCTCGTGGAATTTTATATATCAGCCGTCTTACAAATGGCCGTGGAAATTCTCGCGCCAGATTGGATTTCCAACTCTGGCGCGGCGATAGTTATTTCAAATTGACACCTATCCTTGATGATTCTCCAGTCATTGTAAAACTGGAAACGCGCCTGGCTGCATTTTGGCGGAAATTATGTGGCCTGATCCTGAATACACCAGCACTAACCTGGGTGAGCATCCTGACCATTGGTGCAAATCTCTGGGTTAAGCGGCGTGAGAAAAGAGCGGCTGCGGCAAAGGAACTGCGCGATCAAATCCAGGCTTTGAAGGACATGTCTGTGCGGCAAGCATGGGAAACGTACTGGGATCTATACAGGGCGAATCATGACAGGCAAGAGCTTAAAAGGGCCTGGAGAGAAATTGAGATCTTAAATCCCTTTGAAACAAGTAAAGTAATCCGAGAATGGCTTACAGATTACATACAGCAGAATGGTCCGCTTCAAGATGTATGGGATGATATTACTGAGGCTCAATCCTCGCTAAATAAAGAAGAAGTTGAAGCTCTCAGTGTGTTCTTCGGTAGCAAATCATCTGAAACATAGCAATGGATACAACCATGACTGAAATGGAAAAAACCTTGCAGCAGGCTCTGCGCTCGTTCCGTATTTTAGGTGCCGCCAGTCAGGATGAAATCGTCAAACGTCTGAAGGAGCGTGTGGATAATACTGCATTAGAAGCTATAAAAAATCAATACTATCTACGTGGCGGGCTTGCCGGGCGGATGTTGCTACGCGCCTGGGGACAGCATAATCCTGACCTGGGCAAAGAATTTACAAAATGGCTGGAAGATGATCCTGTGCCTCAGATTGGCGATTCTGCTTCAAGAACAGGCACTTGTGCTTTGTGGCGTACAACGTCTATTCAGCTTTCGCCTGCACACCTGGCATTATTAGAAAAAGCCGCAGTGCCAAACCCCGCAAGCTATTATACCCCCTTTGGCCCAGAGAAAGCGGAGGATGATCCGCGTTTGTGTGGGTTGAAAATTCCTTTCACTGGCGAATCTATTCATCCACTTTTCTATGATCAAATGCCGTGGTACGCTGAGATCACGGCCGAGCAACATGGCCTTTTCTTCGCGCCGCGTGGTTGTGGGCGCACTGCCGCCATCTGGCAGGCACGCCACACCCACAGAATCACTGGATATAAACCAGCCCTGTCGCTTTATCTGTTGTTGCGCTCCCCATTTGAACCGGCGCATCTGCTGAGTCTTGTGGCTAATGCTCTGGGGCAGGCGTTCCTTTGTGCATTGGTGGAAGATGCCTATTGGTTCATGGCCGCGGAACGTGAAATACAAGCCGATATAGGACGTTTTCTTCTCTGGTCGATGGGCGATCTTGCTACCCTATTGCGACGTTTGCGCAACGGCGGATTGCCTATCACAGCGAATATAACCAGGAACACGGGCAGCAAATCCGATACCTTTTACGACAGCCGTTTACTCACCGATGTACTGAGCAGTTATTCTCCATTGGACCATATCCATTGGGATGATGTGATTGCCATTGCACACACCGCGCGCGTTGCGATCGGCAAGGCTTACCCTGCCATTCCAACGGATCAAACGGATTGGAACTATCCGATCTATCTGTGGGTAGATACTGATCTCCCTGAAAGCATTGCCGCTCAAGAGATTACTTCGTTATGGGAACACGAGTCCCTGCGACGGATAGGGAATTTGAAAATCTTCACCCAACATGAATTCCGCGATCAGGAGCAAACCCATATGAAATGGGAGGCTAAACATCTCCGTGAAATGCTTAAGCATAGGTGGGAACGTGTGAAAACTGACTTGTTTTTAGATCAAGAACACCTGGGTAATACCTTATACGAATCACTCCAGAACTTTAGGTCTACAATAATAGTAGAAGCAGGTTCTCCTCAAAAAATCATTCGGCAAGGTAACCAGTTCCTCGAGCAGATGGGTAAATCCCTAATATAGGGTAGAGGAATAAGCATGGCAAATTTCAATGTCAATGATTACATTCCTGAAACCAGTCGCTATCATGGAGTACATGTTTACCAGGGGTTGGTCCATAAGTTCGCATCCTGGCTTTATGACGATGCAACGCAGTTATCAGATCGGGTTTTTGCGGTGTGGGGCCCGTTTGGCACCGGCAAAACGTGGTTTCTACATTATATTGAAATCAGCGCTGTGGAGAAGACAAATTTCTCGAAAGCATTGCCCAAGAAGTATACAGCTCAGTATATTGACTGGCGTGAGGCATTTGCGGCAACAACCCCTCGCGCTTTCATTAGTCGGACAAAAGACACGATTGCATCTGCCGGCCAACCGCTTTGCCTTTGTGTGGACAACATCCCCGGAAGTGATGGGGCAAGCGAAGATCTCAAAAGCTTTGAGGAAATATTGCACCAGGCTTTGATGAAAGGAGCCTTTTTAGTGTTAGCACAGGAGGATCCATACAGTCGCGGCTGGAGCCAAAAAATTCCTGCCATGGGTACTGAGGCTTATGAACTGTGCGAGTTTACCCGCGAGGGAGTCGCAGCGCTGCTTGGCCCCAACCACGGTGATCAAGATCTTGAGCGTATCTATGAAAAGTCTCTGGGACATCCCTACTTGGTCTGGCTTCTCACCCAATATTCCTGTACCGAGGCCTGTGCAATTTTGATCCATGAATGGCTCAAAGATCGCGGCTTATTAGAAAAGCGCGAACAGGTTCTGGAAATGGCATATCCGCTTTCTTTGATTTCTTCTTTTGACCCAGATTGGCCGCAGAAAAAGAAAACACTCTGGGGTTTGGCGGCCGAAGGAGCCATGCCAGATGAATGGGAGCGTCACTGGAAATTAATACTCGTAGAAAAATTACAATGGCTGACGTATAAGGAATCTAAAGGGAAAACTATTCCGCTTCCTGTCTGGTATGCGTCAATCCAGAAATGCCTACAAGAGTGCTTTAAGCATGAAAAACCGGAGCTTTACGACAAATTACAGCAGGCAATTCGGGGAGGTGCAGCATGATACCTTTGGGAGAACGTAGAGATACACAGCCGCTCAAAGCTGCGCGGCGTTTGGAAGAACTCATTGGACGCAAAGAAGAATTGCAACAGATTGAATCTATTTTCAAAGGTCTGCAAGCCCCGGCAGTAATTTACCTGGAAGGACCTGGAGGGATAGGCAAAACTGCTTTACTACAAGCAGCAAGGAGTAACCTTGAGAATCAGGGCTACGTGGTCAAAGAACTAATAGACCTGTATCATGTTGAACATCAATCACGTATAGGCATAATCCAAAGCATCGTTCGCAATCTTGGCGACCAATTTTTTATTGGATATCAACAGGCCTATGAAGAGATCCAAAAAAGAAGCGCTGGAGGGGTAGAAATTGAAGAAGCCGAATGGCAAAAAGTTTGGGCTGCCTTTCTTGATAATTTAGAAAACCTTGCAGAGCAAAAGCCGGTATTGATCGCGCTGGACACGGCTGAAGTTTTAGGCTATGAACAAGACCGTTTTCATCGCGATATGAAAATAGATCTGCCAGAACTGACCGTGGGAAAGTGGCTCGCCAACACCATTATCCTCCCAAGCCGTGGGCGCGTGCTCTGGTTGTTGAGTGGACGTCCTGCTGATTTGACCCTTTACGATCACCTGCACCGGGGGTATGAGCAAGTCACCATTCGGTTAGAAAAACTTGAGGTTCCGCCCTTAAACGCTCAGGCCTCTCGGGAATACTTTGAGGCCGTGATTGAATTCTTGCTCAAAATCGGTAAACCACAGGAAGCAGAACGTATTAAAAATACCTTGCAACAATCGGAGGAACCCCTGTATAGTTTGAGCGAAGGTCATCCTATCCGGTTGGCTTTAATAGCAGACATTTTGAGCCAGGGAGGTAGCTTGCCGGATCCGGGAAACGCTGAACGACGTGACCAGGCATTGTTACAAAACCTTTTGCGCCTTCATCACCCCATAGGGATGACACTAAGAGCGATGGTTTATCTACCCAAAGGCGTTGATGCAGACCTGCTGCAACGGATCATCAACGTTGTGGAAGGTGTGGATATTTCACAACAGGAAGCTGTTGAATATTTGACTCAGATTAGCAACCTGGTATTGGTAAAAAGATACATTTCACCTGAAGGCATCGAGCCAACTGAGCAACGATATTTTTTGCATGATGAATTATATGAGCTGTTTGAGCATTACCAGAGTAATATCACCGAGACACGTGCACGGCTGTTGCCCGAGCTAAACGCTTATTATACTCAACAGGACCAGCATATACTGGATGAGCTGCGCCTTGAACCGCGGTGGGAGCGGCGTGATGTATTGCAACGACGGCGCGCTGTGTTACGGGTAGAGCGCATCTATTATCACTTATTGGCTGATTTCAATGCTGGAGCAGATGAGTATTTCCTGTTAGCAGAAGACTGGATGGATGCACGGCAAAAAGATGCTTATCTTATGTTGTACACCAATATCCGTCGAGCAATCAAAAGTTTGGGAACATCGTTACAAAACCGTCAAAGAGATATGGTTGACCTAAACCTGGCTGTGCGTTGGGGCATGGGTAAGTTCTTGTTTGAAAATGATCCTCAAGGTGCGCTCGAAATTTTCGCCAACATTTGCCAATGGCCTCTATTTCAACAGGCGCGTATCAAAGTTCCAGGTTGGCATTTGCGCCTGTACGAAGCTGTGGCGCGTATCCGGTTAGGCGAGAGGGAAGAAGCAGCCGAAATTTTGCGTGCATTGGAGAAAGAAATTAATACTAAGGTCGTTGAAATCAAACAAGAGAGTCGTAGTGTGCCAAAGGCAGTAATCTTACTTCATGCTTTGACCTATCATTACTTAGGCTATCTATCCCGTTGGGAACTGGATTACTATTCGGCTATAGAATTATATCGCAAAGCCATTGCAGGTTTCAAACAACTTCAAGTTGGTATGTTGATATCCGAATACGAACATCTCATTTATGCCATGGCGCAAGTAGGATATTCCCGACGTGGCCGGCAGGTGTTTTACGAGGCGATAGATCTTGCCAAACAACAAGGGCACCCTTTGTGGGAAGCGCGTCTTGAAAATGTCATGGTTGTTCTTGAGACATTAGATGGTCGTTTTCTGGAAGCGAAAGAACACGGCGTAAAAACCCTGGAGAAGTTACAGCAAACACCCAACCTGCGTTGGGAAAGCCTTTTCTGCATCAACCTGGCGCGCACCTATCGGCATTTGTGGAATCGGCGTATTTCTCTGCGCGAATGGCGTGCAAAGTGGCCCGAAACGCTCAAAACGGCTTACGAACTGCTGGAAACTAAGGGCCCCTCTGCTGTGCTTGCCATAGATTCAGTAAGAAACGAGGAACAAGAGCGCTCAGCAGGAGCTTTGGTGTGGTTACGTGGACAGGCACAACAAGATAAAGAACTGATTTACTATGTTGAAGCGCTGGTAGAGGGAGGTTGCATTTGGCGCGAGATGGCCTGGCTATATCGGCAATATAAATTAGCGGATAGAAATTCCCTTCAATCTACCGGCTTTGATTTACCAGCATGGGAAGAATGGAAGCCCATCTGTGAACACGCTGCAAGTCAGGCCGAAGCCTACTTCTTTGAGGCTGCGGGGCTTGCAGAGCATTTAAAAGCCTGGCGCGAAACGCAGAAGTTATCAGAGCCTATACAAGACTGGAAAAAAACCGTTGAAGAACAAATTAAACGGCTGGGGGGGGGAAGATATTGGCCTGCACTGGCCCTGGTCAACCTGGCCTGGCATTGGCGTTATCAACGTCAGGTAACAGATGGCCCCATAGAAGCTATCTGTACACTGGTTGAAACACTGATCCCTAAAGAGTATCACCTACCAGTGCCAGCCAAAAAGCGTGATAAACCCGGCACAGAGATTCTTCTCTGGGCCGTGCTTGGCAAGATGGAGATGTTACGGTTTGATGTGTGTGTCAAATTTGAGGAATGGCAAAAGAAAGAGACTTTGGATTCTGAAGCAGAACGAGAATTGGAAAGGCGTCTTGAAATGGCCATCCCTCACTTGATTTATTCCCTGGAGTATAACCGGCTTTTGGGAGAAGCAGCTTTTGATCGCGGGCGGGCGGAAGAAGGTCTTGATGAACGCCTATCCATGATCAGGCAACATCACCATTTTGCCATTTCCCGGCTGTATGAATACGACGAAAAATTTGTCCGCGGCGTTGAAGAGAAATATGGCGATGAGGAAGCCGGAAACCAGGTAACTTCTCCTAGTGAGCTGCGTCGCTGGTTGGAAGAGCGCTTTGGTGGCCGTGATGTTTGGTAGGTTTTGATGAAGAGGGGATAAGCAAATGCATAACTATCAAGCACCTGTCAAAGTTCTATTCTCCGCGAGCCATGCTATTTCACCCGATTGCGACTGCGCCTGTATGCCAACCCTTGTACCGGCTCTTCCTTTGGTTAAGGGAAATCTCACGCTTTATTCTGCAACACGTGCCTGGTCAGTTGCGCAGCAGGCAGAGTGGCGCATTTATCACAACCCGCTCGGCCCGGCAGCCGTGATCGCGCTGAACCCGGCGGCGCAGGCGCTCTGGCAGCGTTTTGCTACGCCCGCATTACTTCCAACTGCAGAGGCTGATTCCCAAACCCAGCTAGCCCTCACTGCCCTGCTCCAATCTGGGATGCTGCGCCCGGTGGACACTGTTGCACCGCTGTTTGCCGCGTCTCAAGTCTTAGGGGCGTGGATCCATATAGCGGAAAGATGCAATTTAGCGTGTGACTACTGTTATCTGAAAAAGCAATTCCCTGACCCCAGCCCAGACACCTTGCGCCGTATCGTAGATGCAGTGCTGCGCTCAGCTACAGCCCATGGCCATACAACCGTTTATCTCAAATACAGTGGCGGGGAGCCATTGTTACGCTTCCCCGTGCTTATGGAAACACACCGTTACGCTCAAGCGCAAGCTGCTCGTTCAGGCAAAACTCTAGAGGGCGTTGTGCTCAGCAATGGAACTCTGCTGACGCCAGCTATTGTGGCACAACTCCGCGCTGCAGGGCTACGACTAATGCTCTCGCTTGACGGCTTGGGTGCAGCACACGACGCACAGCGGCATTATCCCAATGGATACGGCTCATTCGCTGATGTTGCACATGCGATAGACCTGGCGCAGCAGGGCGGACTGGAGCCCTTGATTTCTGTTACCATTACCGGGCGTAATGCTACCCACTTGCCGGAATTGGTAGAATGGCTCCTGGAGCGTGATTTACCTTTCAGTCTTAATCTGTACCGTGAGAACAACAATACAGCAACAAATTATGACCTTTCCCTTAACGAAGAGCTTATTATCGCGGCGATACTGAAGGCTTATAAGGTCATAGAGCAGAATCTGCCCCGCCGCCACCTGCTTGGTATGCTCACTGACCGCACGAACTTTGCTATCCCTCATTGTCATACCTGTAGTGTCGGACAAGACTACCTGGTCTTTGATGCTCGGGGACGTATCTCCAAATGCCAGATGGATATGGCACATCCCATTACCGATATGAACGATCCCGATCCTCTACAAGTGATACGTACTTCAGCCAGCGGCTTACAAAATCTCTCTGTGGATGAAAAAGAAGAATGTCGTGAATGTACGTGGCGTTATTGGTGCAGTGGCGGCTGCCCGCTGATGGTTTATCGCGCTACGGGACGCTATACAGCCAGGTCGCCTTATTGCCATATCTACAAAGCGATTTTTCCAGAAGCACTGCGCCTTGAAGGGTTAAGACTAATAAGATATGCAGATATTTTGGTTTGAGTAATTTCAATTTGCTATTTATTACCAACTGGTCAATCGCATTCTGGAAGCCCATGCGCAGGCAGCCGTGCCTCGTTTGGAAGGAACCTGCGTGGCTGCCTGTTTAAACGAGGAGATCATGAATGGCCCTTATGCCACTTCCCTGTCTATTTGAAAGTATTAGAGAAGTGTTCCGCTCCTCCTGCACTGCAAGAGGTAGAATCCATGCCTATTGTCATGCCACTGGATCAGATTCTCCAAAAGCGCTTGTCATGGGCTACGGGAGGAAAATCAAGAAGTCTGCAGTCATTCTGCCGCCAGGATGTGGAAGATGCTGATGGGGCTTTGTTGCGCGCCGCTCAGGGTTCTCCCCGGCAACTCATCCGGTTGGGCAATGATCTAATCAAGGCCTGGGTAAAGAGTGGTAGAGCTAAATTGGACCCCGACCACTTCAAAGCAGCAGGTTTATTATGACAGAGCCGTGGCCAACTCTGACCGGAACCGAAGCCTTTGGCCCCTTGCGCGCAGAAGGTGAGCCCTGGTTGCCAGCCGTTTATGTCGCGCCCGGAAACCTGAGTGGGTTGGTGGCCCCGCGTTCCTTTGTCGTGGTGGGAGAGCGGGGGAGCGGCAAATCGGCACTTCTGGCCTGGCTGAGCACTGAAACCGCTATGCACCAGCTGCTACCCGTGTCATGGCAATGGGATCCGCTGGCCTGGCCCGGGGCCACCATTTCCCAAGCGCAGATTAAACTCTTAAGCGGCTTGCTGTTCCAGATTACCCGCACGCTGTTTCTCGCCGTAGGATGCGATAATGACCGGTGGCAAACCCTGCTGCCCACTGCCCGCCGGTGGTTAGGACGTCTGTTTGTCCGTTATCTGTTGCCTGACGATAGCTGGCTTATCACGATTCCACCGGCACTGCAAGCTCTCGCTCAGGCCCGCCTGGCCGAAAGCCAGACCAACCCTTCGCCGGGCGTTCCTGAACCCCTCAGCCCCATCGCGGAGTTGGGATATCTGATTCCCCTTCTGGAACAGGCAGGATATCACGGGCTGGTGGTTTTGCTGGAGGACATTGGCCCGTGGGTACAGCTGGATCAAAGTCTGGAGGAGCTTTTCCGCGATTTCCTTTCCATGCTGGCGCTCTTTGATGTGCGCGGGCTTTGCTTCAAAATTGTCGCTGATACCGCCTTGTTAGACCTGGTGCGGACCAGTCCGGTCATTGCCCGGCGGCGGGCGGAACTGGTCCGGCTGCAATGGCCCTCCCAGGCCCTGGAGACTATTGCCATCCGGCGACTGCAAAGCGTGTTTGGACCCGCCGCCACCCTGGATACAGTTTATTCCAAACCGGCCTTGATTGGCTGGCTGACAGCGGTGGGCGGGCCCACCCCGCGCGGCTGGCTGGAAGCTCTGGCTCCCCTGGTCGGGCAGGTCTGCCAGGTCAGAGCGCAAGAAGGGACGCTGCGGGCGCTCACCCCCCAAGAATGGCACGACATCCGGCGCCAGAATTTGCCCTCCCTGACTTACGATGAAACCACCGGCACCGTGACCATAGGGTGGCGTCAGGTCACGCTTTCGGCTGGCGAGGAAGCGCTGTTCCGCTACCTGTTTGAGCGGCGCGGGCAGGTCTGTCCCCGACGGGAGCTCTATCGGGCTTATATGCAGAAAATTTACGGACCGGAGGCACCCATGGAAGAGCGTCCGGGTGAATACAGAGGGATGTTAGATACGGCGCTTTACCGGCTGCGCGAAGCCATAGAACCAGATCCCAAGGACCCCCTCCTGCTGGTCACCGTTCGGGATCGTGGCCTCTCCTTGCTGTAAGATAAGTGTGAGGTAAGGGCATAAAAAGCGCTACAAACCTGATAAAGCCCAGAGACCGGTTTATAGTATAGTATTTTAAACCGGTCTCTTATGTTTTCAGCATAATCGGTGCGTAAAGTGGTTTGAAGATTACCTGAATTGAGCCTCCTGAGCCTGAGAAAAAAATGCTCGGAAGGTTATTTTGCCTTTTGTGGTGTTATGAACGCAAAGATCACTGGCTGGCTCAAAGACCATGGACTATTTTTCAATCCGTTTGAACCCTTACAAGCGGATCGTGATACCCGCCTGTGGATGTACTGGGTTGGCAACCTGGAAGTATTCCAAGTAGCCTGGGAACCACAAGCGGCTCTCTTGTTAGCGCCATGGGGCGGCGGTAAGAGTGCCTTACGGGCGCGGTTGACGCAGGAGTGTTGGGCCACGCCGGTGGAGGCACGCCCTTTCCCCTTAGTTTATTTCCCCGGTGGCCTCTATGCTGATTTAACCTCCTACCTGTCGGAGATAGTAGCAAACGGAACCCGCGAGCTGTTGCTGGCGCTGGCCCGCCATCCCCGTTATTTTCTGGAGGCTTCCCCACGCAGCCAAAAGGCCTTTGCCGACTTTCTGAGCGCAGTTCTGCCATCGGCCGCGTTTGGGTTGGATCAAATGGTGGAGGAAGGCTCATTAGCCCCGCTCAACCGCCCCTATGACCCCGGTTACGACCTGGAAATCCCCCGCGAGGAACGGGGCGATTGGTTGGCCTTTGCCCTGGCTTTGCGTAACCTGTTGCCTGCTACGGTGTCTCCGCTGGGACCGGCGGCTCAATGGGCCGAGCTGTTGTTTTGGATTAAGGAACTGCTGCACCGTCCGCGCGTCTATGTACTGGTAGATGGATTGGATGCCTGGCCCGATACCGCCAGGGATCCGGTGAGCTTGTTCCAGGCTGCGACGCCCTTTTTGAAGGCTGCGCCAGAGTGGGCCCAGCAGGGCTGTTTTCTTAAACTTTTTCTGCCGGCAGCCATCAAACCTCTCTTGACCCCAGAACTGTTTTCGCCCGAGCTCTCTTGTGGCGAGATCTCCTGGTCAGCGCCGCTCTTGAGCCAGGTGTTGCAGCGCCGCATGATCGCCGCCAGCCGGGGCCGCCTGGATGCCCTGGCCGCACTGGCTGAACCAGCCCTGGCCGGCCTGGACGAACAACTGGTCCAGGCTGTCCCGCTCCTGCCCCGCGAGCTGCTGGTGCTGGTCAACCGCATTCTGGAAACCCATGCGCAGGCAGCCGCGCCACGTTTGGAAGGGGCCTGCGTGGCTGCCTGTTTAAACCATTACTATGAGGAGATCATGAATGGCCCTTATGCCACTTCCGTATAACCCCGCTTTGTTTGTCGGCCGGCAGGATAAAATTGACCAGGTGCTCGACATTGTGACCACCCTGCTGACAGGGAAAGCACCGCCCGCCCGAACGCTGATCTTTACCGGTCAACGGGGGAGTGGGAAGACCTGGCTCTTGCATCACCTGAAAAAGCGTTTTGAAGATGAATTTAAGGACCGCGTGAGAGCTATCTTCGTAGATCTTGAAGACTGGCAGACAGTGACAGAACCTGAAAAATTTGTCCGTGAAGTGATGGCAGCTTTTGCCCAGCAATTGCCCGCCCAGGCCGGGCAGGTTACAGAAGAGGAGAAATTCGCTGTACCCTTACGCCGTTGGACCGAATGGTTGGTCCAGGATGTGCGGAAATGGGTCAGTCAAGGAGTGATAGTAGTTTTATTGTTGGATAGTGTGTACGAAACGGCGCCCGAAACCCTTGAACTGTTAGAACAAAGCCTGCTGGCTCCCCTGGCCGTGGAGAAAGGAGTGCTCATCCTCATGGCCGGGCGTGGCTTCCCACCCTTCTGGCACGCGCCAGAGCTGGGGATCTACAGCGAAGAATTGAAACTGGAACCTTTTGCCGAAGCAGATAGCAAGGCATTATTGGCCAAAGCCAGCGTTGACGATCCGCAACGCATTCGGCGGGTAATTGAACTAAGCGGCGGGTACCCCTATCTGCTCTGGGCTTTAGGCTGCGCTAAGCCAGAAAAAGATACAGAAACGTTAAAAGCGGCTTTGGATTACATGCTCAAACCAGTGTTGAAAGATCCTGAAACCTGGCAGCGCTGGCAATCGGCCGCCGTGCTGGAAGTGTTTGATGAGGACCGGCTGGCCAAACTCTCCGGTAGCGATCTGGCAGCGGCTAAAGATTTTTTAGATACCCTCCTGGAGACCAATCTGGCCTGGTATAAAAAAGAGCGCCGTGGTTACGTCTTAGACGCCGCCATTCATCAGGTCTGGGAACAGGTAATCAGGTTATCCAATCCCAATGATTGGAAGGCGCTGCACCAACAGGCGGCGCAGCTCTACCAGAATTGGGCTAAACAGTTCCAAACGACAGCGGCTATTTGGGAAGAGCGAGCCAGATACCATGAAGAACAAATCCTGAAGGAGGCTGGAAATGCCTGAAACTCAAACCTGGACTCCCCTGACTTTTGCTCCCACGCTCCCAGAAATTGTGGGGCGCGAGCCGATTTTAGCCCGGATTGGTCAGGCGTTGCCTCCTCATGGCCTGAGCGTCTTTTACCTGGACGGCGAGGGCGGGATCGGCAAAACGCGCCTGCTCCAGGAGGTACTCAAACGTGCCACGGCCGAGGGGGTGGTCGTCTTTAAAGAGCCGGTGGATCTCTATCACTACCCTACCCATACTATAGACGGCCTGGCGCGGGCCATTCGCGCCGTGATCCCCGATCCTTTCCGGGGGATCTACTTCTGGGAATACGATAATCGGTTGCATCTCTACCGGGAGGCCCAGCGGCGTGGTGACCACGAACAGGCTCAAGCCCGGTTGCAGGAAGCCCGCCAGTCCTTTGAGCAGGGAATGCAGGCTTTGGCCCGGCAGCAAGCGCTGGTCATGGCCTTTGACACCCTGGAGGTGTTAAGTCGTGCCGACCCTGAAGGTGCCGTGTTGAGCTGGCTGCTGGCTTTGCTCCAGAAAACGGCGGGGAATATCACACTGCTCCTGGCCGGCCGGCCCGAGGCTGCGGCCGGAGCGCGGCTTAGACAGCTGGCGGGGACTGCGTTGCATGAGATCCACGTTGGTGCGCTATCGCCAGAGGCAGTGACTGACTATTTGCAGCTGCTGATAGAGCTTTTGCGCCAGCAAGGGCAGGCGCGCGTGGCGCAACGGTTGGCCGGCCTGGATGAGGCCACACGGGCCAAAATCGCCCTGCTGACCGGCGGACGCCCCATCTTAGTAGCCTTGACGGCTGAATTGCTGTTGAGCTCAGGCCGCCTGGCCCCCATTTTCCTGGAACCGCTGACCAAATTCCAGACCTTGACTGGCGAGGCGCTGACCCGGAAACAGCAGGACGCCCGTGATGCCATCATAGAGCACCTGTGGCAGCTGCGTTCTCCCGGGCGGGAAACATTGGAGCTCCTGAGCTTGACCCGCAAAGGAATGTCGGCAGAGCTGCTGGCCGATTTGCAGGCGATTTCTCTGGACGAAGCTCAGGACCATCTGGAACAACTGGCGACGCTCTCTTTTGTCAAAACCCGGCCCTTTGATGAGGAACGGCGGGTTTACCTGCACGATGAGCTCTACGATTTGCTGGAGACTACCTACCCCAATCCGGCCTCTCGCGCCCGGCATTTGGCCCATATTGCGGCCTGGTATGAAGAGAAACGCCAATCCCTGATAGACCAGCTGCGCAAGGCTCAACCTGAATTACCCATAGAGGTCCTGATTCAAAAGCTGCAAAACACCCAGATAGAACAGGTTCACTATTTGCTACGGCATGATTGCAGCGAAGGCCTGGCCCGGTTTGTGGATTACAGCATAGATGCTTATACACTCTGGAACTTCAACCTGGATCTTTACTTGCAAGGTGAGGTGCGAGATTACCTGGGACGGTATCCTGATAGCGGTTGTGCTCAGGCGCTGGCGTGGGAGCTGGCCTTGGCTGAGATACAACATGCATTATTGGCAGAACAAAAGGACGAAGCCCGGCAGCGGTTGGAACTGTTACAACAGCAACCCGGTCCAGGGGATATTCACGAAGCCCATCGCGACATTTGGCGGGGTATTTTGGATGTTGCAGAAGCCCGTTATAGTCAGGCAGAAAAGATGTTCCATCAGGCCGGGCGTCATTTGGGCGGTTCGGCCATCTCGGAAGGGAACCGTTTGAAGGCTAGTTTACAATCTTTGCTGTACAGCCATTGGGGGTATCTGCTTCGCTTACAGAGTAAGAACCGCGAGGCCTATTTGATCTACCGGCAGGCCATTCCTCCCTTACGTTGGCTGGATGATCGGCATAGATTGGCACATTTATTGAAAAACCAAGCCTTTTGTCAGGCAGAGTCAGGCAAAGCCATGGAAGCACAGCGGTTGATTGAAGATGCCTTGAATCTGATCCGGCATGAGGGTGAAACCTATCTGGCCGGCCTGACCTGGAACACAAAATCGCTCATCGCCATCCGGGCCGGCAAACCCGAGGAGGCCTTAGAACCGGCCAGAAAGGCCTTGGAGATCTTTCGGAGCCTGGCCAATGCGCGCGGTGAGGGGTTGGCCTGCCTGGCGCTGGCGCAGGCTTACCGCCGCCTGGCGCTGGCCCATACCGGCACACCCCGCCAGCAG
>Ga0067045_1004283_pt1 | contig 20495 bp, 17 predicted proteins | sample TerdegcTABiofilm_FD_59184 | JGI IMG/M metagenome (GOLD analysis project Ga0067045, IMG submission 59184) | Combined Assembly of (Gp0054472, Gp0054536) Wastewater bioreactor microbial communities from Singapore -Terephthalate degrading...
CCTCTTTTAAAGTTTTTGAAAACTTTAAATCTATTTTTTTCTCTTCTTTATTTTCCATCGAATGATAAGCGTTGGTAATCAAATTCGTGATAATCTGAGTCAACTGAGACTTATCTGCCGACACAAAGACATTTTTAACGCTTTTATCCGCCGTTATATCGGTTTCCAAAAAAAGGCCTTTGGATACCACTTCTATTATCTTCAATATATCGGCTACGGACATTATTTCTTTCGAAACTATTTTTGGATTTGAAATATTCAAAAGTTCTCTTGCTATATCCGATATAGAAGAAGAATAAAAATAGACCTCGTCTATCATGTTTAAAATTTCATCGTCTTTTATTTTGCTTCTTATCAAAGTCAGGTTGGATATCAAAGGAACAAGCATATTGTTTATGTTATGGGCTATGCCTCCGGTCATTTTTATAATAGATTCGGTATTCGATATTTTAATTTGAGATTCTATTTTTTCTTTTAAAAGCTTTTCATTTTCAAAAACATAATAAAGCCTTTGGGAAACATAGTTTAATATATCGCTCAACTTATCCACCAACTCCGAATTCCAACTATCTTTTCTATTTGCAAGCATCACAACACCTATAACTTTTTCGTCTATTTTCAAAGGAAGAGATATTGCGTTAAAAATCGGGACATGTCCCGGAATATCCTTTGGAGCATGCATTATGTTAACGCTTCCTTCTTTCAGGGTTCTTGCCCATATACATCCCGTTTTAAGGAATTTTTTATACTCTATCAAATCCCCTATATGACAGTTTTCGGCGACATTTCCCGCCATATATTTTATTATAAACTCGTCCTTTTCTTTATTTAGAAAACCTATTAAACCGTACTCCGCCGAAAAATATATTCTTATAAAATTTAAAACCTCCTCATATACCTTATCGTGAGAAGACTTTATTATAATAAAATCTATTTGAGAAAGAAGAGCCAATTCTTTTGTATAAGAGTTTATCCTCTCTATTCTTTTCTTCTCGTACGTGACATCGGAAATTAAAAGCAGTATTTTGTCTTTTTCCATGTAATTTCCCAAAGAATAGTGTATTGTTCTAACCTCACCGTCCGCTTTTTTTCCTTTTATGTCCACTCCCAAAGGATAATTTTTGGGATTTATAACAAAGTCTTCGATAAGCTCTTTATCTATTATCAATTCTTTTAAAAAATCCAAATTCTTTTCTTTTATTAAGCATAACGGATATCCCGTTATCTCTTCCATCTTTGAGTTTATGTATAAAATTTCCCTTGTCTTTCTATCCGCATATATTACTCCCAAAGGAAGTGATTCAAGCAAATTAAAAAACCTTTCTTTTTCCGATTCCGTTTGTTTTAAAAATATATGTCTTTTATATTCGTTTTCTAAAATTTTAGCGACTATAGATAACCTATTTTTTTTGAGATGAACATCTTTGTCGTAGAAAAAACAAAAAACTCCCGTTCTATTTTCCTTATCTATAGATATGCCGTAATATCTTATTATCTTATTCTTAACCAAAATATCCGAATTAAGCGCTTTTACCTCCTCATAATCGAACATATCCTTTTCCAGAACCTTGCCGCACAATCTCTCTTTAGCGTCGAATTCTTTTGGAAAATCCTCCGTCCCAAAAATAAAATAAGGGATAAAAGTATTTTTTTCTTTGTTATAAACATTGAACATTACTATCTTTGCACCGGAGATTTCTTTGGCAAGCCCGACTATTTTCTTTATATTATCTTCGTAATTTTGAGTGAAAGAACGAACTAAAGCGTTGATTTTGGCTATATCGTCTATATATTCGGTTCTAAATGTTATATCGTAGCCGAAACTTATCGTTCCCACATTTTCATCGTTATCTTCGATAACAAAATTTGTCCACATTATCAAAGGTTTTGTCCCGTCTTTTTTAATTATTCGGTTTATATTGTAATTTGAATTATCCGTTTTTTTAGATATAATTTGATCAAAGTAATTTTTTACATCTTCTTTGTCTATAAACAATTTAAAATAATCTTTTTCCAATATTTCTTCTCTTAAATACCCTGTAAGTTTTAAAAAATTATCGTTTACATATTTGATTTTTTTGTCTTTCGACAATATTACTATTATACCGGGGTGGTTTAAAAACACCTGACTTAAAAACCTATCGGTTGCGCAAAGTTTTAAATAATAATCCGCGTTATTCATTTTTTTAATTCTTCAATTTTAATTTTAAAAAGATATCCGTTTTCGTTGGATATTATAACCTCGTCTTTTAAAAAACTTACCCCCTCGCACTGCCCCAAAGAAATCTCTTTAAAATAATATTTCGAATCGAATGGATTGTCTTTCCCGTTAGTTTCAAAAAGCCATATATAATTATAAGTCAAAACGGCTATATATTTACCATCCTCCGAAACGGCGGCGTCGGTAACAAGCGATTTAAAATCGAAACTACCTATAACCTCGGGAACATTCATCTGCCAGGGGGTTAAAGAATTAAATCTATAAATCTTTGCGACGCTTGTGCTCCTTGTTTTTGTAATTATATGGAGCTTTCCTTTATAAGAAAAAATCGCTTCGGCGTCGTAATTAAAATTTTCTTTATCCGGAGGAAAATCTTTCTGGTCGGGATAACTAAAAGGATACTTCGATATTATACCCGCCTCGTTTGCGTAATAAGGATTGGGCTCGGATATCCTATAAAGAGCAAGGTCTCGTCTGTAATTATAGTTATTACCGCAGTCGCATATAATAATGTCTCCGTTTGAATCGTAAGTCAAAGCTTCCCAGTCCGAGTTATAAGCGTCCGTTATTTTTAGACCGGAGTATTTTTTTACCCAATCGGGCTTTATAAGTTTTCCGTTTAAATCTATGGCGAATATTCTTGCGACGTCTCCGGAGTCATTTAATGTCCAGAATATATCGTATTTTTTACTTTTTAATATGGCGGAGCCTTCGTCTATGCTTTTGGTATCGGATATTACCGAATAGGGCTTTATGGAATAATTACCGTCGTCTTTGTATGCGTGCAATAAAACGGAAAAAATAACAAAAATCAATTTAATCATAAAATCTCCTACTTTTTTATAATATCCCCCGCCACCGCATCGAATATATCCGAGCTTATTTTATGGCTATTTTTATAAAAAATCAATATTATCTTCGATATATAGAAAAGAGAGAAAGCTATAAATAATATATTATAGCTCCAAAGCCAATCGGAGCCCAAAGTTTTTACAAACAAACCTAACCCCGAAAAATACGCCGTTATTATAACGGCAAGATAAACGAGATATGAATGAATAACTCCCGCCTGAGGCAGTATAACGACCATTTCTTCCACATAAACAAACGATCTTTTTCCAAACTCGTATATTATAAAGCAAGCGATAAGCGTCATAATAAAAGACAAGACCTCGGTTAGCAATATATTATCGTTAAAAATAGTAACGCTTGAAACAAAAGGCAGAGAAGAAGCGAAATTGTTAAAAACGTAAATTACGAAAAGTATTATGAAAAGTCTTATTATTTCTATAAGATAAGGTCTTAATTTATCCGCGTTTATAACTTTCATAGGCTCTTTCTATCGTATATATGCATTCTCTCGATTGATTAAAATTCTCATCAAATTTTCTTCTATCTTTTAAAGAATTATAAAAATCTTTATAAACGTTTTCCGTCCAGATCGGATGGGCGGATGAGCCCGAAAGTTTTTCCGCAAACTTATGTTCTCTAAACTCTCCGTTTTCAAAAATAACTTTTAAATAATCGTCTTCGAAAACCAAAACTCCTTTATCGCCGTATGCGGACATAAAATTCTTTCTTATGGGAGAGCGCCAGCTTAAATGTATATCCGCCGATACTTCTCCGTAAGACATCCTGAAATCCGCTATTTCGTCTATTTTATTATCGTTAAAGACAAAAAAAGAATTAATATCGGTAATATTTTTGTTTAGAAACGAGCCTATTATATATATAACATGCCATCCGTGGTCGAATATTATCCCGCCTCCCGCCGTATCGGGGTCTATTCTCCAGTTAGACGAGGCTGTTTGAGAAGGTTTTTTTCTAAGCGTTTCCCATTTAATATGCCATACCTTCCCGATCTCTTTCATAAACTCGCTTATTTTAATTATATGAGGCGAGTAAACCCAGTTATGAACCGTATAAACCGTCTTACCGGTTTTTTTAACCGCCTCTTCTATTTCTCTAAACTCCGAGATATTTCTGCATAAAGGTTTTTCGCAAAGGACATTAACGCCTTTATTTAAAGCTTTTATTATTATATCTTTATGGCTATTTGGAGGAGTGGTTATCGTTACGGCGTCAAGATCTTCTTTTTCAAACATTGACTCCAAATCGTCGTATTCTCTTACGCCCAGAATATCTTTCGCTTTCTCCCTTCTTTCTTTGGATATGTCGAAAACGCAGACCGGATTAAATTCATCGGAAAGTTTTTTTATTACGGCGGCATGCGCGTTTTCGCATACCGCCCCAAAACCTACTATTCCCAACTTCAACATATTTCCGATAAATTATCTCCTTTATATATTAAACTCTTTAGATATGGCTTCAAAGGCTTCGTCGTATATTCTTATCGCGGTTTCCGCTTCTTTTTCGGTTATAATCAAAGGAGGATTTACTCTTATGGTAGCGGAGTAACACATGGAAATCATCCCCCTCTTAATGCATTCGTCAAATAATCTTCTGGTTATATTTTTATCCAAAGGCTTTTTGGTTTTTCTATCGCTTACCATCTCAACGCCTATCATAAGCCCTTTACCTCTAACATCCCCTATGAATCTGTATTTTTCTTGAAGCTTTTTGAACTCGTTTAACAGATACTCTCCAACTTTTCTCGAATTTTCTACAAGATTATATTTGATTATCGCTTCCAGAGTCGCGTCGCAGGCGCATCCGGCAAGGGGGTTACCGCCGTAGCTTGAGGAACTGCCGCTGGGATTTGCGAAAGGTTTTGAATTAATTATCTCGTCGTTTGAAATTACTCCGGCCACAGGGAAACCGTTTGCGATTCCCTTACCTACGGTCATTATATCCGGAGTTACTCCGAAATGCTCCACACCGAACATCTTGCCGGTTCTTCCAAATCCGCATATCATCTCGTCGCATATCAAAACCGCGTTATTTTCTTTAGCCACTTCTTTAACGGCTTTTAAAAAATCGGGTGGCGGGACCACATTGCCGTTTGTCCCCTGTATGGGTTCTATTAAAAACGCCGCTATTTTCCCCGCGCTTTCCTGTTTTAACTGCTTTCTTATAAACTCTACGCAATAAAGTCCGCAGGAAGGATAGTCCATTTTGAAAGGGCATCTATAGCAGTAAGCGTATGGGACGGAATGAATTCCGCTCATAATCGGACCAAGCTCTCTTTTAAAATCGTCCAACAAACCCAAAACGGTTCCGGTTTTACCGTGAAACCCTCCCCAGAAACCGACAACCTCGTAATTTTTGGTATAGCTTTTTGCAAGCCTTATCGCGGCTTCCACCGCTTCTGCTCCGCCGGAATAAAACTGGATTCTGGTTAGTCCCTTCGGAGTATACTTGGCAAGGGTTTTACAGTAATTCGCTCTTCTGGGCGAGCAAAAGCTTCCCGTATTTATTTTAGAAACCTGCTCGCTCATAGCTTTTGCGTAATCGGGGTGTCCATGGCCCAAAGAAGCCACGCCGACTCCCGCATACATATCGAGATATCTATTGCCGTCTATGTCTATAAAATAGCTTCCTTCTCCTTTTTCCATTACAAGTTTTGAAAACAAAGCTATGCTTTGAACTCCGGGAGCTATGTATTTTTGCTCCTCCTCGAATATTTTAAGCGATTTCGGCCCGGGGGTAAATTCTTTGTTATCCGAAACTTTATTTGTTTTGGTTTTCATCTTATCCTCCTGAAATTTTATCTTTTTATTTTTTGAGTTTCTTCTGTTTTGCTTTTTTCTTTTAAAACTCCGAATATATGTTCGGCTATATGTTTTTTTACCTCGTTTCTAACTCTCGCAAAAGACGGCCAGCTGTTAATATCAATTATATATATTTTAGACTCGGATGTCACTATAGCGTCGCCTCCGTAAACCTCGACTCCGACCGCTTTTGCGAATCTTGATGCGTTTTTATGAAGCGAATTCTCGTCGAATTTATAATTTTTAACTACCGTAGGCTTATGATAAAACCAGGAAAACCACTTTCCCGGCCCGACGCCGTAAAATTTAATCAAATCTCCTTCTATATGACGCTGAATCATAACGTCTTTTATGTTTCTTTTTTCAAAGTCTTCTTTAACCCTGACGGCATCCTCCCATCTTTTAACATAATGAACGTCGTGAAGACAGGTATTATGAACGTCCCCTCTTTTTACCCAGACCCCGTGAGGCTCGAAAAAATCCGGTTTTTCTCCGGGAAAATCCTTCATGCTTCTCATTATGCTTTCGGGAAATATATCCGCGCAACTTTCGCTTACCAGATTAAACATATTTCTTCTATAGCAGTTATAGACCGATTCCACCGGATTTACAAAAACGGCGTTTATGTTTTTTATCTTCTCCAGATTTTCCGGATTTTCGCACATCGGGACAACCGCGTCCCAGTTATCATTTAAAACGTCGTCTATCACCTCGGGTTCTATAAGGTGAACCTTTATGCCCAATTTAATCATTTCGTCGCATACGGCTTTTAAAATTAAGGCGTCGTCGCTTTCTCTATTGGGCGAGTTTGTTATTTCTCTAAAAATACTTAGGCATCTCATAATGGTCTCCGTTTTTAAAAATAAGATTAAAACTTTCTAAATCTTAGGTCCGCCGTTTGTTATCTCCGGCTCGGATATGCCGAATTTACCGAAATTTTTTATAAACATTGCGGCAAGTTCTTTGTATTTTAAATCGTAATCCGAAGGATTTTTCCACGATAATTTCGGATTTAAAAGCGATTTATCTATAGATGGAATTTGCGGTATTTCAAATCCGAATATGGGATCCTTGATAAATTCTATTTTTTCGTTTTTATATTCTAAAGCGAACTTTAAAATCTCTCTGGTAAGCTTTATGCTTATTCTTTTCCCGACCCCGTAAGGCCCACCGCAAAGACCGGTATTTATAAGCCAGCAGTTTGAGTCGTATTTTTTCATCTTATCGCTTAGCATATTGGCGTAAACCGAAGGGTGGTGAGACATAAAAGGGGCGCCGAAACAGGTGCTAAAAGTAGCTTTGGGCTCTTTAATTCCTATCTCTGTGTTGGCCACCTTTGCGGTATAGCCGGATATGAAATGATACATAGCCTGAGAATGATTGAGTTTAGCTATCGGAGGCAAAACTCCAAAAGCATCGTAAGCCAACATTATTATGTTTTTAGGATGAGGAAATTTTTCGCCGTATATCGCGTTATCTATGAATCTTAAAGGGTAGCCGCATCTTGTGTTTTCGGTTAAAGAACCGTCTTCAAATACCGGCATTCTGTTTTTATCGTAAACGACGTTTTCCAAAACGCTTTGAAACCTGTTTACGGCGGAATATATCTGGGGTTCTGCTTCTTTTGAAAGATTTATCACCTTGGCGTAACACCCCGCCTCAAAATTAAATATTCCGTCATCCCCCCACCCGTGCTCGTCGTCCCCTATCAATCTTCTTTCGGGGTCCGAAGAAAGAGTGGTTTTGCCAGTTCCGGAAAGACCGAAAAATATCGCGGTCTCGCCTTCTTTGGATATGTTTGCCGAGCAATGCATAGGAAAAACGTTTTTTAAAGGGAGAAGATAATTCATAACGCTAAAAGCGGTTTTTTTAATCTCGCCCGCATATCCCGTTCCGCCTATTATGGCGGTCTTGTGTTCGAAACTTATTATTATGAATGTTTCGGACCTCGTTCCGTCTATTTTCGGGTCCGCTTTAAAATTGGGAACCGAAATTATTGTAAAATCGGCGTCTGATTCGGAAAGCTTGGAGCCGTAATCGAAAAAAAGATTTTTTACAAACAAACTATGCCAGGCGAATTCGGTTATAACTCTGGTTTTTAACCTGAAATTCGGATTTGAACCTATATAAGAATTTCTAACATAAATAAAATCTTTGGAAGCTATATATTTTTTAACTTTTTCGTAAAGATTTAAAAAAACCTTTTCGTCTATCGCTACGTTATTATCGCCCCACCATATATGTTTTTCCGACGGAGATTTTTTCACTATAAACTTATCCTGAGCGCTTCTTGCGGTATGCTTACCCGTTTTAACGGAAATCGCCCCGGTATTTAATATTACGCCCTCGTCATTTTTTATTATATGCTCGTATAATTCGGCTTCCGTCAAATCAATATGGTTTTTTTTCAAACTGGATATCATAAACCGCCTCCGTCCAAAAAATCTCTTATTCTTCCAACGCCTTTGACTATATCGGAATCCGAGCCGCAAAAACTTATTCTCAAATATCCGTCCATGCCGAATTCTATGCCCGGAACCGTAACAACCCCGGTTTTTTCTATAAGAATCGAAGAGAGTTTGGAACTATCTTTTTCATACTCGGAAAAATCGATAAAACCGTAAAAAGTGGCCTGAGATTTTTGAAATTTCGCCTTTTTTATTTTGGAAATTTCGTTAAAAAGCAAATCTCTTTTCCTTTTCAAATCTTCGAGCAATTTAATCGTAAATTTCCTGCCTTCAATCAAAGCCCCGACAGAAGCCTCCTGACTCAATTCGCTCGGACAGGATGTAATCTGAGCCTGGATCTTTGTCATGGCTTTTGAAATTTCTTTGGAGGCTACGGAAAAACCTATTCTAAAACCGGTCATAGCGAAAGATTTGGATACGCCGTTTATAAAAACCGCGGTAGATTTTTCAATGTCCTCAATGTAAGAAAAAATCGGTTTCGGGTTTATATCGTCTATTATAAGCTGGTCNTAAATCGAATCGAAAAGCAAATATATGTTGTTTCTNGAGCAATAATCTATAAGATTTTCTANAAGAGAATCNGGATAAACAAGCCCGGAAGGGTTATTGGGCGAGTTTATCATTATTGCTTTGGTATTTGAAGTTATATGATTAAGTATGTCATCTAATGAAGGAATCAGCCCCTNGGAAGGCCTTACCACGACCGGNGTTCCNTAAACCATAGATACCATTTCTGTATAGCTTACCCAGTATGGCGCAAGTATTATAACCTCATCACCCGGATTTACGGTAGCCATCAAAAAATTATATATACACTGCTTTGCCCCCGTAGAAACCACTATGTTTTCCAAATCCGGAGAAAAATGATAAATTTCTTTGAAATAATCGGATATTTGTTTCTTTAAAGATTTGATACCCGAGGTCGGAGTATATTTTACTCTTTTGGAGTTTAGTTTTTCTATCGATTTTTTTACCGCTAACTCCGGCAAATCGAACTCCGGCTCGCCGCCCCCCAAATGTATTATATCCCTGCCTTCCGATTTTAGTTTCCCCGCTAACTCGTTTAATTTTAAAGTGGCCGAAGGTTTTAAAGAGATGGCGATTTTACTCAATTCCATTATATCCTCTAAAAAATTAAAAGGCGCGGGTCGGAATCGAACCGACGCATAGCGGTTTTGCAGACCGCGGCCTTACCACTTGGCTACCGCGCCAACAAAATCTATTTTACATAAAAAATCAACCATTGGCAATAAAAAATAGATGTATTGACGCATAGATGTGTAGATGTGTGGAAGCCTGGACGATTAGATGAATGGATGACCGGATGATTGGAAGAAATTAGATGTATAGAAGCATAGATGTATAAATGCGTAAACTTATAGAAGATTGGTAAATTAGACCTTAAAAACCACAACAACAGTTTGAATTATCATCTTATCGGTACAGCGACCCTCCATGCTCCAATGCGATTTTAAAACCACGAATAGATCGGGTTGCCACACCGTTTGTGATATTATTTCTTTACAAATATATTATAGTTCGGTATACAGGATTTACAGCAATAAATGATATTTTTCTCATTTCCTATTTACTATCGGGTTTTATAAATAATACTACAAAAAAACAAATAAGCAGTATCAATATAAAAAATTGCCCAATTAGTTTTTAAAAATATAGCAATAAAAGGAGGTAGCAAACAAGTAGAAAAAAACTTCATCTGCTCTTCCGGAGTTATACCTCCGGTGCTACCGTAGTGAGAAGAAGAATAAGATGGATAACACACAAGCACTCTATTACCCGAAACATCTGTTTCATATTTACAATAGTTATCGGCAAACAAAATATTATGTTTTTCATAATCAAAATCGACTTTTTTTATATTAAACTTACTGAAATCATTCTCAGTTTTTTTACTTAAATATAAATTCTTATAAAAGTCTATATTAAAAATTTCCAGATTTGCTCTATTATAAGAATCTTTATAATCAGCATAGATCGTTTGATTAAACAGCGCTAAGATTAATATTGAATTAATTATTTTCATAAACCATCCTTATTAATTAAAATAAAAATTTATTCCCAAATTTATTACAAATTCAAATCCATTTTGATTGAAACTATCTGAATCCAAACTAATTAATACTGGATAAAAATCACTAATAATTGAAAACTTATTACTTATCAAATATTCATAACCTATAAAAGGACCCCACTCAACACCATCTCCTTTTATATCATAAGTATTAAAATAAATCCCACCAATCTCAATTCCACAAAATAAATTTATTTTCTGATAATTTTTAAGATTATAATATAATCGACCAGCATATATATTTATACCTGAGCTATTAGCATATCTAAGTTCTGTTTTCCATTTAGTATCAAATTGATATTGTATCCCGATATAAGGATATCCTAAATTTAGCGAAATCTTATTCCATAATGTTTCTTTCTTATCTTGAACAATTCCTGTCCCACCTACTGTTTCCTCTATATTTATTTCATTTTTTGACATATTTTCCAAATCATCACTATTATTCTCATTTTTATTAAACTCTTGAAGTACAGCGGTTGAAATTTCTACCCCATTTTGTATATCATTTTCTTCTAAAAATTCTGTACTATTTTGCAAAACATCAACCTTATTATTATCTTCTAAAGCTACTAATGGTAAGTTACAAAATATAAATGATAATAAAAAATATTTTTTTAATCTGTTCATCCACAGCCTCCATCTATTTGATCCAAAAAGCATATTTAATTGCCCCATTAGAGGAATATACCACACCGACATTAGTTTCATATGTGTTTACAGAAGGATAATATCCGTTGATATCAATTTCTTTTCTATCCCACTTAGTCCCATCATAAATTAAAGATTTTAAACTCTTAGAAATTTCATCCTGATAAACAACATAAATTTTATCCCCAATCATTCCAACAGAACTATAGGAAACAAATCCTTCAGAATTTAACGAAGATACACTAAAATTAGTCCCCAATTTCTTAGCATGTTTTAAACTTCCATTATCTGAATAAAAAATATTAATACTATCTGTATTATCTCTAATGATATTGCTATTTTTACCAGCCTCTGTTAAAAAGCCTACAACCTCTTTAGCCCACTCTCCATTATTTTTATAAGCATACATAAAAACTCTATGGGATGCATCATAATAGGATATATTCACTATTCCATCAGTGGAAACAAATATATCATTATCCTGACCATTATCTGCACTTAAAATATCCGGGTTTTCACATTGCCAGGAAGTATTGAAATAGAAACAATAACCTAATTTTTTTGAAACAATATCATAATAACTTATATGCGGCATATTGGTTGTACTTAAGTAGATGTGAGACTCAGAAGCATTATTTATAATTTTCCCAAAAGCCCATATATTATCGATTGTCCTCCCATACCATAATTCTATGTCCTTTATATATGAAATACGGAAATTGTTATCCGTTCCTATTTTAAGAGAGGGATATTTAACAGTAGAAGTTGTTGTATAAATTATTTCGCTTAAAAAAACATCTTTACTTAAATCCTGAATTTTTCCGATATTTAAATTAAAATTTATTACATCTTTTTCACACCAATATCCTCCCACATCGCCCCCAACAAGTTCATAATCCCCCGGACAACTACAAACAGTTTTTTGAGTATAATAATCAAACCGGCAATTTGCATGATTTCTAATTTCTTCATAAGAGTTAGAAATAAACAAAATTACAGGATTTCCGGAGGAATCAAAAGCTAATGAAGGTTCATATCCATCATAGTTAATAAAATGCACCTGCCAGCAACTATTTAAACCATTCCCATCAGAAACTGCAGGATAATCAATTTTATCAGTAAATATCGTTTTTTCCACTTTATCTTCATCGATATATTTCGCTTCAAAATAATAAGAATAATTATTTACTTCGGGAATTAGATTAGTTACGTATGAATAAGTTATTCCATCTTTATAATTCCCTGATTCTCTTGTCATTGTAAATGGACTGCCTGCTACTTCAGAGCCTTTATATAAAATATGTACTTTAGGATACCCTTCTACAGGAGGTTTGTTTAAAAAATTTTGATATATTACTTTATATATGAAATTGGTATTATTATTACCACATTCAAAATTTAATCCATCGTTTTTATAATAATCACTTCCAACCCACTTTAATATCGCTTTATCTTTTTTTGTTTTAAGTTCTTTAATTTGTTTATCCACTGCAGAAATTATTCCAAAATTTATTTTAGCAGACAAATCTAAAACACAAAGCAAAATAACAAAAAATATTCGCATAAATCTTTGTCCTCCTTTTTATTTAAATCTCGCATTATAATAAAGGACAACATCGCCTGTAATATGATTTGGGTCAAATATATCAAATGTGTTGCCTCTAAAAGTTCCATAAGAACTTCCATTAGTATTTATTGTAAATGGTCCAATAGCACTTTTAAAATCCAGTATCCCGTTTAAAATCAACTGCGCTATACAATTTATAGGTCTATTATGATAAACAACGGCATTACCACTTACATATCCGTTTACAGGAGCATTAACAATAGTGTTAGCCCACCCACCTTCTCTTGCATCAAATCTTCCGCTCATATTTTGAATTATTTTTCCTTCATATGTCCCGGTCCTTTGTCCTTCTAAATTGGAAAATGTTATATTAGAACCTGGAGACAAAAAATAATCAGGCGTTGCCGAGAGATATCCTGAAAATGTTTCGGTAAAAGAAATTGTCTGAGGAGTATTTTCTATGGGATTGGAAAAAGTAGGAAAATATAAATTATTTGGCTCAATAATTTTAGAAATATCTTTTGTAAGGTTTTGCAAATCCTTCCAGGCATAACCAAGAGCTTCTAATACATCAGGACCATACTCTATTATAGTCATCCCAGCGCCAATAAGACCCAAAACTCCTCCCACCGGAGAAACACCTTTTTCAAGACTGATATTAAATATTTTCTTACTGATTTCTTCACTCCCTTTTTCTATTATTTCCCCAGATACATCACTAATACCTTCCTCTATTAAAGCTTTTTCATATTCTTTTTTTATCTTTTCTTTAATTTCATTTTCTTCCATTTTTTTTCTTTTCATATTATTTTCTCTAATCATTTCTCCTGCAATTATAGCACCAACACCAGCTACAATCGGGATCAACCACACAAATCCTGCTAATTTGCCCTCAGGATTTTTTATCAATTTTGCCTTTATTCCATCTTTAGCCTTTCTTGAAAAAACGATATCTCCTCTATCAAATTTATCTTTTATTTCTTTTGATACCGCTACTTTTACTGTTGCAGCAAAAGACTCAAAAGTCATAGAAAAAAACATTATTACTGCCAAAAACACACATATTATTTTTTGAAGTTTATTTTTCATCATACCTCCTCCTGTTTATTTAAGGTAACCAGGAAAAGCCCAGAATTATCGTTGAATCTGTTGCAACCTTTGTCATACCGAAAACGGAATCAACGCTTACGTTTATATTATTTTTTGCTTTCCAATTTATCCCCCAACCGAAATATACCGAATTAGAAGAGCTTGCAGGAAGTTTAGAGTTATTAACTTCTGTTTTACCAACCAGATCCAACATAACATTGAAATTTGTTGTTATTCTTGGATTTAACACTATAGAGCTTCCCGCTTTAAAACGAATATCACTACCTGGAGAGACATCGCCGGCAGAAAACTTTTTCTTAAAACTATGTTTATAACCTATATAACCAAAAAGAGCCACAGGGTCTATAACCTTTATTACCGTTTGCCCAAAACCTAAACTAAAATGACCGCTACCCAAACCGACATCGTTATCATAGGGGTTTTTACCTGTAGGAAAAGACAAATCAACGTTATACACTATTTTCCAATCTGGTCCCGAAAATCCTTCATATGAAAATTGAGAAAACATATCACCAATGCCGGTAGCACTTTTTTCAATAATGTTTAAGTTTTGATCAAACTTTTCCTGTTTTGAATAGATTAACGGCACAGATAAATATATTTCCAATTTATTAAAAGGAGAAAATCTTCCATAATAATCATTCTCCATTTGTGAACTCTCTAAAATCCCATCGCCGTTTGCAGTATAACTAATTCTTGTTCCTAATTCTATAGAGCCTTTATTTATCATATTAACAGGTTTTGGTATATACCATTCCTGAGAATATAGAGATACAGATATCATCCAGACAATAAACGCAAAAGAATATCTTTTCATTTTGCCTCCCTCACCTTATAAAATTAGTATTTATTTTTTTAATAGAATAATAAAGGTCTTTAAATGGGAAGTAATATTGTTTTGTTTCTAAAGTTTTTATTTCCTTTTCATTTCTTTTTATATAAAAAATTTCCTTATTCTTTTCATCTTGCCAGACATAAAATGGATATCTGCTTATTGTAAGCAATATCCTTTCTCCCGACTCCCACCAACTAATAAAATCTGAAATAGGTACCACAAACGAACCATACCCTGGATCTAAAATAGAAATCCAACCATCATTAATGTCTTTAATTACGACAAAGTGTAATTTTTCATCATAAAGGTTTATTCTTGCGATAACTGGTTTGAGTTCAGATATTAATTTTAATGCATCATTTCCTTCCAATGCTTGAAAAGATAATACTTTGAATTTTTTATCTTTACCTGCTTTTTCGAGGTCTGCCAAAGTTAATGCTCTTAACTCATATTTATTCCCTTTTTTTATAAGAGGCAAATTATCACCAAAAATAGAATAAAGCACATCCTTTTCTTCTGCCCTTCCTCCCATCATATTCATAAGGGTAGCAAGAGCAGCAGCACCACAACTATATTCATGAGTCTGAATAATGGTTTCTCCTACTCTTAATTCTTTATAACTCTTTATCTCAAAATTCGTCGCTTTTAAACAAAAAGGAAATCTTATAATAACAAACAGAAAGATTAAAATAATTATAAACACTATCCTTTTATTCATTGCCTGCCCCGCTTAATCTGTCTATCGCTTTCTGTAGTTTCTGCTTTGTTGATGCGCTTGTGCTTAACTCCATTGCTTTTTTATAGTTCTTTATCGCTGAATCCTTCTTTCCTTCCTTTTCAAAACAGTATGCTAACCCTGAATATGCGTTTACTACTTCTTTTCCCGTTATATTGTTCTGCTTTATTATTACTATAGCGCTTAAATAATATTCTTTTGCTTTCTTGTAATTCTTTGACTTTAAACTTATTGCTCCTAACTGGTTGTATATGTATGGTTTCTGGTTATCTTCGGCGCTTTTTAATAATTCGTTATATATCTCCGCCGCTTCATCATATTTCTTTGATTTGTACAGTTCGTCGGCCTCTTTTAGTTTATTGGTTATGTCGTTATCTTTCTTCATAGGAAGTTTTTCATCACTCTGGAAAGATACTGTGTTTGTATCTATAATATTTGTAATTATTGGTTTCCCTTCTTCCGTAGTTTGTTTTGTATCTGTTTTTTCAGTATAACTTGAAATTCCGGACTTTTTATTACCTTCACCTCCAAAATATATATTTATTCCGGCATTAAATACAAATTCTATTCCGCTTACCTTATAGTCATCTGATTTGAGCCCTATTAACACTGGATAAAAATCTATCATCGTTGAAAAATTGTCAGTTATAAAATATTCAATTCCACCAAATATTCCGCCTTCATATCCACTGCCTTTCATATCATAAGTATTAAAGTTTACATAGCCACCTTCACACCCAGTAAATAACTTTATATTGTTTTCAGTCAAAAAATTCCAGTAAAATCTGCCTGAATATACTTTTACGCCACTTTCAGTTGCAAATCGTAGTTCGCCTGATGTTTTTTCTGAAAATTCATACCTTCCGCTTATGTAGGGATATCCTAATCCTAAACCTAATCTATTTTCGGCAAAAGATAAACAGTTTAAACTTAATATCAAATAAAAACATATAAATAATAATTTCATATCCTCTCCTATTTAGCTATCATAATTCTTGGAAAAATACTTTTTAATCGTCTCACCCTATTTTTATCCATAAGTTTATAATTTGTTTTAGGCATAGATGAAGGTTTAACAATTGATGCCGGTTTAATTGATTTAACAGTTTGTGGATAACTACCCCCAGAAGATGTATGGTAAGATATTAATTCAGTATGATATACAGAATCCCCCAAAGATTTATTATACCAATAATCAGAATACGATACCCCCTCCGGACCGCCTATATTTGGTGCATAATATGCCAAAATAGTACCTGTCGAATATGAACCTTCATTGTATTGTATTTTTAACAGAAGACAATTATTAAATGTTCCTATTGATGTTGTTGTGGAGGCGTTTAATGAAAGTATCGTAAACGTGCTCATAGTCAGTGTTGTATCACTATAATTTTCAGTATCGGAACTTAACAAAATACCATTTTCGTAGTTTTCATAATGATAATACTCTTGGCAGTTTCGTTCATAAGCTTGGTAATACATATCTCCTATATTCATTTGATTTTTCAAATATAACAAAGAAGGATTAAAGTTACATGTATCGCTACTTATATTAATATAAGTATATGTTGATGTACCATCAAAGTATTGAGAAGTGGAATATGAATAATATTTATTCCCAGATAATTTTAATCCTTCAGATGATAAGATATAGTAATCAGTAGAAACGTCAATCCAAAATCCATCATCATAATTTTCACCTTGTGTCGTAACAAATACCCAATAACCATCTTGGTAGCCATAATTTTTTGTGTTATATTGGCTGTAATATTCTTCACTATCAGAATCATCATACCTCCACCAATCACCTTGATGAAGTGGGAAATATGTTAACAAATTACCCGTCATTTGAGTTGCCTTTGCTTTTTCTTCTTTTAATTCTTTCACCTTATTCTTTACCGCTTGCGTTATGCCAAAGTTGATTTTCGCTTCAATAATATTTGAAAAAAATAAAAATGTTAACATAAAGAAAATGCCTTTTGTTAAAAATATCCTTGTTCTTTTCACCATATTCCTCCGTTAAAATTATTCAATTGTTTCCCCTAACACAACGTACATTCTGTAAACAAGATATTTTTGCACAATAACCAGTAACTCCCATCTTAAAATATAAATCTATAGCACTGGCAGTATCATTCAAATAAGTAGTAGACGTCCAATAATATGCACTATTTGTGTTTGGAAAATATATTATATTTATTGCAGGACTATATCTATTGAAATAAACTATACTAAAAAGCTCTCTTATATTAGGAAGACGCCAATCATCATATCCAGCAAAATTTAATGTTTCACAAGTTGAGATAGCGGTTTCCCAATTCATAAAGGAAGCCGTTCCTACACATGTTCCGTTAAAATATGTCTGTCCCCTAGAACATTTTTCCCACATTAAACCAGTCCTATTATCGGTTATCGTCCCATCACCATTATCAGTATAATTTGGCTGAGATAACGCTGGTTGATAATCAGAATCCTCACCAAAAATAGTTGTATAATCTCCTGCTTGACCAGTATCAGGAAGTTCCCCTCCATAATAAAATTTACTCAATAATATTATCAAAATTAAAGATGTAAATATTATCTTGTTTTTTTTCATATTTTCTCCAAACAATTCATTATGGTCCACGAACACAACGCATTAATAAAATATCATTCTTATTTCTTGTATTTATAGTACCATCATCAAAAGAAATACTAAAAGCATAAGTATTATCAGAAACATCAGTAGTAGAAGTCCAATAAGGTCCCCAAGTATTTGGAAAATACACATTATTAATTGAAGGTAAAGTATTATAATTTATTATAGATTCAAGCTCTCTTATATTAGGAAGACGCCAATCATCATATCCAGCAAAATTTAATGTTTCACAATAAAATATTGCTTCTTCCCATGGATTCCCTAAAGCAGAAGTACCACATATTAAATTACCAGAAGAACATTTTTTCCACATTAAACCAGTCCTATTATCGGTTATCGTCCCATCACCATTATCAGTATAATTTGGCTGAGATAACACTGGTTGATAATCAGAATCCTCACCAAAAATAGTTGTGTAATCTCCTATTTGACCAGTATCAGGTAATTGATGGTTACTTGCGCCTTGACTCACATCTGGCGCGTCGATAGGTGTGGTCGGCGTTCCTGTCGCATCTGTTCCTTTTGAATCTTTCGCTTCAAAATAATATGTGTAGTCAGTCCCTGATGAAAGTGTCCTTGAATATGTGTATATCGCTCCAGTGTTGTAATTCCCCGAAACATAAGTCATTGTAAATGGACTGCCAGTTATTTCTACCCCACCTTTTTTAATATGGACTTTGGGATAACCGCTTTGTGGCGCATCATTATCAGCATCAGTGTATTTTATGCGATATGTAAATGCTGTTGATGTGTCTCCCGTTTCGGGGTTTAGCCCATCATTTGTGTAATTTGTCTCGCCTGTCCAGCTTATTGTAGGTGCGTTATTTGTTGGTACAGCCACAACAACACTTGTGCTCCCTTGAATAGAACCGTTATAATTATCTCTAACACTTACATCTATTACATAAGTCCCTGTTAGCGATGGCGCTGTCCATACTACTGGATTTGTTGTAGTTGAGGATAATATGCCATTTGTAGCAGTCCAATTATATGTCAAATTATCTCCATCAGGGTCTGTAGCATTACATTGAATCGTTACCTGCCCGCCTGGATTTACTATTTGTGGCGTTACAGTAAATGAGGATATTTCAGGAACATGATTAACTAATATCCCTGTTATAAAAGGATATTCTAAATTTAATAATTCTTTCTCTATTTGAAATAATTGCCAGTTAAAACCAAATCTTTTTATCTCTGCCTTTAGCCCAACAACAGATTGTAGTATTGTTGAAATTGTATATGGAAGATGAGTTGTTGCCTCTACATTGAATTTCCCACCTAAAAATGTCTCAAAATAAGGACCCAAAATATCCAAAATCTTAATATTTACCTCTAAATCAGGTCCAATTTTAACTGTGAGCTCACCTCCTTGTGATATGTCTGTTAATTTTGCTTCATTTGTAACGTCTCCGCTTATTCTCCAGTTATTACCATCAGTGCAATTATTATCACATTTTATCTCTGACCAAAAATGCTCTTTATATGTAGTATTAATGTCAAATCCACTACTTAAAGATGCTTCTGCTTTTAATTTCGGTTCAATATTAAAAGTGACCGGTGGTATAGGAATTATTACCGCTGTAATAGGTTTGGGAAGAAGATTATATTCTTTAGAAATAGAAGCACCTATTGTTGCAGAAAAATCATTATTAATTATCTTTTCGATATCTACCCTAAAATATACCTTGTTTAAATGAAGTGGGTCAGGCATATCTATAATAACATCTACATCCACACTAAAGGAAAAATTTAAAAATGTTCTAACCTGATCATTGGTAGTATCCAAATTACCATCCTTATCATATAAAACTGGATTTACATTAATAACGAAACCTTTAGAGTCAGATGGTTTTATCTTACCTTCTTCATATGCTTTTAAACTATATATATTTGTCTCAGAGGGAGTAATTGTTTTATGAATATTAATATATAGATTTTCAAATGCTTCATTTAACGCAGCTGGTTTAGTTTTTACTTCATATTGATTATTAATTAAATTGATAGATTCTATCTTTCTCAAAAAACCTTCGCCTTTTGTTGATATTATTATATTGTTTGGTTTTAAATCAGCAATTTGTGTAGCCTGTGTAGAATAATAATATGTGCCTGTATTAGTATCCTGGCTTACCAGATACGAGTCAGTTTGTTGAGTTAGAATAATAGTATTCGGACTTAACGTGTATTTCACACCAGATGCCGGAGATTGAATTTTATTTTTTAACTGTTTTGCTTTATTCTTTACCGCTTGCGTTATGCCAAAGTTGATTTTCGCTTCAACAATATTATGAAAATTAATTATAAAAAATAGCAAAATTAATGTACTTTTTATTATCTTTTTGCTAACCATTTATTTATTATTCACCTACCACGCTTAATCTGTCTATCACTTTTTGTAGTTTCTGCTTTGTTGATGCGCTTGTGCTTAACTCCATTGCTTTTTTATAGTTCTTTATCGCTGAATCCTTCTTTCCTTCCTTTTCAAAACAGTATGCTAACCCTGAATATG
>Ga0067045_1029484_pt1 | contig 20495 bp, 25 predicted proteins | sample TerdegcTABiofilm_FD_59184 | JGI IMG/M metagenome (GOLD analysis project Ga0067045, IMG submission 59184) | Combined Assembly of (Gp0054472, Gp0054536) Wastewater bioreactor microbial communities from Singapore -Terephthalate degrading...
CAATCTCATCAAGGGCTAATGCCACATATTATACCCAGGCCAGAGCAGAAAAACTTGATAATTTGGATGCAACGATAACTAGTAGACCAACCTTATCTCAGATTGAGGCTTCTACTGTGCTTGCAAAAGAAAACACCGTGTCTGCGGTAAAATCTCAAACCGACAAATTACAGTTCACCGTTCAAAACGATGTTAAGGCTACTCTTGACGGAGAGACTGTTGTGTTAGATGCCAGTCAGCCTAATTATGCCCCATCTAAAGCTGGGGACCAGATGGCGCTAACAACAACCGCGGAAAACAATGTTTCTAGCAAGGTATGGCAAAACACAACTAGAAAACTCACATCTGCGTGGACTGATGAGACAGAGCCAAGAGATATGGCAGGTATAGGGACTTTTATCTTCCCTCCGATTGAAACAAAACTATCTTTTGGATATATAAAAGAAGGCGATGTTTTTAGGATAATCAGGGGTGACAGCGTTATTATTCCTTTCAATCTTGCAAAAGATATGACAGGATATTCAATTGTATTCATTGCAAAAAATAAGGAACATCAAATAGGTCCAAAAGAAGGTCAATGGAATAATATCAATTCCGGGACAGGATATATTTCATTATCTGGTTTAGACACTATCAATAAAGGTTCGTATCTGGCAGATATAGAGTTTTGGAAAGACCAGGCAAAAATTACGATTATAAGATTTAAGATTGAGATTATTCATCAGGTAAGAGATATATGATATATGAAATAATCCATAACATTCAAAATCTACTAAAAGAGAATAAGTTTGATATCGAAAGCTGGAAGGATCCTGCCAATAGTCCTCCTCTAAAGACCCCATCAGTAAATGTTTCGATTGAGAATGCTGATTTTGTTTTTTCTGCAATGAATAAGCTCAAAACAAAGATAGAAATCAAAATTCTGGTTTGTGTAGAAAACATAAAAGATAAATCTGAAAGAGTAAAAGTTGTATCAAGCATTATAAATTTTATAATCCAGCTTATGTTCGATAATAATCTTGGTCTCCAAATAGAGCCACTTATTCCAATTAATTTGAAAGAAATTACTCCACAGGATTATGAAAAAGCTGGATTCTTAATATTTCAGATAACTTTAAAAACCTCATATGAAATACAAAAGATGAATGATGAGGAGATTACAGAACTTAAAAAAATATATGCAGATTACTATATTGGTGATCAGAAGAAGGCTGAGGATATAATTAATGTTGAATAAAAAAGTCTAAAAATGTGATGAAATTTGACTATCATAAATGATATTAATATAGCTATGAAAGTTAGAGTAAAAGCTAAAGAAAATACTAAATGCCCCACTGAGAGAAATCCAAGAGAATATATTAATGATTCAGATATCGTAGAAATAGAACTGTCTACATATTATAAGCGTAGAATAGAAGATGGCTCATTGATAATTGTAAAAGAAGAGGAGGAGAATAAATGAGTTATATTGAATTTGAACAGATTCCTGGTTCTATAAGAAAGCCCGGGATATACGGAGAATATAATCTAAAGCTTGCATCCAATAATCTTCCTGCAAATTTGCAGAAAGTAATGCTGATGGGGCAGAAAACATCATCCGGTACAAAAAATTCCGGGCAGGTATTTCAGGTTTTTTCTGATGAGGAAGCAAAAAATTATTTTGGTGCTGGTTCAATGTTGCATCTAATGGCAAGGGCGGCAATCAAAGCAAATCCTTATATAAATCTTTTCTGTATTGCATTAGATGACGCATCTCAGGGAGTGGCGGCCCAGGGCTCATTAGAGCTATCAGGAACTGCTTCTAGTAACGGCTTTTTACGAATATGGATCGCTAATTTTCTAACTGAAATAGCGATTCAGAAAAATGATAGTGCTGCAGATGTGATTAATAATCTGAAAACCGAACTCGATAAAAAATCATATCTTCCTGTTTCATATTCAACTAATTCAGGAACTATTACCTTTACAGCCAAAAACAAGGGAAAACTCGGGAATGAAATCACTATTGAAGCTGAAGTAACTGTAAGTAGTATAACAAAAACAGTAACAGCTATGAGTAATGGTGATGTTGATCCTGATATTGATAATACACTTACAGCGATATCAGGAACAGGATATACTATACTTGTTTGTCCATATAATAATTCAACAGCTCTTTCTAAAATAAAAGAACATCTCGATTTTGTGTCTGGGCCACTCGAGCAGAGACCGGCAACAGCCTATGTTGGATTCAGAAATGCAACTATGAGCGATGTAATAACAATATCAACATCTCTTAATAATGGCAGAATTGTTGCCGGATATTTAAGAAAGACAAAATCACTTCCATATGAATTGGGAGCAGCGATAGCTTCAGTAAAAGCATCTGTGGAAGACCCGGCAAAACCTCTAAATAATCTTGAGATAAAAGGAATTGGGGTTCCTAAGATGGAAGATAGATTAACAAGACAAGAGCAGGAAGTGTTGCTATGGAACGGAGTAACCCCTATTGAAATTGTTGATGAGACACCTCGTATTGTAAGAATGGTAACTACATATGTTTCTGCCGATGCAGCATTGCTGGATATTACTACAATATGCACTCTCGATTACACAAGAAAGGCTATAACCGAAAGACTTAGAACAAGATATGGAAGGTCTAAATTATCATCGAAAACTCCGCCTATGATTAAATCAGATATATATGCTGTATTGAAAATGCTCGAGAATCTCGAAATTCTCGAGAATGTAGATGAAAATAAAGACAGGATCATTGTTCAGAGAAATTCGCAGGATGCCAATAGAGTAGATTGTGCAATACCGGCGGATGTAGTAAATGGTCTGCACATTATTGCAAATAGAATCGATTTGATATTGTAAAGGAGGATTATAATGGCTGAATATGTTTCAAGAATATTACTTGAGGTAGATGGGCAGGCAATAGAAGATTTCAAAGAAGTAACTGAAGAGGCATTTGAAAAATATAAGAAAGTTGAGTTAATGAACAGAACGGGACACGCAGAAAAGACATCGAGATATGGAATTAAAGTAACATATGTAATTCCAAAAGATAGTACTGAATTTGATTGGATTTCTTTAAAAAATGGACGGCTTACAATTGATAGGCAGAATGGGAAGAGAATAACATTCTTAAATGTTCATTTTATTGGGAAAGGTGAAATAAGATATAGTCCTGATAATGAAGCAACATATGAAGTTACTTTATCTGCTGAGGAGAGAAAAGAAGAATGAGTTTTTTCGAGAAATTAAAGCGAGGATGTAAGAATTATAGAAAAATCAAATATCCTGGCACTGAACAGGAGATTGTAATTATAGTGTTATCAAATGCAGAATTTCAAGATGCTATAATTGAGGCAGAGAATTATTTTAAGGGAAAAAATATCACTCCTTCTAAAGAAATGCTCGATGATGAAATTGCTACGCAAATTCTTGCAAGAGCATTGAGAGATTCTAATAATATACAGAAATATCTTGTCAAAAATAGCGATGAGTTGAGAATGCATATAACAAGAGCAGAAAAAAATTCACTTGTAGAAGAGTATAATGCATTAGAACTCGAATGCTCTCCAAATCTAAATACCATTACGGATGAAGAATTTAGTAAGATTTGGGAAGATATAAAAAAAAATCCAGAGACCCTATTGAGCGATTTAAGTTTGAATACGCTGAGAAGGCTTTTGCTATATTTGGCAAACCAGCAACGGAATTAACTGATGGACAATGGCTATACATTCTATCGATGGCATATAAGGAAAATACGGAAGAGAAAAAGTATATTGTGAGGAAGAGTTATGGCGGAGGAAAAGAGAGTTCAGGTAAAAATAGGAGTTGAATCTTCACAAGCATATAAAGGTATAGTATCTTTTGGGAATTCCGTCAAAACAACATTTTCAAGCATTATAAATACAGTAAACAAAGCAATTGACTCTTTTGGATTACTTGGGACTGCTATATCTGCTTTGCAGACGGGATTGGTATTAAAAAAGATATTTGATATAAGTGAATATGCACAACTCGAAAAATCATTAATGGCAATAAGTGCAAACTATGGGGGAAATATTGATAAAGTATCTATGCTTAGAAAAGAATTGAATAATCTTGCAGCGGATGAAGGTGAATCACTCATAAAATTATATGCAATATCTCAGAAATTTTCTAATATGTATGATGAAAATGGCATAATAAGAATATTAAAAGCTTCAGCGATAGCGGCTGATGCAACCGGAAAAGATATCGAAATTATCGCAGATAGAGTATCACAACTAATGAAAATGTATAAAATAGGTCCTGAAGAGGCAATGAATATTGTAAATGCACTTGTAGCTTCCAAAACGGATCTTGAGACTTTAGGATTGATATTCCAACGTGGAATTGTTAAGGGTGGCAGTTCGGATGATTATAGAAATATTCTATCATTTATATCAGGTCTAAATAAATCCGGTGTTGATGCAGGAAGAATAATCAATCAATTTCAGGGGAGCATCTCTCTACTTTTTGATAAGAGCTCAAAGCTAAAAGCACTTGGTGTCGATATATATAAAATTGACCCACAAACAAAGAAAAAGGTGAAGAAAGATTATATCGAAATTTTAGAAGATTTAAAGAAAGTCCTTGAAACAAAATACGGGTTTTTAACAAAGGAACAAATGGTTGAAGGTTTGGACCGGACATTCGGGCAGGATATAGGAGAAGCTATATTGTTTATTTTATCTCAGATAGATAAATTCAGAGATGCAAAGAAAGATATGGAGAATGCTGCTTCTATTGCTGCTGAAAAGGCAAAGGCTGCTTCCGATACTCTCGAAGAACAGTGGAATAGGCTCAAAAGTATCGTTGGTTCTATTAAGACCGATTGGGGATTTGTATATGATAAGATCAAAGGTTCAATGAAATATCTTGCTGATAGACCTGAACTCACGAAAGATATTACTTATGGTATAGCAGGATTATCTGTTCTTGCTGGCGGATGGGTGCTTGGAAGAAAGGGATGGAATCTAATCAAAGGATTAGGTGGAACCGCAACCGGAGTTGCTACTGGTAAAATGCTTGAAGAAGTTGCTGGTGTAACTCCTGTATATGTGGTCAACTGGCCTGAAGGGTTTGGGAAAGAATTACCGGGGACTTCCAGAATACCAAATATAATTCCCACTATTGCAACTGGTGGTAAGGCACTTGGTATAGCTGGTGGTGCATCTCTTGCTGTAATTGGTGCCACAATGGCTTATTTCGGATATAGAGGAAAGCAAATTATGGAGTTTATCGGTGAAACAGGAAGTTTGAAAGACTTCATTGATGCAAATAAGTCTGATAAAACCGAGCAGTATAGGTCAGCATTCATCGATGCGCTAAAAGGAAAAGGAGAAATGCCTGATATCAATCAGAAGATTGAAAATGTAATACCTATAAACATTACTATAGATTCAAATGGTCATATTATTACTCAAGGTCCTGATAATTCAAAAATTACTATTAACAGAGGGAATTTTTTCCCAACTGAGGAGTATTCGTTTTAATGAAATATAAATGCAAAATAAATAATATACCATTAGAATTAGAAACGATTGAAGATAATTTCTCAAAAGCGATTGTGCGTCATGAGTATGCTGGTGCTAATGGTAGTTATAATGAAGATATGGGAGAAAAAGCGAGAGTAATAAAATTCAAGACGTGGTTCATTGACGATTTATATCCGAAACATATTGATTTTCTCAATCTGTTATCAAGTAAGAATATCTGTGAATTGCATCATCCGATTTATGGCATTATTAAAGGCAATATTGAAAATGTTAGAGTTTTACATCAGGATCTGATAAATGCCTGTGAAATAGAATTCGATTTTATCGAACATAAGAAGAATGAAATCGATCCAAAAATATATATAGATATAGTTCAGAGATGTGCAGAATTATATGTTCAAAGCCAATATAATCTTATGGACATTCTAAAGAATGAGTTATCAGAAAAAATACCAAAGTCTATAATTGAAAGTAATTATGATTCAACAACAGATTTGCTTGGGCAGATAAATAGCTCGATCTCATCAATTCGTAATGAAATATCAAAAATAGACAAAACAGTAAGAATTTTAGAAGGTACTATGAATAGAATAGCTAATCCGGCGAACTCAATAAATTCATTGATAAATTATGGAACCGATATTCCCGGAAGAATAATGAATTCTATTGCAAAATGTATAGAAAGATATGCGGTTGCATGGAATAGTATTATTTCGGCTCCAGAATCTTTTCTGAGATCTTTCAATAATAGTGTATCAAGTATCGAATCATCTTTACAAGAATTCGGTAAATATTTCCAGGCAACAAAATCACATCGGATGGGAGTAGAAGCATCAATTATATTCAAGATAGATAATGAGAATAGAAATAAAAGGAAATACATTGAAGCTATTGCTGATTCTAATGAGGAAGAACCTTACATATTTACTGAAAATCAATTGATTGAATCAGTAAATATAATTAGAAATGAATTGAGTATAACTAAAACATATTTCAAAGAATTGCATTCTTCGGATGATATGGGCATTACAATTTATGATTTTGTAAAAAGAATCATACTCGAATATGAAAAAACCTATCAGATTTATATTGAGGATGAAACTCCTCTACATCTTATTTGCCATAAGTGCAATCTTGATTATAAAATTGCTGATAGGCTTATATCTATTAATAACTTTAAAAATCCGAATTTTATTAAAGGCTGGGTAAGGGTATATTATGCAGGATAAAGTAGTAATAAAAATTAAGAATTATAAGTTCGAAGATTTCGAATCTTTTGAATGTTCTTCAGAACTTTTTACTTTTTCTGATATTTTCAGTATTACACTAACTTCAGATATCTCAATAGAAGAATATATTGGCTGCCCGGTTGAAATAGAGATCAATGGTGAAAAAGAGTTTCTTGGAATATTCGAGAGATATGAGCATCCATACTCAAAAAATTCAGATATTGTAAAAATCAGCGGAAGAAATGTCGCCGGGATATTAGTAGATTTTTATTGTGGGGAATATTATGACCTTACTAATATTACACTAAAAGAACTGACTGAAATGCTTCTAAAAAATGTTCCCTTTTTAGATAGATATAATGTTGAATATCAGAATAATCCATATGGGAAGATAAAAGGCAAAAAAGCAGATAATAAATTACTGCAATTACTCGATGCGCCCGAAGAATTCGTCAAAATTGAGCCAGGTATGACTATTTTTGAAGTGTTGAGAGCGTTTGCTATATCCAAAGGTCTTCTTTTCTTTTGTCTCCCAAACGGCAAACTTATATTCGGCAAGCCTAAAGAAGGAGGAGAGCCTGCATATTCTATTATCAGAAGACAGGATAATTCAAATGTCATAGAAGGGAATTACTGTATCGACATTTCGAAATCTTATTCTGATATTACAATTATTTCCCAATATCAACCAAAAGATAAAATGATTAACAATACAATCAATATATATAAAAAACTGCAAAACTATCAGTATCCTTTCTATAAACCTTATGTAACCACACGATTAACTTCTAATATGAAAAACGCAGAAAATAGTATAAAACTATTAATGAATAAAATGAATAGTGAATCTTATGATATTTCATATACATTAAGAGGTTTTTCACAAGCTGGAAATAATTACAGAATTAATGAAATTGCTTATGTGAAAGATGCTATATACAAATTTGAAAATGTATATTTGATTACAAAACGTGTTTTCAGTTATAGTAAAAGTGAAGGCTCAAAAACACTACTAACATTGAAAAAGCCTGGAGAAGTGTATGTATGGTAAGATGATAAATATTGTTTATGGCGTGATTAAGAAAATAAATGATGCAAAAGAAGATATAAAAAGATTTTTTGCTATAGGAAGGGTAAATGAAGAATTCAATAACCGTGAGTTCTGGCAGCATTATGGTTTTACATCGGTACCAAAAGAGGGGGCTAATGCACTCATTTTGACTCAAGGTAATAGAATTTATATGATTGCAAGTGATGATATTAGATATCGTATTCAGTTGCAGGAAGGAGAAGTAGCTCTTTATACTGATGAAGGCGATAATATTGTGCTGAAGAGAGGTAATATAATTGAAATTAATGCCAAAAATAAAGTTGTGGTTAATGCGTCTTCTGAAGTGGATATAAAATCCGGAAGTATTAATTTAGGTGAAGGAATTCTATCTTCTCTTATGAAGGACTCAATAATAGAAAAATATAATGCACACATTCATAATGGTAGTGGTGGAACCCCAAGTTCCAATTTTTTATTTGAGCCGGGGAAAGATAGCACAACAAATGTTAAGGGTTCCTAATATGTATAAGATTGATATCACAAAATACCCTCCTGAAATGAAATTTGATGAGGCATCAATTATAGATGACATCTATTTATCTCTTAAAATCAAAAGAGGTTCTTACATATTCGATAAAGATTTCGGATGTAGAATATATGAAATTGATAAAATTACAAAATACTCAATCAATCTCGCAAAAGATTATGTATATGAGGCAATCAAGTGGTTAATTGATGAAGGAAGAATTGTTGAAGATACTTTAAGCATAATAGTAGAAAGAAATGCGCTTAATAATTCAAGACTTGATATTGTGGTGTCCGGAAAAACTATAGATAAAACAAGTTTTAGTATCGAGACATTTGTGGTGATAATATGAATTACATAGGCAAATCTTATTCTCAAATATACGAAGATATTTTAACGACATATAAAAATCAATTGCCAGATGCTAACGAGATATTATTGAAAATTAAGAGTTCCGTTCTAGCTTCATTAGTATGGGGGCTCGTAAAGTATGGGGAATGGATATTAAAACAGGCAAGTCCGTTTTTATGTGATTCTGATATTCTTGATTATCATGGGGCAACATATGGATTATACAGAGAAAGGAATGAAATAGATTCTCACTTTTTGCAACGAATTCTTGATAGAATACAATATCCACCAGCAGGTGGTAACGAAAGAGATTATGAAAGATGGGCTATGGATGCAAGTGTTAATGAAAATGGGTATCGATTGAAATATATAAAATGTTATGGACCTGAGAGAAATAATGATATCGATGCCGGTTGTGTTCATATCGTTTGCGTTGCAGACGAAAAACATCCCGATAATAATAATTCCGAAATTCCTGATAATGATTTAATACAGACTATAAAAGATTATATAGAAGGAAGAGATCCTGTAGGCCCTCATCCAATGTATTTATCGATTTTCCCTGTAAAAATTGAGCCAAAAAATATCAATATTTCTGTATCAGGCAGAAATATTGATTTAGAAGCTATAAAAAATTCCATTGAAGCATATATAAAAACACTCACACCAGGTCAGATTTTATCAAAAGCGATGATCGAGGCAATTGCGATTGAAAGTGGAGCAACCGATGCTATTGTAACTAATATGCTCACAAGTTATCAACCAGATAGATATACAATGGTTAGACCAGGAGATATAAATGTCACTCTTTCATAAAGATGCTGTTAAAAAACTAATGCCTATAGACTTAGAAGGTGATTATAATAAAGATATTGAAACAGAAGGACAAATCTTAGATAAAATTAATTCAGATCTAAGCGATTGTATGAATGAACTCTTTCCACTTAGATGTTCTGAAATTAACATAAAACTATTCGAAGAAACGTGTGGTATAAAAGTAAGTAATAAATCAATAGATGAACGTAAAACCGCTATAATTGCTCAATTGAGGAGTCAGGGAGGAATAAGTGTCGAAAAAATCATTGAATATGCAAACTCATTAGGATATGATATAGAAATTATTGAAAATAAACCGGCTTTGTGTGGAGATGCAGAATGCGGAGAATCAATCATTTCGAAGTACAATATTATATGGCAATTTATGATCAAAATCGTTGGATTATTGCCAACATATTTTAGAGCTGGTGAGTCAGGTGCAGGAGAATACCTTGTGTATTATAATCCAGATCCAAATTTATTATTAAATTTGAATAAAGTTAAGCCAGCATATATGTATTCATATATTGGAGGCGAAAATGGCGAAAACTAATTTTCAGGATAAAGATCCTCAACATGGAATACCGGGAACAGTAATTAGAGCAAGTCATTGTAATGGATGGCAGAATCATCAACATCTTGGAATTGATGATGATGGTTATGCCCCTGTAATTGAAGAACCTGTTCTTGAAGTTAATCAAGATGTGGTATTGGATAAAAATAATGTTGTCGTACTTGTTGACGCCTCAAATAATAATGTGCAAATTACTTTGCCATCAATAGATTCTTATATGTTAATTACAACTCCAAAAAAAGCCCAAAAGCATTTCATTAAAAGAATTGATGCTTCAAATTACAGTGTGACAATAGTTCCTTCAACAGGAGATAAGATAGAAGGTCTAAATAGTATTAACTTAAAACAAAAATATTCCTATTTTTCATTATATGCTAAAAATAAATATTATAATTCTCAAGGGAACTGGCTAATTTTATCAGAAAGTAATAGAGCTTTTGGGTCTTTTATGGTCAGAGCTTCTGATAGAGAACTTGTTGTATATGGTGATTATTCACGGCCAATATTGAGAGATGTCGTATATAATGATGATTATTGGTATGATTGCCAACCGATATATTTTGGATATAGACCTCAACGAAAAGGCAAGTATTATTTGTATGCAAATGTACGATATATTCCGAAAACAAATACTTCAACAGCAAGAGATGAAGTAGTTTTGTTTATTACAAAGAATAATTCACAAAGATTTTTAATTGATGCTGCATATAAAGTAGATTTCTATTGGTCAAATTATGATGGAATAGCAATGCGTAGATTAGTAGGAGCGATTATTCTACCAGCAAATGGAATAGATGATTATTTTTGTGTTGATATACTTGCCAGAAAAGATAATCAAATTGATAGTTCCGGTTATGTTGCAAATGATAATGAAAATCCTCCTTATGAAAGTTATTTTGGTGGGTATTTTATAGGAGAGTAATATGAGCAAGACTATTTTTCAAAACGGCGATCCAGGTCAGGGAATTCCCGGTACCAGAGTTATGGCAGAATGGCTCAACAAGATATTCGGCCAAAATGGGCATAAACATAATGGATTAGATGAGGATGGTTCTGCTCCTATAATTCAGGATCCAATATTATACCTCACTGAGAATATAACACTTGATGAGAAAATACATAGCCATATAGTTGTCAATGCTTCCAATAACGATGTTACAATTGTTTTGCCAGATGTTTCTCAAAGTTCTGAAACTGTAAGATTTGTTATTAAAAGAATCGATAATTCAAATAATAAAGTAAAAATTGAACCTTATTGTTCACATCAAAAAATAGAAGGTTATGATTATTATTATATTCAATTTTTACAATCAATTACTGTTTGTAGTTTGAAATTAGAAAATCAACCTCTTATGTGGGGAATAATACAAAATAAAAATATTTATGAAGATTCAGAATGGAATTCAATAAGTTATGGATATCTAAGAAAAAGCGCAAGAATATCTATCCAAAATAATCCTCTAAAACAGGGGTCTGGATATATTACTATTGCACAAGGAAGAATATATGCAGAAGGTACTGAAACTAAATTTATGTCCGAACTCGATATATATGACATTGTTTATTGTTCAATTGGAGATATAAATTATCAGCTTTTAGTATTGTCAATTGCAAATGATTCAAAATTTTATTTTAGAAAGTTAAATCCAGAAGATTTACCAGAAAATCCAACAAATGCATTTTATTCAATTAGAGGTGTATGTATAAATATTGATAATAGTGATCTAAGTGAAATGATAAAATTCATTAACTCTCCATTTCTTGGGATAGCTATCGGATTAAGAGATCTATATGTCAATACAATAGAGTATATGAAAAACGATAATGGACAATGTGGATATAAATTTAGCGCATATAGGGATATAATGGGAGATACCCCTTATTATCCTTACATATTTACTGTTGGGAAAATGTCAGACTATGTGAATGTATTAGCACTTGCTGATAGAGATTCAGGTATATCCAAACTAATAACAAAACTTGCTGTTGGTGGATACAACGAAGAACAAACTGAAACATTGAGAGTTTACGGATCAGTAAAAGCCGATACTACAATAGAAGCAGGGCAAGGATATGTAGTTAATGGTTTATCTGGGGTAGATGGGCAGTTTACAACTTATGATGGAAAAACTATCATAGTTTCTAAAGGAATTATTACTGCAATTACATCACCATAGGAGTATTATGAAAAAGTTTATCATTGATGAAAAGTTAATTGCTGATATTCAAGAATACATTATGTCATCAAAAACTGAATTACCGGTCTATAGACCTATGCTTTTAGTGCAAAAATTATCATTGTTACCTCCAGCAGAAGCAATTATAGAAGAAGAGAAAAATTATCCTATCCAAACATTTCCACATAATACAACTACATTAAAACCCTGACATTTTTGTCATATTTATAAGCTTGTATACCATATATTACCATATATTTTTTTCTCAAAATGATTTAAAATTTTCTCAAAATGGTCATCTGTTTATACTTATAAAACCGGTCAGATATATTGAAAGAGCAGGAATCTTCCTCATATTTACATTATTATTATTTGCCTTAATTCAATTTTGGAGTTATAGAAGAGCGCTGCGGTAATTTTGCCGCATTGCATACTTAGGAGGAAGAATGACTGAGGAAAGGGTCTCGTGGGACGAATATTTTCTCTCATTTGCAAAACTTGCCGCAAGCCGTTCAACCTGTCTCAGGAGAAAGGTCGGTGCGGTTATCGTGAGGGATAAGCATATCATATCTACCGGTTATAACGGTGCTCCAAAGGGGGTCAGACACTGCAGTAAGACCGGTTGCCTGAGGGAAAAAATGAATATACCTTCCGGTCAGAGACACGAGCTCTGCCGCGGCCTGCACGCCGAGCAGAACGCAATAATTCAGGCAGCCCTTTACGGGACCTCAACTATGGGCGGGATTATTTACTGTACCAATCAGCCCTGTGTGATCTGTGCAAAGATGATAATTAATGCAGGTATCAAAACCGTGATATTCGAGGAAGGATATACCGATGAGCTTGCACAGGAGATGCTGAATGAGGCAAAAGTCGAGGTGATAAGGGTCAGAGAGAGATGAAATGTCCGTATTGCAAATCATCTAATACAAGAGTGATCGATTCGAGGGTCTCGAAGAACGAGCTCTCGATAAGGCGGAGGAGGGAGTGTCTTGCGTGCAAAAAGAGGTTTACGACGTTCGAGATCGTCGAATTTGAACTCCCCTCTGTTGTCAAGAAGGATGGCAGAAGGGAGCCGTATGACAGACAGAAAATATTAAACGGTCTGAAAAAGGCCTGTGAAAAGAGACCCATACCCACGACCACGCTCGAGGATATTGTAACCGAGATTGAGAGGATGCTTATTGAATCGGGAGACAAGGAGGTAAGTTCGAGTCTTATCGGTGAACTTGTTATGCAGAGGCTGAAAAATCTGGACAAGATTGCATATATAAGATTTGCGAGTGTCTATCGTTCTTTCGGGGACATAGAGGAGTTGCTTGACGAGGTTAAGGGTATGCTCAAGGGCAGGAACAAAAGAGGCCGCGCCAATGAAAAATAGACAGAATACCGATGAGTTTTTTATGTCGGAGGCTATCGGACTGGCAAAGAAGGGAATAGGACTAACTTCTCCCAACCCGTCGGTAGGCGCTGTAATCGTTAAAGACAATAAAATCATCGCAAGAGGATATCATAAAAAGGCAGGTTCCCCTCACGCAGAGATTGCTGCGCTTCAGAATGCCTGTATGCCGGTTGAGGGTGCAACTATGTATGTAACGCTCGAACCCTGTTCGCACTTCGGAAGGACACCGCCCTGTACGGAGGCGATTATTAAAAGCGGTATCAGAAGGGTAGTTGTCGGAGAGATAGACCCGAATCCGCTTGTAAATGGTAAAGGTATCAGGTTTCTGAGAAAAAATGGTGTACAGGTAGATATTTGCCCGAACAATGATGAGATTCAGTCTATTAACTGCGGTTTCAGAAAGTGGATAAGAACCAAGAAACCGTATGTAATCCTGAAGGTCGCATCGTCTCTTGACGGAAGAATCGCAGATGAGTCGGGGCTTTCCAGATATATTACTTCGGACCAATCCCGCAGATTTGTGCACTTCATCAGATTCATTTCGGACGCAGTTCTGGTAGGGGCAGGGACTGTAAAGAAGGATGACCCGCTTCTCGATTACCGGTTATACAAGACAGATATCAGAAAGATGCTCACAAGAGTAGTCCTCGACGGAGCTCTCTCACTCAATCCGGATTTCAGGATTTTCAGAGATGACGGTGCAATGAGGATTCTTCTGACATCACATAAGGCGGTTAATGAAAAGAAAGCTCTGGCAGAAAGGTTTGCAAAAAAGGGTGTAAAAGTTGTCTCTTTCAAAACACATAAAAAACGAATTGCCATAAAAGATGTTCTTGAATATCTGGGAAGTATTAATATATTATATCTTCTTGTTGAAGGCGGCAGGGAGGTCTTCACGGAATTTATCGATTCCTGTGAGACAGACCTCTTTCTGCAGATGATTGCACCCCGCCTTCTGGGTGAAGGTGCGGTCGGGTTTTACAAAAGATGCCGCACGGTCAGGGAGAGTATGACGAATCTGATGCTTAAGGATGTTTCCTGCATAGATAACGATTCTCTCCTTTTTTATTTCAGGAAAGGCTCCGATGTTTACAGGATTGACAGAATCTATCGGGAAGGTCAGGGCTATTAGAAAAAAATCCGGCGGTCTTGAACTGGTCGTCTGTGACCCGTTTGTCTCGTCAAATGTAAAGACCGGCGACTCGGTTTTGGTGGACGGTGCCTGCCTTACGGTTATCTCGGCAGATAAAGACGATGTGATCTTTGATGTCTCACAGGAGACAGTCAGAAGGACGATAATCAGCGGTTACAAAACCGGGACGGCAGTCAACTGTGAACTTGCATTGAGACCCGACGGCAGACTCGGCGGGCACTTCGTAACGGGTCATATAGATACGGTGGGTACTGTCAGGGAATCTCTGGGCAAAGGAGATTTTATCCTCTTCTCCGTCGCATTCGAGAAGGTTTATTCCCCGCTTGTTGTCGAGAAAGGCTCGGTCGCGGTAAACGGGGTTAGTCTTACGGTCAATGAAGTAAGCTCGGGTATTATGTCGATGATGCTGATTCCCAAAACAACCGAGAAGACAAATCTCAGACTCCTGAAATCAGGGGATAAGGTCAATATCGAATTTGATATAATCGGTAAATACATAATCAGGTATCTGTCAAAAAACGAAAGTAAAGATGACCGTCTGAGAAGACTTCTTTATGAGGGAGAATTATGAAAAGGAGTGAGCCGTCGCTTGAATCTGTAAAAAAGGCGATTTCCGATTTTAGGAAAGGAAAGATGGTTATTCTTGTAGATGACAAGGACAGGGAGAACGAGGGTGATTTGTGTATTGCCGCTGAATTTGTAACCCCCGAGGCCATAAATTTTATGGCAAAGTACGGCAGAGGTCTCATCTGTCTTGCTATGACGGAGGAGCATATCAACAGGCTGAGACTACCTATGATGACGCAGGACAACAACAGTAAATTCGGAACGGCATTTACCGTATCCATCGAGGCAAAAAAGGGCGTTACGACCGGTATATCTGCCTATGACAGGGCTACGACGATTCTGACTGCTATAAGGGATGATGTTACGCCCGATGATATAGTCGTTCCGGGACACGTCTTTCCTCTCAAGGCACGTAACGGCGGAGTTCTGTCACGGACCGGTCAGACCGAGGGGAGCGTGGACCTTGCAAGACTTGCGGGCCTCAAGCCTGCCGCTGTGATATGCGAGATTATGAAAGACGACGGCACAATGGCGAGAATGCCTGACCTGATAAAGTTTGCGCGAAAGCACAGGATGAATATTGTCTCTATCGCCGATATCATAAGATACAGGCTCCAGAACGAACTGCTTGTGAAGAGGATATCCGAGGCAAACCTCCCGACGGTTTACGGAGGAGAATTCAGGATTATTGCATACAGGTATGAACTCGACAACAACGAACACATTGCACTCGTAAAGGGGGAGATAGACCCCAAGAAACCGACTCTCGTAAGGGTTCATTCGGAGTGCCTTACCGGAGATACCTTTGGTTCACTTAGGTGTGACTGCGGCCCGCAGCTGCACAGGGCAATGAAGATGATCGAGGAGGAAGGGAACGGAGTTATTATTTATCTCAAACAGGAGGGGCGCGGGATAGGTCTTGCAAACAAGATCAAGGCATACGCCCTTCAGGAGCAGGGGCTTGACACCGTCGAGGCAAATGTGGTTCTGGGATTCAAGCCCGACCTGAGGGATTACGGCCTCGGGGCACAGATTATGTTCGAACTGGGGCTCAGAAAGGTGAGGCTGATGACCAATAATCCGAAGAAGATAATAGGGCTCGAGGGCTACGGTATAGAGATTGTAGAGAGAGTCCCTATAGAGATTCAGCCCAATAATATCAACAAGGATTATCTGTTTGTAAAAAAGAAAAAAATGGGGCATATATTAAAGGTAAAGTAAGGAGGTAAAAATGCCTAAAATCTACGAAGGCTCATTTAATGCAGAGGGACTGAAGTTCGGAATCGTTGTCTCGAGATTCAACCACTTTATCGCAGACAAACTTCTCTCCGGGGCGATGGATGCCATTTACAGACACGGCGGCAGTGAAGATGATATATCTGTTTTCAGGGTACCCGGTTCATTCGAAATCCCGTCCGTGGCAAACAAACTCGTCGAAAGCGGGAAGTTCGATGCGATAATATGTCTCGGGGTTCTCATCAGAGGGGAGACACCTCATTTCGACTATATCGCATCCGAGGTCTCGAAGGGCATAGCAAATATCGCCATCAACTCAGGCATACCTGTACTCTTTGGTGTGGTTACAGCCGATTCCATCGAACAGGCCATAGAACGTGCGGGTACGAAACAGGGTAATAAAGGATTTGATGCCGCTATGGCAGCAATAGAGATGGCAAATCTCTATAAAAACCTGAAGTAGTACGGATTCGTATGAGGCCCGAATCAAGAGCAAGGGAAAGGGCTTTCCTGTATGCCTATGCCTTAGATATGGAGGGTTCTCTGGTCCCGGAAATGCTCTGTGAACTGCAGAAAGACGACTCCCCGGATGTAAAGGAGTTTGCCGAGATGCTCTTCGAAGGAATGAACAGGCAGAAAAGGGATATTGACCAGACAATCAGCAGTTATCTCAGGAACTGGACGCTCGAGAGGATAAGGGCAGTTGACCGGTGCCTTTTAAGAGTCGCCGTTTACGAGATGCTTTATTACAGAAAGACACCGGCAAGGGTAATTTTCGATGAATATATCGAACTTGCAAAGAGATACGGAGATACGGATTCGGGCAATTTCGTAAATGCCGTTCTGGATGCAGTCTATAAGGATAAAGGGAAAGAGTGAGTGGAGATAGTTTTTTCAAAACTCGTAAAACATAGAATTTCTCGGAACTGCTGCTCGCTCATTCTATGTTTTTATTATGAGGATGACAGGCCGCTCAACCGTCTTGCCGGTATTATAGACTGGAAGGTAGACTGCTTCCTTTCGAGACTTATCAGGGGCAGAAAGCTCTTCGGCAACGAAGGGGAGATAATATTGTTTGCATCAGAAGAGAGATTCGGCAGCACCCCGGTCCTTATATGCGGGCTTGGCAGGAAGAAATTCTTCTCGCTCAATACAATCAAAAACGTTACAGACAGTCTGGTCGGAAGAATTGAAAATATGAATATAGATAATTTTGGTTTTGCTCTTCCTGATTTTTCTGGTACAAATATAAGCTGGCTCGACGGCTTTAACACATTTGTCGACAGATTCTCCAGATGTGAGAATATCAAAAGGATTTATCTCTTTGAAGAGAGAGACAAGGAGCTCCTCTTCAGAGGTAATATCAATGATTCTTTTAAGAGAAGATTCAGCTTTTCTTCAGAGGAGGAAAAATGAAAAGATTTCTTGTTTTATCTGTATTAATGTTTGCAGGTTTCTCTGTCTTTGCAAGTGATTTTGTTGATACAAGAGTATCCTTTATTCTCAGCAATGACAATATCCTTGTGGGACCGGGTGAGACCAATCCTTCGAATCCCGGAACGAGGTTCGGCAGTGCCTCGAGCGGCAATACGTTCTTCTATGACAATTACGAGACAAAGTATTCCGGCTATGAATCGCTCTCACATCTCGTCCTTTACAGGAAGATGCCTTCATACTTCGAGGGACTGACCACAGAGGCCTCTCTGGCACTTCTTGTTATCCTGCTCAGTGAATATTCGGTCGGGTTCGGGGATTCGGGTTCATATCTGAGGCTGACCTATGCCTTCGACAATGAGGAGAAATCAAAACAGAATATTCAGCTGACACTCTTCCCCTATTCGTCGGACAGATTTCGTCTCGGTTATTCATATCAGATTTCGTGGGGAGGTTCGGATATCTTTCCCAAACAGGACCCCGATATCAACAAGAAGAATCCTGTCCCGGGTGTAAAGATTCAGGCGAATTATGATGCCTTTTATGCCTTTGCCGGTGCCAAATCCTCACTTTTGCAGAGAAAAAGGGATATCAATGACCCCACCGAACTGGAATCCTTCTGGGGATTTCTCGGCGGAGCAGGTTGGGACAACGGGCTTGTGAGAGCCGAATTCAACGGAGGATTTTTCAGGCGCGGACTCAATCCGAATAATTCTGTAATCGGAGACCCTGTTGACTCTGCCGGACTCTCCGTTCAGTTGGGACTCCACAAAGGCCTTTCTATCGGGAAGTCGATAGATTTTGCCCTCTATAAAAATGACCCGAACGAGATAGTAAACTTCTTCAAACCAGAGGAATACGGGACAGGCCTTTCATGGGTAATTGCCGCGGAGTTTACAAATATCTATACGCGGCTCGAAGATGCAGACAAACCCGGCAATACTGTCTACCAGAGAGCAGTTGCAGGTGATGTCAATCTGAAACTCAAGTACAATTATACGAAGTTTTCGGTTGATGCGGTATACAAGGACCTGACGTTCATTCTCCTGAATGTCCCTTCCCTTACGCCGTATCAGAGCCTGCCCAAAGACCTTTCGGTATCTCCCGCGATATTCTATGCGGTCTATCTGGACCATCATTTGCCGTCACTTCACCTGACTCCGGGAGTTTCATTCGGAATGGAGTGGCCCGCATATTTTGAAGACAAGACCAACACCATTACAGTGGTCAGGTCGATATCAGACCGCAACTCGCTCAAGACCGGAGATGATGTGGTTCCGATAATAGCCACAAAACTTTCTGCAAAGCTCGATATATCGGAGATGCTCGCAATGATACTGGAACTGCGTTTTCAGATCGACAATAATATGACTACATTCAAGCAGGACATAAACGGTGAGGTAATGCTGGATTACACGGAGCCGTATCTCTTTGGATTCAATCTCGTATTTCAGGGGAGATTCTGAGGATTGTGAAGAAGAAGAGACTCCTTCTCCTTTTTCTGGGAAATATTTTGAGGGGTGATGACGGTGTTGGTATAGAACTCCAGAAGAGGATTCTGAAAAGAGATTTGCCTGAGAATGTAAAAGTCGAAGAGGGCTCTACGGGCGGAATGATTCTGCTCGGGATGATCGAGGATTATGATACAGTGCTGGTAGTGGATGCCGTCGATACAGGTGATCTATCGAAGAATGTGGTAATATTCTCTCCAAGAGAAACAGAGGCGGGCAGCACGAATACTCTCTCACTTCACTCCGTCAGTATACAGGATATAGTAAGATTCAATGAGGCATTGGGCGAAAAGGTGCCTGAGATTATTATTTTCGGCGTTCAGGTACAGGATATCAGTGAGCGTATAGGACTAAGTCCGAAAGTCTCTGCAAATCTGGATAAGGCCGAGGAAGAACTCTATAATCTGATAATGAGGCTGAGTAGCCGGTAGGTAATTTAGAGCTGAAGGGCTGAAGGCGATATTAAGGTAGCTGAGTAGCTTTAGCGTATCGAAGCCAATGTTATGTTGGACGTTTCGATATGTTCGCTTTGCTCACTACTCAACGTCCCTGTGCTTTTAAAGGTCGCTGAGTAACAAAGTGTATCGAAGCGACAAACGACACTCCATAGTCCACAGAGAGGGTAGTGCTGAAGGCTGAAGAGCTGAAGTTTTAAGTTGAAAGCTTTGCTAAAAGTTTATTAAAACTTATTGGCATTTTCAGAGAGGAATAGAAATTTTCATTGCATATCGTTTTCAAAATCCGTATAATTATTTTTGTAAACCTCAACAAAGGGGGTTTGATTGTTTGAGGTTGTAAAATTTAGTTCACACACCTATCTATCTATCTATCTATCTATCTATCTATCGTGTAGTTTACTCAGAAAACAGAAAAATAATAAAACATTTTGGAGGGATTTATGAGAGGATATTGTAGTATTTTTCTGCTCTCGTTTTTATTTGTCTCAATTGCA
>Ga0067045_1029486_pt1 | contig 20491 bp, 13 predicted proteins | sample TerdegcTABiofilm_FD_59184 | JGI IMG/M metagenome (GOLD analysis project Ga0067045, IMG submission 59184) | Combined Assembly of (Gp0054472, Gp0054536) Wastewater bioreactor microbial communities from Singapore -Terephthalate degrading...
CCCTAGTTTGACAGTACAATAAAGAAGGTAATCCTCAAAGCCCTTGTTACGCAAGGATTTTTTTGTATATTTTTTTGATTTTTTTGCATATTTTACTGGCATAATCTAGAATAATATGATATAATACAATAAAGGCGCAGATAATTTCAGCCATGGAGGTGCTCATATTGTATCTTAAACAAATGAAAAACAAAAAAACCGGACGAATATACCTTTCTATTGCACAGAAATACTGGGATTCGACCAAGAAAACATCGACCGACCGTAATATCAAATCCTTGGGCTATCTGGACGAACTGAAAAAGGAATACGACGACCCCATCAAGCATTTTAAGGATGTCGCCCGTAAAATGACAGAAAAAGAAAACGCTGAAAAAAAAGTGACGTTGTCATTCAACATGGACGAGCAGCTTGCCCAAGATACTGACAACCGCAAAAACTTAGGCTATGCAGCCATCATGAAACTATACTATGAAATCGAACTGGACCGTTTTTTCAACAACAAAGCGCGGCACGAGAATTTCCAATTCAATACGAACTCAATCATGAGCCTTCTGGCAATATCAAGGATACTATCCCCTGGCTCCAAGAAAAAAGCCTTTGAGGAGAAGAGACGCTACTTCGAGCGTTTCAATTTTACACTTGAGGACATCTATCGTTCGCTTTCCCACTTCTCCAAGATCGCAAAGGAAACCCAGCGGCACATCCACGAGCAGATCACACAAAAATATGGACGGGATATGAGGATTATCTACTATGACGTGACTAACTTCTACTTCGAAATCGATAAGGAAGACGACTTGAGGAAGAAAGGGCCTTGCAAGGAGCATCGTCCGAACCCGATCATGCAGATGGGGCTGGCAATGGACGCCGACGGGATACCTATAGCTTATGAGGCCTTCCCCGGGAACCACCTGGACAAGGAAACCTTTCGCTCCGTTATTGGCGAGGTAAGAAGGAATTATGGGACAGGCAGGATCATCGTTGTTGCGGATAAGGGAATCATCACGGGAGACAACATCTATTACCTGACCGCTGGAAAGAACAAGAATGGCTATGTGTTTAGCTTCTCGATACGGGGCGGGACGGATGATTTCAAGAGCTATGTTCTTGACGATGATGGTTATGTTTGTGAAAAAGACGAAAGTGGAGAAATCATTTACAAGATCAAGTCGAGAGTCACCGCACGTGACATCACCGTAACAATGCAAAGCGGGAAAAAGGCGAAGAAGACAATCTATGAAAAGCAGGTAGTATTCTATAGCAAAAAGTATGCTGACAGAGAAAAGGCAGAAAGGGAGAAAGCTGTTCTGAAGGCGATGGAATTTGTTAAGAATCCTGTCAAATATGAGCAAGCTACATCCTATGGCGCTGCAAAATACATAAAGGACCTGAATATAGATAAAAAAACCGGGGAATTGCGCCCTGGCGGTACTACTCCCACTTTTGATTATGAAAAGCTTGCTGAAGAAGAAAAGTATGACGGATATTTCGCCATCGTTACGAGCGAGCTTAACATGGGCAACAAGGAAATTATCGATACCTATCGTGGTCTTTGGGAAATCGAGGAGAATTTTCGGATTGCTAAAGGAGATTTGGAGACGCGCCCCATTTACTTGCAGAGGGAAGACCGGATCAACGCACATTTGCTTTCTTGCTTCATTTCTCTTGTGATTATGAGATTGCTGCAGAAGAAGACTGGACGGTTATACTCATCAGAAAAGATAATCGAGTGTCTGAACAAAATATCTTGCTCACTTGAGCAGGACAACATCTATTTGTTCGACTATCGTTCCGAGATATCTGATGCGATCGGCTCTGCTCTGGGCATTGATTTCACCCGCAAAAGGTTGCGGCTTTCGGATATTAAAAAAATTCTTGGTGATGTGAAAAAATGAGCTATTACACTACAACTTCTTGACAAAATCAAAAAGCCCAAAACCTGCTATTTCAGCGGGGCTGAGGGCTCTTTTTCATCTATTTTGCTGTCAAAGTCAGGTTATATACCAGTCAAGCCCAATATTCAATGAATAATTATACCAGCACAGCTTCTATCTGTTACTATTCTTTTCTTTTGCTTCACAGCCGGCTAAACCCCACCGGACAGCGGTATCCCCTCTTCATTCCAACCCCTGCATCGATAGTAATCGCTGAGCATCTTTCTTAGCTGCTCGGGAGTGATAACCTTTTGCTCAGGACCGATCGGCTCTTGGAAGAACCTGGGCGGGAGGCTGTCTTCCTTTGCCGTTACCCCTTCCCTTATGTTGAATTTCCTGGTTTCGTTGGTTATGTTGGATGCTATTTTTCTCAACTCTTCTTTGGACATCTTCAACCCCATGGTTGCCTCTACTATGGTTGACAGGTCCTCCCATAATACCATGTCCCTGAAGAACCTGCACAGTATCAGTGCATCGTACAGGGTCAGCCGGTCTTCATATTCCACCAGCAACTCGGCTTTGCCTTGGATGGTATCGGGGTCTATTATTCCGCTTAGTTCGGGCTTGTAAAAGGTGGTTCGCAGATGGCATGCACCCCTGTCGGAGGTTGCATACGCCAGACCCATTCCTTTTAGTATGCGGGGATCGTACCCGGCAGGTTCGAGGCCTTTGACGTGGATGGCCATATCCTCCAAACCCCATTTTTTGCTGGCTGTTACTATACCCTCTGCGAGGATTTCTCCTATATCTTTCTTTTGGGATATTTTATGCAGGAGGTGGGCTACTGCCTCCGCATCTCCGTACTCGATGGGGTAATGGATTGCTCCCCTTTTGCCTGCTTCTATGGTGAAGGCTGCGAGGTTTCCGGCTGTGATTGTATCCATGCCCAGCCTGTCACAGATGTCGTTGAGGTAGAGTATTTCTTCCATGCTGTCTATGCAGCATAGGCCTCCGAATGCATAAATTGTTTCGTATTCGGGACCTTCCAGTTTCAGGCCTTTATGGCGGCCTTTGGTTGCCTGTGTTAGTTTGCCGCAGGCGAAGAAGCAGCGGTCACAGGCCTTAGGCTTGACATCCATTTCTCTTTGCATATAGTCTGCGCTGATGTTCTCCCATTTGTCGAAGAAGCCCTCCTGCCAGTAACGGGTGGGAAAACCGTTGACGGAATTCATTATCTTGACCAGCATGGGAGTTCCAAGCTGCCTGTATGCTCTTGCGCCGGGGTTTTCTTTACCCCTTTCCATGAGGTCTTTTACGTAGTTTTCCATGAGTATAGGGTTGGCTATATCGCACTGGGCCTGGCCGTGGAATACGATGGCCTTGAGGTTCTTGGAGCCCATTACGGCGCCTACGCCGGTTCTGCCTGCGGATCTCCAGTAGTTGTTTTCTATGCAGGCGAACCTGACCAGGTTTTCGCCTGCGGGGCCTATGACCACGGCCTGGGCTTTTTCTACACCTACTTCACCGAGTACGCTGTCTTCGGTCTGGTAGGTTTCTTTACCCCACAGATGCGCTGCGCTGTGAAACCTAACTTCTGTATCGGATATCTCCAGGTAGATCCTGTCCTCTGATACTCCTTCTATGATAATGGCGTCATACCCGGTTTTTTTGATAACGGGAGCGACGTGCCCGCCGGAGTAGCTTTCGGAATATATCCCTGTTAACGGGGATTTGGTGAATAACCCGTACCTGCTGACGCCCATCATTTTTGTTCCTGTTGCCGGGCCGGTGGTGAATATTAGCTTATTATCTCCGCCTAAAGGATCTGCTCCCTGGGGTACCTCTTTATTGAGGAGGTAGCTGCCCAGGCCCTTTCCCCCGAAATATCTCTTGAATATCTGATCCGGTATCTCTTCTGTTGTCCAGGTCTTTCCGCTTAAGTTCACCCTCAACAGTTTATTATAAAATCCGTACATATTCATCCTCTCCTTACCATATTTTGCCAGAGAAAGACACCTATTTTGCCACGGCAAACGTCTGAGTTGTACCTCCAGAGAAGTTTAAGCCTCTACTTTCTTTGCTTCAGCCTTACCCGACTCAACCAGCAAATACAGCAATATTCCGGCTGCAAGACCCCAGGCAGCTCCTTTTATTGCAAGTACCGCGCCCATGACTCCTGCAACACCCTTTTGTTCGTTAGTTTTGACTATGTCCATGGCAATCCTGGTGCAAACAAACCCTTGTACCAGCAGGGTCAATGACAGGGCAACCGGGAGAACAGGCCGGATAAGCGATACAATGGGCATCAGGCTGACACCGACAAAGGTCATTATCCTGAAGGTTCCCATCCCGCTGAAAATGGAATCCATCGAATCCCTGCCATCCTTATACCTTTCAGAAACCGCTGCAGTTACTGCGGCCCACAGCGGTCCGCATAACTGGGTATACGGGGATATGAACGCCTGGATAATGTTACGGAAGCCGCTGATGAGATTGGATCTGTTTTCATTAAAGTCAATCTTCTCGTCTTTTCTGACTTCATCCGCTTCAGTTATCAGGGCTTTACTTGTTACAAAGTCACCGAACGCGATTATATACGCAGCGAATAGCATTGGTAGTGCCGCAACAAACAATCTCAATGCAGGGAAGCCTATACCGAACGGAGTTACTTCCCTGAACAGTTCACCGAAACGGGGCACAAATACTTCCCATTCGATTTGAGGTATTGGAAGTTCCTTCACTATGGGACCGATTATTAAGGCTATAGCTAGTGCAGGAAGCATTCCGTATTTTGCAATACTGTCTATTGCCTTGCTTTGCCTCCTCCACTCCTTAAAACGCCTGGAAAAAAGGAAGAATAATGCCAGGAGGCCCCCTATCAAAATTGTAATCGGAAATTGTTCAAACCTCCCGCCCGGCTTCACCTCCCCGATTACTGCGGCCATACCTGCTCCTAATAGTATTCCGGCCTTGATCGAGTCCGGTACCCAGTTGATCAGTTTCTTTGCAGCGCCTGTAATGCCCATTAGCACGAAGAAAATACCGACCAGCAGCTGCAGAGCAATCAGCGCCTGTGTCCTTTCCGGCCCTATGGGATATTGTGTCAGGTACGCAATGGTTAGCGGGATTGCAGGTGTAATCCAGCCTGGAACCACAGGGTCCCCGAGCAATACATGCAGGTTATACAGGGCGCCGTTGATAATTACCATAGTAAGAGCTATTTCGAAAGAAACCCCGAGCACTTCGGTCAGCACGGGAATTGCACCCAAACAGGTAGCGCACATCAGCAGCGCCTGTAAGGCTTCAGGCCATTCCCACCTGTAGTGGATAAAGGGCAAGCGCAGCTTGAAGATTCCAAGCGGTATAAACGGTTGTTCTGCACCATATTCTCTTCTCATTTCCATAACCCCTTTCTTCTGTATTTTTTATGTTTAAGATACTGATAGAATCATAGACCGCCCCCTTTTTATCGCGGACATTCCTTAAAGCCTACCATGCATTCGAATAGATGGTCTCTATGTCTTCCAATGTCAGCTTGCGCGGATTGTTGGACAGCAGCCTGGTGACTTTAATCCCTGCCTCCGCAAGTTTTGGAATAGCTTCCTTGGGTATATCTACCTGCCGCAGCTTTGTGGGTACTCCAATGTCTTCAGCTAAACCTATCATTGCATCTATTGCTTTCTGGGCGGCTTCCCTTGGCGACAGCCCTTCAACGTTCTCACCCATTGCCGTGGCAATTTCCTTGAATTTGGCCATCCTGCTTACAACGTTATATTCCATTACATACCGCAGCATCAGTGTATTAGCCATTCCATGGGCTATGTGGAACTGACCGCCCAGGGGATAAGCCAGAGCATGTACAGCTCCCACTCCTGCGTTTCCGAAAGCTATACCTGCCATCAAGCTTCCCAGTGACATGTTGTACCGTGCTTCAACATTCTCTCCGTCCGTAACTGCTGTTCTCAAGTTGTCGGATATAAGTTTAATTGCTTCAAGAGCAATACAGTCGGTAAAAGCATTGGACTTCTTGGCGATGAAGGCTTCAATGGCGTGGATCAATGCATCCATCCCTGTATTCGCCGTTATTTTAGGAGGAACAGTAAAAGTAAGGCTTGGGTCCACCAGCGCTATATCGGCGAACAGGTATGGGCTTACAACGCCTTTCTTCAATTCTTCCTTGACATCGGTCAGTATTGCTATATTTGTCGCCTCCGAACCGGTACCTGAAGTGGTAGGTATCAATATCTTGGCAATACCCGGTTTCTTGACCATGTCAGTGCCTATATAATCCCCGATAGCTCCTCCGTTGGTAACTATGACCGATACAACCTTGGTGACATCCAGCGAGCTTCCTCCTCCCAAGCCTACCAGAAGGTCGTATCCGCCATCCTTTACCTCATTCACGATTTCCTGTATCTGCTCCACCGGGGGTTCAGGTATTACTTTGGTATAACATCCAAACTCGATGCCACCTTCTGCAAGCGGTTTTTTTACCCTTTCCAGAAGACCTGCCTTTAGCACACCTTCGTCGGTAATTATAAATACCTTCTTACCTCCCAGCTTCCGTACCTTTTCATTAAGCTGTTCGACGATTCCGGTTCCTATCTCAATGCTATTCGGTACGGCAAAATTAATTGGTTTGTTCATGAAGAGGACCTCCTTGTGGTTTTTTTGTTTATTCTCGCAATTTCTTTGCCAAATGTAAAAAACCTTGCGGTACAAGGTTTTTTATATGATTTACTATGTTCAGTTGTGCACAGGTGCAAAAATTCCTGACCATTTCATACAATAGAAAAATGCAGGATGCTGTAGAAACCTTGCAAACATGGTTTGTGCATTATTGCACAAACAATTTCTGTTATGCACCGGTTTCGTGCATATCTGCACTTAAATTGTATTTGGCTATTTTCCGAGCTATGGTAGTACGGTGCACTCCCAAAACTTCGGCAACTTTATTAATATTCCGGTATTTTTTAAACGAATTTATTATTAGCTGCTCTTCAACATCCTTTATCGCTTTATCCAGGGGCACGATATCCTTTATCAGGATATTGGATTTTGTATAGGCTAATTCCCCTCTCATGCATTTTGGCAGGTGCATGGTCCTAATATAGTCCTCTTCGGGTATTACTATCAGCCTTTCTACTATGTTTTCCAGTTCTCTCACATTTCCCGGCCAGTTGTATTCCAGGAAATAATCTATTATTTCCGAGGTTATCTGCTTATTCAGGTTGTACTTCTTGTTGTACTTTTCCACGTAATAACACAGCAGGGGAATAATATCCTCCTTTCTATCCCTGAGGGGAGGTATGTATATGGGCACTACGTTAAGCCTGTAGAACAGGTCTTCTCTGAATCTGCCTTCGGATACAAGCTTCTCCAGATCCTTATTAGTTGAAGCTATTATTCTCACATCGATTTTCCTTGGTTCCAAACTCCCCAGTCTGCTTATCTCCAGATCCTGGATAGCTCTCAGCAGTTTAACCTGCAGAGTCTTGGGCATTTCTGCAATCTCGTCCAATAGCAGAACCCCTTTCTCCGCAACTTCAAACAGCCCGGGTTTGCCCTCCTTTTTAGCCCCGGTAAAAGCGCCCCCCTCATAGCCGAAAAGCTCTGATTCCAACAGGTTCTCAGGAATGGCGCCGCAGTTTATCTTTATAAAGGGCCCATCCTTTCTATCGCTTTCTTTATGGATGAGTTTGGCTACAATCTCTTTTCCTACTCCGGATTCGCCCATTATCAGTACATTCGAATCCACTCTTGAAACACGAAGGGTCAGTCGGAGCACTTCCTTCATATCATCACTTTTTGCGATAACATCGTCCAGCTCCATCTGCTGAAGGCGCATCTCGATCAGCTCACTGTGGTATTTCTGGGTTAGCTCCCTGGTCTTTTCCAGTTCAATTTTCAGCCTGTTCAGCTCTGTCATATCCCTCACATTTGTTACTACCAGAGTTATTTCGCCGTCTTCGTTGAACACCGGATTCCCCGTCACCATTACATCCTTTCTGCCCTTGATCTGCTGCATTATGGTAATCGGTTTCTTTTTTTCCAGTACCAGGAGGGTTACCGACTTGGAGTAAAAACCTGCTTTTTCAAGTTCTCTCATATGCCTTCCCAGGACTTCTTTCCGCTGAACACCGGTTATCCGTTCATATGCAGAATTAACGCGTACGGTTATTCCGTTACCATCCGTGACATATATCCCGTCATAGGACGATTCAATAATGGCGTTCAGCTCTACGCTCAATTTTTTGCACACGTCCAGCTTCCTCAAAATATCCTCTATCTCCGAAATGTCCTGGAATACCGCAACAGCCCCAACGATTTCATTGTCCAATATTACAGGTGTCCTGTTTGTTATTACCGTTCTGTTCCCTATCGTCAGTTTCTGGCCAAAATCGCTTTTCCCGGTTTTCAGTATCTCCAAAAGGTTTGTGTTGGGTATTACCTCCGATATGTGGCATCCGATCGCATCCTCTGCCTTAACTCCAATAATTCTCTCAGCAGCAGGATTTATTATATTAATCATTCCCTGTTTATTAATTGAAATTATTGAATTATGTGTAGAATTCAGGATAGCATTCAGTTCACTTTCGTATTTCCCCATGCGCTTTGCGTTCACAAAAATATCCCCTTCCCACATAATTTTTGTACAGGAAGCATTGATAATGTTAGAATATTCGCCTATAAAACAAAACAGAGTCCCCTTGCCCTGAAAATATGCAAGTGAACTCCTTTGCACAGCGGCAGGCATTAAAATTGCTTTTAATCCCCTATCGTCCCATAAAGCCCGGTAGGTTCTATAGGATCGGAGTATACAATCTGTAACAAAATATAATTGCCGCTATTAACTGTTCTTTTTTTCCGCTGTTTTATCTAAAAACCTCTCCAGGTTAATTATATACCTTTCATGCATTCCCTCTCCGATTTTTTCCTTCTCATCATAGGCTTCTACTTTAAAAACCAGCCTTTTACCGTCTATCTCGATAAGCTCCGCAGTAGCGTATACCTTCATGCCAATGGGTGTGGCTGCAAGATGTTTAACATCCAGGTGGGTTCCCACCGTTGCATAGCCCTTCGGAAGGTGAAGGTCAACCGCAGATAGAGCAGCATTTTCCATAAGACCAATCATCATAGGAGTAGCAAATACTTCTACTCCCCCGCTTCCAAAGTTGGCAGCGGTATCCTTCTCCTTGACTATTGTCTCTATCTTAGAATTAAGACCTATGTGAAGTTTAAATTCCATTCAATCACCCCTACCTATTCAATTTTACGATTATATATTATATCAGATAAAATTTGAAAAATCCATTGACAACAAAAATAAGGCAGCGGCAGCTGCCTTATCTATAATCCATTTATGCCTGGGCGAAGATCTCTTCAAATTCTTCTCCAGTAAGCTTCTCCCTTTCGAGTAGGGCGCTAGCTACTGTGTGAAGCTTCTGTATATTCTTTTCCAGGATTTCAAGGGCACTTGCGTACGCCTTGTCTATAATGTTCTTTACTTCTTTATCTATTTCTGCCGCTACCTCTTCACTATAGTTCTTGCTTCTTGCCATTTCCTTGCCAATAAATACTTCATCATGACCTGTACCAAATGTCATCGGACCAAGATTTTCACTCATACCATATTCCGTTACCATCTTTCTGGCCATCCTGGTTACTTTTTCCAGGTCATTCTGCGCACCTGTGCTTATATCGTTTAGAGCAAGCTTCTCAGCCACCCTTCCTCCCAGCAGGTGTACAAGATATTCTTCCATCTCGGATTTGGACATGTAGTACTTGTCTTCCTTGGGAAGTATCATGGTGTAGCCTCCGGCTCTTCCCCTTGGGACTATGGAGATCTGATGGACAGGATCGGAGTTGGGCAGCAGCCTGGCTACAACCGCATGCCCCGCTTCATGATAAGCCGTAAGCTTTTTATCTTTCTCGCTCATCACCCTGCTTCTCTTTTCGGGACCTGCAATTACCCTTGTAACGCCTTCCTCCAGCTCTTCCCTGCCTATTTTCTTCTTTCCCTTACGGGCAGCCAGAAGAGCCGCTTCATTCATCAGGTTCTCCAGATCGGCCGGAGTAAACCCAGGTGTCCCCTTTGCTATATCCTCAAGATTTATTTCCTCTTCCAGGGGTTTGCCCCTCGAATGTATCTTCAATACAGCTTCCCTTTCCTTTACATCGGGTACCCCGACAAGAACCTGCCTATCAAACCGTCCCGGCCTCAAGAGGGCTGGGTCCAGTATATCTGGCCTGTTGGTAGCAGCGATTATTATAATACCTTCGTTAACGCTGAAACCATCCATTTCAACGAGCAGTTGGTTAAGGGTTTGCTCCCTTTCATCATGTCCTCCGCCCAATCCGGCTCCTCTGTGGCGCCCCACCGCGTCAATTTCGTCGATAAAGACTATGCATGGAGAATTCTTCTTAGCCTGTTCAAACAGGTCCCTTACCCTTGACGCACCTACACCTACAAACATCTCAACAAAATCCGAACCGGATATGCTGAAAAAGGGTACCCCGGCTTCGCCCGAAACTGCTCTTGCCAGGTAGGTTTTTCCGGTTCCGGGAGGCCCGACCAATAAAACCCCTTTAGGAATTCTTGCACCCAGTTCAATGAACTTTCTGGGGTTTTTCAGGAATTCAACAATCTCCGACAGCTCTTCCTTTTCTTCCTTTGCTCCTGCCACATCATCAAAGCTAATTCTTCTCTTATCCTCGCTGTGAAGTTTAGCTTTGCTCTTTCCGAAGGACATTACCCTATTTCCACCACCCTGGGACTGCTGCATGAAGAAAAACCACAGCACGACAAACAAGAGAATCACAAACAGGGTCGGAAGCATCTGGGCCCACCACGGGGTTCCTGGCGGTATTTTATAATTAACCTGAAGTATTCCTTCCTTTATCTGCGGAAGTATATACTGGTTAAATGTTTGCAAATCGGGAACGGTTGACTGAAACTCTGTCCCATCTTTTAGTACGCCTGTTACTACCTTATCTTCAATGATCAGTTTTGAAACATTTTGATCGTTTATCTGGATAATTAACTGTGAATACTCGAGCTTTGTTATTTCTTTGCTGCTGGCGCCGTACATCTGCACTATAGCAACTATTATTATGAAGATTAGAATATAAAAGCTCGCTCCTCGGAAAAACTTCGACAATCATAGCCCTCCTTTCAAAAGAGCATGAATCATGATAAGTATTTTAACACATTTCTTGCTAAAACACAAATAACTGCAGCACACCATTATCATAGCTATTTCTGGTAGATCTCCGGTTTCAATATGCAAACCTCGGGCAAGTTTCTATATTTTTCCGCATAATCAAGGCCATAACCTACAACAAACTCATCCTCTATGACAAATCCGATATAATCAACTTTGACGTTCACCTTTCGCCTTTCCGGTTTATCAAGCAACGTACAAATCTTAACACTGTTCGGTCCTCTTGATTTCAGGTTTTCATACAGGTAGCTGAGCGTAAGGCCGCTATCTATAATGTCTTCAACAACCAAAACATCCATACCCTCTATGCTGTTGTCCAAATCCTTAAGTATTCTGACAACCCCAGAGGTTGTTGTTGAGTTTCCGTAACTTGATACAGCAATGAAATCGATAGTCAAGGGCATGCTTATATTTTTCACGAGGTCGCCCAGAAAAAGGACAGCTCCCTTGAGCACCCCGACAACCACCAGGTCCTTGCCTTTATAATCCCTGGTAATCTCTTGCCCTAACTCTTTCACTCGTTCCTGTATCTCTTTTTCGCTAATCAAGACTTCTTTTATGCTGTTCCTCATTTTATTCCTCCCCCAAAGCGCTTTGATTATACTCTAACATCAACACCTCATCGGTTGCAGAATCTATCTTGCATCCGTCATCTATCCTGTAGCCGGTCACCCATATTATACCTTTATCGTTCCTGACTATGGGAATAGAATCCCTTTTCTCCCTTGGAACTTTATTGTCAATAAAGAAATCCTTCAACTTCTTTGTTCCTTTCATTCCCAGAGGCACAAACCTGTCACCATCTCTTCTTCCCGTCACTACAATATTTCCACCGGTCTTCCCGAAGTCAACAAAAACGCGTTTGCGGTCAGCAGTGTTTTTTATCCTTTTGTATTCCTTTACCGGAATTAACACAGCATTTATCTTACATCCGGTTTCATCTATAGTTACGGTTCCCGGTATATTCAGCGTATATATTTTATCTATCGTATCATGCCTCACCCTTTCTTCCCTGCTCAGGTAAAACTCACCGTAGCTAACACCTGCGGTTATGGAACCAGGAAGGCTTATTTGCGTTCCGGTTTTGTTTGCTTTTACAAGGTTGTACATGGCTTCAATGTGAGTGTACGAAATATTGTCCGTGCTTCCACTAATTTTTTCTACAGCCATCCTTAAAATCCTCCTTAAAATGGCATCATGAAGCTCAGACAATCTGTATGCATCAAAAGCAATTCGATTCGTCCTTTCCCCGGTCAACAGTCCTTTAAATTCGTCTAACGTGATTTTCTGAAAGTATTCGTTCTCACATCTTAAAATGTTTGCAGTATCTACTAATACCCTATCGATGCCGGGGTTAAACTCCTGTTTGAGATACGGTATAAGCTCAAGTCGAATCTTGTTTCTTGTATAAACCGGTTTAAAATTGCTCAAGTCAATCACCGGTTTAAGGGATTGCTTTTTACAGTAATCTTCAATAGCATACCTGGGAATATCTATAAGGGGTCTGATAATACAGCCCCTTACCGGTTGTATTCCCCCCAATCCTTCAACACCGGAACCTCTTATAAGCCTCATCAGCACCGTTTCAACCTGGTCATCCCTATTGTGGGCAACGGCTATTTTGTTAAAGTTTCTTTCCTCCATAACCCTGTAGAACAGGTCGTATCTTGCCCTTCTCCCCGCCTGTTCCGGGGAAAGATTCTCGTTTTTTGCCATAGCAGGGACATCGCAGAACTCTATTATGGACGGTATACCGATACGGTCACAAAAAGTCCTGACGTACTCAGCGTCCCGTTCGGCATCCCCTGGCCGGAAATTATGGTTCAGGTGTACGGCCAAGATATCTATACCAAAATGATTCCTGTAACGGTGAAGCAAATGCAAAAGAGTGATGGAATCAGGTCCGCCGGATACACCTACAACCACCCGGTCACCGCTCTTCAACATTTCATATTCTTCAATTGCCTTTATGAAAGCATCTTCAATCTTCACGCAAACCCCTTCCCCGGGCTAAACAATTAGTTTGACAACCAGAATCAAAAATAGTATGGATGTGGTAAAGATAATGTTTATCAAAAACCCGGCTTTCCTATCATAGTATCGTTGTTCACAAACAAGGTTTACCGCAACTTCCCTGAGGTCATCACAGTATTCCGAGAGATTATCATATTCCTGCTCTAACCCTTTTATTATAACGCTTTTTAAGCCTTTACTCAAATTAGAATTCTCAACAGTTTCCAGCAGTTTTGCATAGTGTTTTTTACCTGACGGTTCATTGCCTACAGCAAGTACCAGCAGGAGCATGGTCAAACCGAAAATCTGGTAGCCCTCATCTGCTACCCTCAAGCCTTTGCCCCAGCTTGCCCTGTCAAAATAAGGGGTGAAATGGGTAACCCCTTCACCCCTTCCGGCTATGCCTCCAAAATCGACCAGGTACAGGCACCCGTGGTTATTGTCAAATACAAGGTTGTCCGGCTTTAAATCACAATAATATATGTTCATATTGTTAAGTTCTCGGCAAATGCCGCCCGCTATCATGACAACCTGCAGTGCAGTTCTCAGAGAAAGACGCTTGTTCCTGCATATGTCGGCAAGGTTGTTACCGCTGCAGTACTTAACGATAAGAAAGAAGTGCATTGTACCTGACAATACGCAGTCATCCCTATAGTACACCGGCGTCACGTATTCGCATCCATTCAATCGGCTTAGAACCCTGTATTCCTCTTCCAGGTTTAGCATATTGCCGCTGATTTTCATTGCATATTCTCTTCCTGATGCCAAATCCTTTACCAGAAATACCGATGCTGTACCGCCATCTCCAATGTGCCTGATGACTTCAAACTCTTTTCCATACCATCTTCCTTTAACACGCGTACCGTAGTCCAATCTAATCGGTTTCACCCTACTCCCCCTTTTGCCAGTGACCAGTGACCAGTGGCTAGCACCTAGGATCTAGGACCTAGCACCTGCAATCTACGAACTACCAACTACGAACTACGAACTAATACTAGCCCCTCCCTGCCATCTGCAATCTAGTACACGTGATCTGCGATCTGCAAGCCTTCCTCTGCAAAGAGTTCCACAGCCCCCATAATCCCTCCGTATGTGGGCGTTCCTCCTCCGGTTGTTATACCCTTCAAGTTTTTTGATAAAACAGAAAAATCCGAGGTAAAACCGCTCACGATTTGGTATTCTCTGCCCGTTTTTCCCGGAAAGATTACGACTCCAAGCTGTGAAATCCCTTTCCTGGCATTCAATGAGATCAACAGCTCTTCTATACTTGACAGCGCAGTGTCCATCTTATTAGCCATACTGCCGCTGCAGTCCAGTAAAACCACACATTTGATGCTTATTTCATCGCTAACCCTTTTTATATATTCAATTATCCTGCCCCTGGATTCCGGGTCCATTTCATCTAGTCTGTATCCGGTAATCTTCTTCAGTTGAAAGCTTACTGCCCTCTCAAGGGTCATCTGAACAGAGTGCCTGGTTATCATCTGCATTGAGTAGTCCAGCCTGGTCATTGGTATAATGTCGCAGAGCCCTCCCCCTGCCTTTGCAATTCCTTCTAGTTCAATAAACGGGTCTTCCTCCCCGCCGTTTTCCACAATCCCGATGGAGTTCACAATTATGCCTTCCCTGTGGGCAATCCTGGCCGCTTCCTCCGGGTCACCCCCTATGTTTGACCTTCCATCGGTTACAACGATGATCTCTTTCAATTCCATAGCAGCAATCCTTTTCATTCTTCACACCACCTGCATTTTTTTGGAAGTATTTCCATCTGCATAACCGTGTATACAATAAAATAAGGAGACATGCCTTCACCGACCACTGAATCAAAAGGAGACATGCCGCAGTTCAGTTTCTAGTTCACAGATCACAGATCACAGTTACCAGGGTAAGGCTTACAGGTTTTCCACAAAAGCGCTTCCCTGACGTCTGTTATCTGATAACTGGCAACTGGTAACTGAATGGTGTGTCCCCTGTCACCTAAAGGCATATCCCCTGTCATTACTCACCCGGCGGTCATCCCGCCGGGTTTTCTAATTCTCCCATACTCTCGAAACAAGAACTGTCATATCATCCTTTGCCTCTCCTCCGTTAAGTTCTATGGCTTTTTCAAATACTATCCTTGCGATTTCCTGTGGGTTTCTACTCTGGGCATCCCTCAAGACATCTTCAAGCCACCGCCCTCTATCTTCTACCCTTCCCGCATCATATATGCCGTCCGTCATCATCACAACAAAATCTCCATCCTTTAACGTCATTCTTTTAACCTGAACATCCAGCTGGCTTATTATTCCAACAGGCAACGAAGCTGCTGAAATCTCCTTTACTTCACTGCCTCTCTTTATATATGTAGGTGGCGCACCGATTTTTATCATCTTTGCTTCACCGGTGTACAGGTCCGCCAGCGTAATATCCAGGGTCGAAAAATTATCTTCCGGGGACTTGAGCATTAATATAGAGTTTATTGTTTTGACTGCCAGTTCATGGTCATATCCCACTTCCAAAAGCTGTTCCAGCAGGTTTATGGTAACTGCGCTTTCCATTGCTGCATTCTCGCCGGTACCCATACCGTCCGATAATGCAATTAGATACTTATTATCCTTTAACTCCATAAAAGTATAATTGTCACCGCTTACCTGGCTGTTATCCTTCGAACCCGTATACACCCCGGTTGTGATATTATACTTTTGGGCTTCAACCAGTTTTACCGTGCATTTCTCGTTCTTTATACTGCATATATACCCCGGTTTAGTGAATTTTTTCCCTGTAATACCCGAGACAACCGGTATGATCTTTTTCGCACACTCCCTGCACCCATAGCACGATTTCTTGTCTATAAGAATTTCAAGCCGTTTTCCCTGCTTTTCCAGCGCCATAACCTGTGAAACCTCAACACCCTGCTTGTCGAGTTCCACATGTATATTCTCCTCAAGACTCTCATCAAAGCTCATATCCAGGTCTATTTCACCCGCAAGGCTCTCAATAACCTTGGAAATACCCTCAAGCTGCTGTGAAACCATACGGCGGCAGTCTTCCATTTTCACCTGCCATCTATAATTAACCCTGTGCATATCGTACAGGTAATTGACCGTTTCGACCAATTTTTGCGGCTTCATGCATTTTTTTCTCAGCGTCTCCGGAATATCCTTAAGGTCCCCATATCCGTTTTCCTCTACTTTGCTGATTAGCCCGAACACCGACTGGTATGTCGTATAGAACTCCTTCTCCCAGCAGCTTTTATAGAAAGTACACTCCTTGCAAACCCTGCTGCAAATCCCGTCAAATATCCTGTTTATTCCAACGATATCCGAAAAGTCCTCCTTAAAAGAAACCCCGCTGAAAGTAGCCGAAAGCTGACCAAACACCTTTGCAAGCTCGTCCAACTTAATTGCAGTCAGTTCCTTGACCCTTTCATTATAGGCTGCCCTGTTTTTTACTTTAATATCTTCCATGAAGGTTATATTTGAAAACTGATTCATGAACTTGCCGGGAAGAATTAAGAATATCACTGAGCTTACCAGCAACTCCTGCATTGAAATTACGGATACCGCTTCCCCTATTAAATAAAAATTCAGTATGGCGCTTCCTATTATAAAGCCCAGGGCACTTCCAACCCTGCCCAGTTCTTTGAATGTTCCGGCGAGCATACCGGCAAAGGCAAAAGCCCCTATCATGGTTACCACCCAACTGGTTGTAAGCCCTGATATGACGCCGAAAACAGCCCCCACAGCGCTCCCGGTTGCCGCTCCTCCTATGTACCCGCTTACCAGAACCAGCACAGCCATAATAACAATTTTCACCGATATATCCCAGACCTGAACATTGCCCAGTCCCGTAACTGCCACCGCTAAAGTGACGGCAAGGCAAATCATCTCTTCTTTAGATATCAGGCTTCTTCTATCAAGACCTATAACAACCGGCATAGCATAGTCAAAAATATAAACGAGTATGCCGGCTGCAAGACCTTCGAAACATGCAGCAAAGATACTGTATAGATAATAATTCCCTTTAATGTACATTAATCCGAAAGATATGCCGAACATTAACGCGATGGTTATTGTGGAAACCTGATACCTTTTTAACTGTTTCTTCCCTGAAAACACCCGGGCAACCAGTAAGGTCAGAACCATGACGGACAGGTATTTATATGACAGCTCTAACCCTCCCAGGCTTATCAAGCCTACCGCTGCGCTGATCATAGCAGGCAGGACAGCGAACCTGTTAAGGATTATTGAGCTAAAAAAAGCAACACCAAAGGGCATTACCCCATCCAGGATAAAAGCCCGGGCTAATAAGAATGACAGCAGATTAACCGCCAGCATCGCCTTGAGATTCACTGTTTCCTTGTAGGAACTATACACCGGATAGGCTTCGCTCTTGTTTATCAATATAACCACCACCTGCAATTATATAGTTACTACATTATAGCAAAGCCTGTCCCATAATTTTGTCAGTTTTGGTACCGGCCGTTTGAAAAGTGTTTGACAGCACTGATGGTAATATGACAAATACCCTCAGTATGATGAGCAATACTACACGTACCGGTTTAGAAAAATGTAAAAAAGATACATAAGAAAGTATACTTTCCTGGTAATAAAAAAAGAAGATACCTTTAGTATCTCCTTTGGTGGGCACAACTGGGCTCGAACCAGTGACCCCCTGCTTGTAAGGCAGGTGCTCTCCCAACTGAGCTATGCGCCCATGTGGTGACCCCTAGGGGACTCGAACCCCTGTTACCGCCGTGAAAGGGCGGTGTCTTAACCGCTTGACCAAGGGGCCATATTTTGGTAGCGGCGAACGGATTTGAACCGCTGACACTGCGGGTATGAACCGCATGCTCTAGCCACCTGAGCTACGCCGCCAAATGGTTGCGGGGGCAGGATTTGAACCTGCGACCTCCGGGTTATGAGCCCGACGAGCTACCTGGCTGCTCCACCCCGCGACGCGTCATATCTTCCGACGACAAGTTTTATTATATAATATATATGAAACAGCGTCAAGATTTTTTATTTAAAATTCTCAGGGAATAAATGGATTTACGACCACCACTTATATACAGCACCTTCAAGGTTGTCCCACTCGCTTACATGGATTTCATGTTGGGCGAAATATTCCATAACGCATTTTAATATAATTATCCCTGCAACTATTATGTCGGCTCTTTCTCGGGTTTTCGACAGTTGCCAACTAAATAATTATTAGCAAAGCCGCTAAATAGCGGCTTTTTTGATGTCAAATACTAAAAAAATTTTGTTGTATGTGTTGTATGTTGTTGTATGTTGTGATATAATAGGTATATGAAATTATATTATGATAAACGTGCAAAAGACCCCATTTACTATGTCCAACAAGGTTTTAGAAATGGGAAAAAAACAACAACTAAAAATGTAGCAAGAATCGGAAAACATTCTGAACTCTTGAAGATTACAGATGATCCTCTGACCTATGCAAAAGAACAGGTGCAAAAGTATAACGATGAACTGAAGAATAACAAGGTCTCAATGGAGGTGGTTATAAATTTTGATGAAAAGATCAAATCAAGTAATGACCTTGTATCTTCAAGCAATCAAGTGAACATAGGGTACTTTTTTCTGCAGAAGATATATCATGATCTTAGAATAGGAACCTTTTTCAAAAATGTTACTTCCGATTCAAAGATTACATTTGATCCGGACCAGGTCAACCGCTTTTTGACCTATGCAAGAATTCTTGAACCGGATTCAAAACTCGGTACATATGACCATCTTCACAAGTACTATGAACAGCCGGCTTTTGAATATGTGCACATGCTTCGCACAATGGATATCCTTGAGCAGAATTATGATGAATATATCTACCACTTATTCAAGCATAGTAATGCCATTGTACCCCGTGACACTTCCGTATGTTACTTTGACTGTTCCAATTACTATTTCGAAATTGAATGTGAGGATGAAGACTATATTGACGAGGTGACCGGTGAGATTCTAAAAGGCTTGCGGAAATACGGCCCCTCAAAAGAGCACAGACCCAATCCTGTTGTAGAAATGGGGCTGTTCATGGATTCCCGTGGCATCCCGATTTCCATGTGTATCAACTCCGGTTCGGACAATGAACAAACCTGTGCCATCCCTCTTGAAAAGAAAATGGCTCAGATGTTGGATGGCAAAAAATTCATTTACTGTGCCGATGCAGGTCTGGGCTCACTGAACATTCGGAAATTCAATTCTATGGGAGGAAGATCCTTCATAGTGACTCAGTCTATCAAAAAGTTGTCAGACACGCTCAAAAAAGCTGTTTTTAATGATTACGGCTACAGGCTTCTATCAAATGACAGACCAGTCACAATTGAAGATATGAAGTCTTTCGATAAGCATGATAAAAGAAATCTGGAACTTTACAACGACAGTGCTTATAAGATTGTGGAAGCTGATAAGGCAATAGATCTCGGATTATATGATGAAAAAGTCTTGAAAAATGGCAAGACGAAAAAAGTCAAATCCAAAGCTATTGTAAAACAGAAGCTTATCATAACTTTTTCAAGAAAAATGATGGAATATCAAAGATATATAAGAAACAAACAGATCGAACGGGCAAAAAAGATTCTAGCAAGCAGCGATCCTGAATGCATAAAAAAAGGGCCCCACGATGTCACACGTTTTATTAAAAGAACCTCAATATCAAAATCTGGAGATAAGGTGACAGACTCCTACTATATTGACCAGAGTGTAATTGAGGAGGAAGAAAAATATGATGGCTATTATGCCGTGGCCACAAATCTGGATGACGATGCTAAAACAATTATTGAAATCAGTTCCAAAAGACACAAGATCGAGGACTGCTTCAGAGTAATGAAAACAAACTTCTCAGTCCGCCCAGTCCACCACCGCAACAGGGAGAGAATAATCGCTCACTTCATGATATGTTATACTGCTCTCCTTATATATCGACTTCTTGAGGCAAAGCTCGATGATTATGGAACGCACTTCACCACGGAGAACATAATTGAAACATTAAAGAACATGGAGGTAGTAAACGTGCAGGATATGTATTATCTATCAACGTACAATGGATCCCAGGTATGTACAGCATTAAACGCTGTGTTTGATCTTGCATTAGACAAAAAATACTACCAACCTAAAGAACTCAATAAAAAAATTAGAAAAATTTTAACATAGGCATTTCCATACAACATTTAACGAACATAAAAAGAGGCTGTAACCGCACAACTGAGCGGATTATCGCCTCTTTAATTTATTTAAACTGTCGAAAACGGGAATATATATGAAACAGCGTCAAGATTTTTTATTTAAAATTCTCAGGGAATAAATGGATTTACGACCACCACTTATATACAGCACCTTCAAGGTTGTCCCACTCGCTTACATGGATTTCATGTTG
>Ga0067045_1029485_pt1 | contig 20490 bp, 18 predicted proteins | sample TerdegcTABiofilm_FD_59184 | JGI IMG/M metagenome (GOLD analysis project Ga0067045, IMG submission 59184) | Combined Assembly of (Gp0054472, Gp0054536) Wastewater bioreactor microbial communities from Singapore -Terephthalate degrading...
AAGCAGGTTTTAGAGGAGCTTGGCTGGCCTTTAGAGGAGATTCAGAAAGTCCAGCACTGCATCCGCACCCATCGTTTTCGCCAGAATGGCGAAGCTCCCTGCAGCCTGGAAGCGAAAATTTTGTTTGATGCAGATAAATTGGATGTGATTGGTGCCATTGGTGCTGCGCGCACCCTGGGTTATGCCGTCAAAGCCGGGAAACCATTTTTCTCAGAACCTTCCACACAATTTATCACAACTGGGCAGGTGACATCTAACGAGATTCACAGTGCCTACCATGAATACGTTTTTAAGTTGCGGAAAATTAGCGAAGTATTATTTACTGAAACCGCCCGCCGACTGGCGTTGGAACGCCAGATTTTTTTAAACTCATTTTTTGAGGAATTGGCAGCCGAATGTCGTGGCGAGAAATAACCTTACACAAAGAGTATATTATGGAAAACCCCACTTTAGAAGATGTCATCCAATTAGCCAAACAAGCGGGCAAGATTGTTGCAGATGCGTTTGGAGGCGCGTTAGATATCCATCATAAAGGTCGCATTGACCTGGTGACCGAGGTAGATCATCGGTCTGAGGAATACATCGTAAGTCAGATTCATCAGCGCTGGCCCAATCACTCCATTCTGGCTGAGGAAAGCGGCCAAATCAACGGACAGAGTGAGCAATGCTGGTATATTGACCCTCTGGATGGCACAATCAATTATGCCCATGCCCTGCCCATCTACGCGGTATCAATCGCCTATGCAGAAAGCGGGCAAATGAAACTGGCTGCGGTGTACGATCCTAGCCGAGATGAACTTTTTTGCAGTGAAGCAGGTAAAGGAGCCAGCCTGAACGGTCAACCCATTCATGTCTCACAAATCAGCGAACTGGTGGACAGCCTGTTAGTGACCGGTTTCCCATATTCACATGATAGGGAAAAAAATAACCTGGATAACTTCAGCCATTTTTTTTACAAGGTTCAGGCAGTGCGCCGCTTGGGTTCAGCAGCACTGGATATCTGTTACGTAGCTGCCGGTCGCATTGATGGATATTGGCAACTGGAGAGCCACGCCTGGGATGTGGCGGCTTCCACCCTGATCAGCCGGGAAGCTGGCGCAATCATTACCACTATAGATGGAAAGGAAGATTTCTTTAAACCCCCTTATGGGATTATCGTGGCCAACCCGCAGATACATCCTAAAATGTTAAGTGTGTTAACGCAAAAGGAGTAAACATCATTTTCACAAAACAGAAAGGGAAATTTGAAATGTTAGAACTAGATAACATCACCCAAAAACGCTGGAGCCTGGAAGATCTATATTCATCTTGCGACTCACCGAAATTCGTAGCTGACGTACAGGAGCTGGAAACTCAAGTGAAATCCTTTGAGGGATTGCGGTCTGAATTAAGTGAGTCGATTGATCCGCAGCATTTTTTGAAAATTTTGGGTGACCTGGAAAAAATCGTGCGTCTGCGCAGCCGTCTGGAGGCATATGCGGAGCTATGGTTTGCAGAAGATACCCAGAATCAAAACGCCCAGACCTTGGTGGGTCGGCTACAACAGATGGATGCTGACATCGAGAATCGTATGCTGTTTTTCAGCCTGTGGTGGAAAGCACTCCCGGAAGAGGTGAGCAAACGCCTACTGGAAGTTTCAGGTGATTACCGTTACTGGCTGGAAAAAATGCGTGCATTAAAACCCTTTACCCTGAGTGAACCAGAGGAAAAAATCATCAACCTCAAAGATGTCACCGGTATGCGCGCTTTAGTGACACTGTACGATTCCATAACCAACCGCTACGTTTTCAGAGTCACTGTGGATGGGAAGGTAAGGGAACTTACGCGTGGTGAGGCGATGGCACTGGTGTACGAACCTGACGCAGACTTGCGCGCACAAACCTACCAAGAGATGTATCGCGTGTACAAGGAGGATGGCAGTATTCTAGGCCAGATGTATCAAACCCTGGCACGCGACTGGCATAATGAACAGATTAATTTGCGTGGTTTCAAAACCCCCATTGCCGCCCGCAACCTTTTCAATGACATACCTGATGATGTGGTGGATACACTCCTTGAAATAGCATATAAGAATGCGGTCATCTTTCAGCGTTACTTTAAGGTAAAAGCTAAATGGTTGGGTATGCCACGCCTACGCCGCTATGACATCTATGCCCCGGTGGCACCATCCACTAAGCGCTACGAATTCAAATTGGCTACCGAGATGGTGCTGGACGCCTTCCGGGGATATGAACCGCAGTTTGCCGAACTGGCAGAACGGGTATATCAAAGCAACCATTTAGACAGCGAGGTACGTAAGGGCAAGCAGAGCGGTGCTTTCTGTGCTGATGTCACCCCTGAGCTGACTCCCTGGGTGTTGGTGAACTATAACCAGAGAGCCAATGACGTAGCCACCCTGGCGCACGAATTAGGGCATGCTATCCACGACATGCTCGCCGCCCATCATACTGCCTTCACCAATCACCCCTGCCTGCCTTTAGCCGAAACTGCCTCCACCTTTAGCGAGATGATGCTGGTGGATAAATTACTCCGGGAGGAATCAGATGAAGGAGTCCGTCGCGATTTACTGTTCAGACAGGTGAGCGATGCTTATGCCACCATCATGCGCCAATCCTTTTTTGCCATGTTTGAAAAACAGGCACACGAGATGATCGTTCAGGGAGCCAGCGTGGATGAGCTTTGTAAATCTTATTTCGAAAACCTGACTTCCCAATTCGGGGATTCACTTGAATTGAGTGAAGAATTCATGTGGGAATGGGTGTCAATCCCTCATTTTTATCATGTACCTTTTTATGTGTATGCCTACGCCTTTGGCCAACTATTGGTACTTTCCCTCTATCAAGAGTTTAAAAAGGAAGGTGATTCCTTCAAACCGCGTTATAAACAAATTTTGTCAGCAGGTGGATCAGTAGCACCTGAGCGCCTGCTGAAAGAAGCGGGCATTGATATCCACCAGGCGGATTTTTGGCAGGGTGGTTTCGACGTAGTGGATGATTTAGTCAAACAGCTGGAAGCCATGCCGGTTAGTAAATCATCGTGATAAGAACAAGAAAAATAATTCCTCTTCCCTCAAGGGAGAAGAGATAAAACAAGAAGTTAATGCTATAATTTCACCAGTTAGGTGTAAATTATCCAAATAGTCTTTTGCTGGAGGTAACTGTGAAAGGTAACGAAAAAGTGCTGGAAAAACTTAATGATTTACTCTCCGATGAGCTGACCGCCATAAATCAATACATGGTACATGCCGAGATGTGCGATAACTGGAGTTACAAGCGACTGGCAGAGGCGGTGGAAAAACGCGCTATTGAGGAGATGAAGCATGCGGAAATGCTTATTGGGCGCATTCTCTTTCTGGAAGGCATTCCTGTGGTAAGCAATCTTAAAAAAATCCATATCGGTGAGGAAGTAGAAGCGCAATTCAAGAACGACTGGGATGCTGAGGAAGCAGCCATCAATAGTTACAATGATGGCGTGAAATTATGTGCAGAGATGAACGACCATGGTACAGCGGATTTTTTGAAAAACATCCTCAAAGAGGAGGAAGCCCATATTGACTGGCTGGAAGCTCAGCTGGATCAAATTAAGCAGATGGGTAAACAGACCTATCTGGTAGAACAGGTAGATTAATTAGTTAATATCGAATAGAATTGAAACAGACCAGGAAAACCTGGTCTGTTTTTTATAGTTTCTTGATTACTTCAGACGCCCAGGTTCTAATCTTGTCCCAATCCCTGAAATCATCTTTCCCGTATTGTTTCTGCACCATGGAATGCATGGCATTAATCATTTTTTTGCGGAAGAAATTCGCCTTCTGGTACTCGGGGGTGTTGGTTAACATGGCACCGGCAAATAAACCAATATCCACCGGTCGAATATCTTGCAGACCTTTGAGACCCTTATTCAACCATACAAGAGTCTGCTCGCGGTTCTTGGGGGTATCCTCCTGCATGTTGGCACATACAACAAAAAAAGCGGTGGGCTTATTCTCCAAATCCTTTTGAAATCGTTTCAAAAAACTCCTGAAATCACCCACCGGATTGAACATATGCAGGGAAGTGCCTACCAGGACAGCGTCATATCCAGAAACATCTTTCACCTCTTTCGCCGGAAAGACTTGCACAGCATTCTTTTTCGATTGCAGTGTCCTGGCAATCTCCTCTGCCACACCCCTGGTCACTCCTGACCATGTGGCATAAGCAACCAAAATTTTCTTTTCACTATTTTTCTCAGGCATAGTATCTCCAAATTCAATGTTTCTTATTTCAATAATTCATCTAATATTTTACGCGTTACACTTGCATCTGCTTTACCGCCCATCTTGCGCATCACCTGTCCGACAAACCAACCCATCAGGGTCACTTTACCACCTTGAAAAGAAGCTACCTCATTCGGGTTTTCTTCCAGTACCTGCTGGCAGACCTTGCGTATGGATTCTTCACCACTCACTTTCCCCAAACCTAATTCCTTCACCAGTTCAGTCGGCACCTTACCTGTCTCCTGCACCTTTTTCAATAATTCCTTACCAGTAGTGAGGTTAATTTCACCCCGCTCGACCATCTTGATTAAATCGGCAAGATATGCTGGTGTGAGCTTGAGCTGGTCTGCACTTAAACCTAATTCATTTAATATCCGCAGCACATCATTCATCAGCCAGTTGGATACCTTTTTGGGGTCACCGGCATATTCCTTAACAGATTGTTCAAAATATTCCGACAATCGGCGCTCGCTGGTGAGGATATCCGCATCATACTCCGGTAGCCCATAGGACTGTATAAATCGAGAGCGCCGCTCGAGTGGTCTCTCAGGCACTCCAGTTAAAATTTCATGTTGCCATTCAGCACTGATTTCCAATGGTAGCAAGTCGGGTTCTCGAAAATAACGATAATCCGCCTCAGTTTCCTTAGAGCGCATCTTGCGCAGCACTCCAGCATCCTCATCCCATTCCAGCGTCCAAGCCTGAATGACATGTCCTGCCTCAACCTCCTTGACCTGCCGATCAATCTCTTTTTTAATGGCATCGCGCAAAGCATCAATGGAGTTAACGTTTTTAATTTCTGTCTTCTGGTTAAGGATTTGTGAACCAGCCTCCCGGATAGAGACGTTGGCATCGCAGCGCAGGTTGCCCTTTTCCATATCCCCCTCAGAGACCTCCAACCAGCGCAACAGTTGCCTTAAGCGAATCAAGTATTGAGCGGCTTCATCAGCAGAGCGTAAATCAGGCTGAGTGACCATCTCCACCAATGGCACGCCACAGCGGTTGAAGTCCACCAGCCTATAACTGCCTTTGTGAAGTGTCTTGCCAGCATCCTCCTCGATGTGCAGCTTAGCAATGTTCACCCGTCGCAGATAGCCCTTGCCCTGCGGGTCTGCACTGGCCGGGATGGGCAGTTCTAGGTAACCGCCGCGCGCCAGGGGCATATCAAACTGCGAAATTTGATATCCCTTGGGTAGGTCGGGATAAAAGTAATTCTTGCGGTCAAAATAGGAGATCGGCTGGACCTCAGCATGCATGGCAGCTGCCAGCTGCACAGCTTTCACCACCACCTCACGGTTGAGCACCGGCAGCACCCCGGGTAACCCACAGCAGACCGGGCAAATGTGACTGTTGGGTGGATCTCCCCATGAATCAGCTTTGCATGCACAAAATATCTTGCTCTCAGTGTTGAGCTGGATATGAGTCTCTAACCCAATAACGGCTTCGTAACTTGACATTAATCTTCATCTATTAAAATAACTTTAATTGGAACAGCAGGAAAATGCCTTTTTAATCTTTCAATATCGTAAATTAATTGTTCACCATACGATACCCCTGAGGACATTTGTTTTTGAAGATCATGGCACGGGACTATTTCAATACCAACATCTGCTTTATTTTCATTAAAGAAATATTGAAACTTCGCTACATCATAAAACATGAACGCATACTTACCAAATTGAACCTCAACTAATACATTTTGTTTAACGAAATCAATTTGTTTATAAGCATTTTTTATCGATAAATCATAATTAGGCAATGTTATTGTGTATTTATCACGTAGCTCATTAAATCCAAAATTCCGAAAATTTTTCTTGAACTGTTCATTCATGTTTTTTGGAGAGAACAGCATTTCATTAATTTTTGTTTTTTCTTTACTAACTTTTAATTTTTTTGCTTTGACTTTTGAAATCACCTCATATATTTCTTTATTTATTTGTTGATACCTAACCATCATTATTTCCGCCCCACCTAAATGTGAATATTCATAGACAACCTTCATTCTTTACCTCCCCTATGGTATTTTTTCCGTCTTTCTAATATTGATAATTGCTTTGATTTTTTTAATTCAATCCTTATCGGAGGTAAGTATTCATCCTTTTTTTTAGGATCATACACAGGTCTTTCCATTGGTCTTATTCTGAGTTTACCCAATTCAGCATCCCGAACTCTTTTCAAGGCTAATTGTGAATACTCATGAACGATTTCTGCACCAATCGCTTTTCGTTGATGTATCAATGCAGCAATAGCAGTTGTTCCGACACCCATAAAAGGATCAAAAACCCATTGTCCAGGATTGGTTAACGACAATATCAATCTTTCAATTAATTCAACGGGAAATTGACATGGATGTATTGTTTTTTCGACATGATTTGCTTTTACATTGGGTATTTCCCAGATATCAGAAGGATTTTTACCTAAAGGATTACCTGATAATTCACCTTTTCGAGGACCTTTGAAATATTTCTTTTGAGGGTACTTTTGTGGTATTCGAACTGTGTCAAGATTAAAAATGTAATCATTTGTTTTCGTGAACCATAATATTACTTCATATCGACCTGAGAAACGTTTTGATGCATGTAATCCATGTCCAAAATGCCAAACTATTCTATTGCGAAGATGTAAACCTAACTTTTTAAATATTGGGAAAATGACAACATCAAGAGGGATTATTTCGGATTTATCTATATAATTTCCAACTTGCCAACAGATACTACCTGTTTGTGATAAAACTCTTACACATTCAGTTATTATCTCCTCTTGTTGTTTAATATAATCATCAAAATTTATTTTTTCCTCATAAGGTTTACCTATGTTATATGGAGGTGATGTTACAACCAATTGAACAAAATCATTGGGAATATTTGGTAATAGATCTTTAACATCACCTTCGTAATTAATAAAATCTACTGATGGATTGAATAATGGTGCAATTCTGATATTACCCATATTATTATTTTAATAGTATCTCTGGAACTTTTTTCCTCCAAAATTCGTCAGCACTTGCTTGTTCAAATGCCCACCCAATGCGCAATAACAAACCCTCGCTAAAATCCGCCCCCAGCAACTGTATTCCAATGGGCAAGCCCTGGCTATCCAGCCCACTAGGGATGGAAATGCCCGGTATTCCAGCATGGTTGGCTGGCACAGTGAGCTGGTCCGCATATTGCATCAACACCGAGTCACCATACACCTCACCTAGCGGGAACGCAGTGGTGGGTGTAGTGGGGGTAAGTAGCGCATCCAGACGATACTCGCCCTGTGGGTCAAATATCCTCTCAAAGTCCCGGCGGATGAGGGTGCGCACCTTCAAAGCGCGCCGGTAATACTGTTCGCTGTACTGTGCAGCCGAAACATACATGCCCATCAGGATACGCAGCTTGGGTTGCACTCCAAAGCCCTCCCCCCGCGAACGCCGATACAGCTCAGCCAGATCTTTTACTGGTTGAGATGTGCGATACCCGTATTTCACCCCATCATAGCGATGCAGGTTAGAAGCGGCTTCCACCCTTGAAATGACGAAGTAAGCTGGGATGCCATAACGCGTGTTGGGCATAGGCACAGGCTCAATAATCTCTGCTCCCTGCTCTTGCAGTAGTTCAGCTGCATGCCGTACAGCGGTTTCAATCTCAGTCGTGATGGCTTGCTCAGTATAGTCATCGCTTTCCACATGCGGATAGGTGATTCGAAAGTAATCCGGCGATAAACCAATGCGCAGCCCCTTTACCCCTTTTTCTAGCCCTGCCAGGTAATCCGGCACAGGTTGACGACTGGCAGTAGCATCACGCTCATCCTCACCTGCAATTACCTGTAGCATCAGGGCAGCATCGCGTACATCCCTGCTCACAGGTCCCGGGCAATCCAGCGAGGAACCAAAGGCAATCAATCCATAGCGCGACACCCTGCCGTAAGTGGGTTTCATACCCACCACACCACAGAAAGCTGCCGGCTGGCGGATGGAACCGGCGGTATCAGTACCTAAAGAAAGGGGGGCTTCCCCGGCAGCCACACTGGCTGCACTAGCACCAGAGGAACCTCCAGGCACACGGTCGAGTTTCCAGGGATTGCGCGGACAGGGTTGGAAGGCAGAAGACTCATTGGAGGAACCATAGGTAAATTCATCTAGGTTCACCTTGCCCAGCAATACCCCACCAGCCCGCAGCATGCGTTCGACGGGTGTGGCGTGATAGGGTGCTACAAAGTTCGCCAAGATGCGCGAACCGGCAGTGGTAGGTGTATCTTTGACGCAAAAAATATCCTTGACCGTGAAGGGCACTCCCGCTAACATACCCGGGTCTTCCCCGGTTGCAATGCACTGGTCAATTTGGGCAGCCCGTTGCAGAGCCTGCTCGGTAGTGAGGGTGATGAACGCATGCACACCTTCGACATCGTGCGAATTACTTTCCATACTACCCAATTTACCAGGGAGCCCATCAACCTGTTCAATGCGCTGTAGGAAACCCTGTGTAACCTCAAGGGCAGAAATCTTACGAGAGCGAATCAAACTGGCAAGCTCAAAAGCAGAAAGATCACAAAAATCCATGTCTCATTCCAAAGTGGTGTGGGGGATATCCGGTACCACAAAATAGTCATCCTCCACTTGAGGTGCCTGTTGGAGAATTTTCTGCGAATCTGGAAACGGTCGTGATTGATCGGCACGCAGCTCGGGTCGATCCTGATCAGTATAGGGTACCCCATGCGTGGTGACCGGCAACTGCTCATCCAATGGAATGGCTGCCAGTTCTTGAATTGACCTAAGCTGGGCATTCAACTCACCTAGAAGGTACTTTGCCTGTTCCTCACTGAGCTCTAGCGCAGCCAACTGTACCAGGTAGTCAAATAATTGGCGAGAAATTTTTTGGTTTTCAAAAGGTTGTTCAGTATCAGTCATTGGTTGCTTTGTTCCAATTGAGTTTACCCAGTAACCCAGTCAGTATATCCGAGTTTATTTGCCTGTCAAGCAAATGCTATAATCCTCCCTGAATAGCCATGTCTAACCCGTTGATAAATATCATGAACCGAAATTCGCAAAGTGCTCAGCAAAACACCCAGCGAACAACCCGTCAGCTGATTGCTGGTTTTTTACTACTCTGTCTCTCACTGTTTGGCTGGTTGCGTGTGCAGGGCATCTTGCGGTCATGGGCATATTTGCTCCAAGTCGGTCTCTGGCCTCACCCAACCTATTTTCTGATCAGCGGAATATTCATCGGCTTGTCTTTTCTATTCCTCGCCAATGCCATCTTCCTGCGGGCTGCCTGGGCACTGCGCTGGTCGCGCATTGGCATCTGCCTGATGGTCATAGGGTACTTTATGGAACATTACTTTCTCTCTGAACCATCAGCGAGGAATACACCTTCCTGGCTGCCAATTCTATGGTGGTTTTTTTTCACAGGAATATTTTTCTGGCTTACCCGTCCTTCATACATAAACGAATCAGGCTAAAACGACCAACCATGATAAACAATGAATATGAAAACGAGGTGAAATTTTATGTAGACGACCTGAAGCGGGTGGAAAAGCATCTTACCCGTTTTGGTGCTACACTCCTCCACCCACGCACACATGAATTCAACTTACGCTTCGATACCCCCAACCGTCATTTGACACACTCTTTTCAGGTTTTGCGCCTGCGAAAGGATCAGCACGCCTACCTCACCTATAAAGGTCCTGCTGACCCGCTCAGCGAGGTTAGTTCACGGCGTGAAATTGAAATTCAGGTGGATGATTTTAACAATGCACGCTGCTTCCTAGAAGCACTCGGTTTTGAGGTGGCAATTACTTACGAGAAATTCCGTACCACCTATCAGTATCAAACAATTGAACTGGTTTTGGACGAGACACCTATGGGTAATTTTGTGGAAATCGAGGGAGAGACTGCTGGGATAATCCAAAAAATAGCCGAAGAATTGAAGTTCAATTGGGATGCCAGAATAAAACTCAGCTATCTGGCCTTGTTCCATCAAATTAAGCAGAAGTACCACCTGAATGTCCAAAACCTTACCTTCGAGGAATTTAAGGACAAGCAGTTTTCCTTTGAGGGCTTATTAACTGTAGGTTTGCGTGTCTGAGCACTGGGTTATCCTCTCGCCGCATTTCGACGATGCAGCTCTCTCGCTTGGGGGATGGATCTGGCAGAAGGCCCAGCGAGGTCAGATGGTGGAAATCTGGACCATTTTTGGTAGCCAGCGCCTGCCAGTAAACCCCCTCACCCCCTTTGCACAACAGCTACATTCCATTTGGCAACTGGGCGATGAGGTGCCCCGTCTGCGCGCAGCGGAGGATATCTCCAGCTGTGAAGCATTAGGCGCAAACTGGCATCACTTTGACCTGCCGGATTGCATCTACCGCACCTACCCCGATTCTGATATAGCGGTGGTGCAGAAAGAAGAAGACCTTTTTTCCAGCCCGATCCCCAACGAAAGTCAATTGGTGGATACTATTTATGAGCTGTTACAAACTCACCTGCCAGGTGGGGTAGAAATCGCCGTTCCCCTCAGCATTGGCAGCCACCGCGATCACGTTCTAACCCGCATGGCTGCTGAAAAAGTGGGTTTACCTCTATGGTATTATGCAGATTATCCCTATGTGATTCAGGATGAAGTAAACCTAGCGGACTGGATACCAGAGAATGCCAAACCTATGGATGAAATCATCACCCCCTCAGGCTTGCAGGCCTGGCAGAGCAGTGTTGCTTGCCATCGGTCGCAGTTAGCCCTTTTCTGGAAAACCGATGAGGAAATGCATCAGGCTATTGAAAGCTACAGCCGAAAGCATTCCTGGCTGTGGAAATTTCACCGACCTTTAAACCCCTGAATATCTCTAAGGTCAATCCTCTGGCTTACGGGTGAGTGTTTTTCTGCCGCGCCAACCAGAGGATGAAAAGTGCCAGCGCCATTACGGTAGCAATAAATCCAATCCAGGTCCACTTTTGCAGAGTTCGAGTTTTATCCACTGCATCAGCCACTTGAGTTTCCACTCCCGGTTTAGCCACTGAGGTGATTGCTTCTCCGCTTTGCACCTGACCATTTTGCACCAGGCTGAAATATCCATGCGGAGTCTGTGCAGGTTCGGATGGCTCAGTCAGAGCGTTAACCGCCTGCTGTAACCCTTCTACATCCTTGCCCAAAACGAATAGTGACGACCTCGGCGAGTCAGTGGGTGAAGAGACCATTTGCAAGGCACCAAAGGTCTTGCCGACATCCATCTCAATGCCAAATTGCCTCATCTTTTCTGCGTTCAGGCTGCCGTTACCCTCAACTGGCACTGGCAGGCGCTCATTCCAACCTTCATAAACTGACGTCTCCCTGGTCAGACCAATTACTACCCATTGCTGTTGATCAAACATCGACTGGGTGATTTCGTCATAGAAGACGACCTCGGGCAAATAAAAGTGACCGCGTGATTTCTCCCCAATGGCAAACATGATTTGGCTGGCTGCCTGCCAGATGTTTGGATCATTCCTATCCAACACAAAACCACTCTCCATCATGCCTTCCACCAGCAGGAAGGGTACTGGGAAATCCTCCAAACCGAATGGGGAGTAATAATTACCGGGCGTTTCAACCGCGGGTAGATGTAAACTGGACTTTCCCAGGATATGTACCCAGTGGTCATCTACTGTGGGGTCAGGGCACAGTTCACCAGCTGTAATTACTACCTCAAACCCCAACTGGTTATAGAGTGGGTGCAGTTTGCCAGTCGGGAGGAGGATGCGGGTGAGATGCTCCTCTGCGTTCTGGTCGCTAAAACGTACCGTGCTGACAAGCACACCATTCAATTTCACCTGTAAGCCGGAAAGGGAGTAATCAATCGATCTGGCATGCTCGAGATAAAGGTCTAGATAAGTCTCAGGGCTGACTTGTCGACCTGCCGGGACGAAAAAGGGCAACTCCACATAATGATTTCCATACTCACTAAAACGGATTTTTCCCTGACCCAGTTCAGTAAATGTGAGGTCCTCACCCTGCGGTATTGTTCCATCTAGTAACGGGGGCATCTCAGAAATAATGCTGATTTCTGCAGAGGTGGATGGGGGTATTTTTCCCGAACCAACCGCCAAGCCAGCTTTGCGCACGGCATGGTCATCTTCACCACTGACTAGCAACAATTGCTTGCTCGTGTTCCAGGGCGACCTGGTTTCATAAATCAACCCGCTTTCGTCTCCAGCAGTAGTCGGCCAATGCTCAAATTGCATAATTTCCGGAAATTCATCAAGATGAATAAAACTAGCAATAAAAATCAGATGGTTCTCCTCTTTGCTTTTTTCGCTGAGATTTTCAATCGTAGTCAATTCCATTTCTAGTTCACCTGCAGAGAGACTACCTAGCCCGGCTGAGATGGAAAGCGCAGCCTGTAGTTCACCAACACTAGGTTGAGAGGGAAGGACCAGACTGACAGCCGTAGATGTGATTGACTTCTCGATGAGAAATGGATAGGGGAAGAGAGATAAATCACTGACTAAGGGTTGGGTTTCATACCGCAATTGCATAAAAGATTCAGGGCGAATCATTATCAGGCTGGCAATGGCATCTTCACAGGTTTGCAGGGCATCCCAGCGCAGGACTAGTTCATTCAAGCCGACCTTTTCTCCTTGGATAAATGCTGCTTGATCCAAAGGGAACTCCCAGGTAGCTTTCCCCTCCTGATTGACCGGGTAATTCCCCTGCTCTTGTCCATTCAACCAGAGGCTGAACTCCCCCACCACAAATTCTTCCCCAATTCCCTCCCGCCAGTTGGGCAACATGGCGGCAAAATCGACCTCCACTTCCAGTTGCATTATTGAGCCCGACTGCACTTCCCAACCTGCAGGAAGCGCAAAGGATGTTCTGATCTCCTGATAGGGACCCGCAATTATTTCATCCGCCGAGACGCCTAAATTGGTAATCGGGATATTTATCTCATTAGCCGGTTGTCCAAACTCAATTGCAAGTTGCTCAAAGGCTGTGGTTTTCAACGGGCAATTAGCTGCCAATGCAATCCACGCCCCAAATAAAAGCAAAACCAAAGGTGCTCTTGGGCGCATCTCACCCCGGCCTATTTCTCCTAATCCGGTAGTTCTTCATAGGAGGAGCTGGTGGCTTTCTTGAGTGCCGTCTCAACCAATTCAATCATTTGCTCGACCGATTCACCCTTCGCGCGGGTAGCAAGCCCATAACTGGGTTGCAATTTCACACTTTCCTCCCGTGCAGGTCCGAACTTCAAGGGTTGCGAGAGAACTGCTCTTAAGCGTTCGGCTGTACGTTCAGCAGCATCCTTCGTGGTGGAGGGTAGCAGTACGGCAAAAATTCGCTGCTCCCAACGTCCGATGATGTCGTTCCCACGCAGCTGGTTTCGCAGCATATCAGTTACCTGCCTGAGAATATCATTCATGGCAAACTCAGGCAGCACATCCACCAGGTCACGCAGGCCTTCAAGGTCAAGCAGTAGCAGTGAACTCACCTGGCCTTTATCCTTGAAAAAATCCCGTTCCATCAGACGAATGAAATGATTGCGCTTATATGCTCTGGACTGCTTATCGCGCAGCGTGCCTTCCCAGAATGTCACCCAGGGTGTGCGCAACAAATCGCGGAAAATGGCCAGTAGCAGTCCAATGCCCAATCCAATCCCTGACGCAATTAGGGCATTGCGCGATGTTTGCGGTGTGAAAGGCTCGGCTGGTATCTGGGCTTGGTCTAGAAAATTTATTAAGAAGACATCATAATATGCATTGATGAATTCAATCCCCTGTTGACCAATCGTGTTGGCCAATGTGGTTGCCAAAGCTGGATCTGGACCGTCCACAAAAAGCGAAAGGATGATTGAGTTGGGACGCATGGCCGTGGAACGTTGGTACATGGAAAAATCAACCTGCGGCATATTCATCTCCCGCAGCGCCGCATCATATACCCGCTGGCTGGTGAGCACATCCCCGTAAGTGGAAAAGATTTTCAGGGTATCCAGGGCTGCCAGAGCGCTGACTACATCACGGCTGCTGGGCAGGTTGGGATTGGGCGCAATGATAAATGTGGCTTCACTGCGGTAAAGGGGCACGGTATTGAGAGAAATGATTAACGAAACCGCAATGGATAAAAGCACAGTGATGATAATGATTGTCCATCCTTTGCGGACCATCCTGAGAATGTGTTGAAAGACCATCTCTTCCTCCTTTTATTCCTTTTAGTTAGTATACCTTTTTTTATGTAGCTTCATAGATCAATAGAGTGGGGGAGCCAGCACAAAATAACGACCCCAGTTATCCAAACCATCCCGGGCCAAGCAGGTCTGCAGGGTAGAATGGTACTCCCCCCGATAGACCTGGTTAAACAGTGTGGTGGCGCTCAACCTCTCACCAGTGTCCAGGTCAACAAAGGTGCTGCGTGTGCTGTTCGGCGAGAGCGCCTGAAGCTGGCGTATGCTCATCACTTCAAAATCTTCATAATATCCGTCACCATAAATTACCTGGACAATATCTCCGACTTGTAGGTAATAAAACAGAGCTCCCGAAAGATAATTATGCGCCAAAAAACCATGATTGCGTGCCAACCGCCAAGGCAGCAAGAAATAGGTGACCACACCGTCCTCGTTGCTTACAAAAGCCGGATTGTTACTGGGTTGATAAACAACAGGTAACGCCATGATGTTTTCGGTATAGACACCCACCACCCTGCCACTCTCACCGGTCTTAACACGGCTGACAAACTCATCAAAGATGCGCTGGGGAGAAAGCGTAGGGGTAGGAGTAGGCTGCGGTGTAGGTGTGATAGTGGGGGTGAACGTCGGGCTTGGTGTGAAGGTTGCAGTTTTCACTAGAGGGAGCGGTAGCTGGGGAGTACGGATAGTGATGGTGATGCACGCCACAAAGGCAAGCACCAGCAGACCGAGCAGTACGATCAACTTTATTTTGTGCATGCTTCTTTTTTCAGTTCGCAATGTTAGCCCAATGACAGCCAATACCCAGTCTGATGGTTAATTGTATATCAAAAAAGGAGTTGCTTTCATAAATTCCGTTTTCTATTCGCACCGCGAAGAGCTCACCTATCCTCAAAAACTGGTTGATGTAGGGTTTTCATATTTTTGCTGACGATTTCTCATCTCCACCCAAATGCTTTCTGGCACTAAACTTTCAATCTGCTCATATATTTTCAGCACAGTTTTACGGTCTGCATCAGTCATGCTGGCATCGCTAGGGATTTGATATGCCCTGCCCTGGCTAACCATCTGCATCGTTCGATATTGCGCCCCCAATAAAAGGTCGCCCTCTGACCAGTTTGAGCGCATCAAATTTTTATCTACTATTAACTCATACAGCTGCTCCATCTTGCCCCGCTCCACCAAAAAATCAATTACCCAGGGTGACGGTGCGTCCTCGCCCTCATAACTGGATTGATGGGTGAATACCCCATTCCCCTGCGCATCCAGCTGGATGGTATAGGTGTAGTGATATTGAGGAGGCAACGATCCACTATCCCATTGATAGGTCAGACTGAAATCGGCTGGTAATTCCTTACTTTCAGGTCGGCAACTAGATACACTTCCTACCATGCAAACAAAAGTTATTAAAACAATAATTCTTTTCATACATTCTCCAGGAATTTCCATTTCATTTTATTACTAGATTGTGTGAAAATCAAAACCCAATGCCTTTATTAAATGCAGATATTCACTGAAAAAGTTAAGTTTATGATACCCCACTAAATGGTTAGGTATTTGGGGTTATTCCACCCAGTCAAACGTGCGGGTGACCGCCTTCTTCCATTGCTGATACAAATTCGTACTCAGAGGGCTGCCCGAGTTGGGTTGCCAGGTTTTCTCTGCTTGCCAGTTGCTGCGCATCTCATCCAGGCTGTGATAAAAGTCCACCGCATAGCCCGCAGCGTACGCAGCACCCAAGGCAGTCGTTTCCGCCACCTTTGGACGGATGACTGGCACCTGCAGCACATCCGCTTGGATTTGCATGAGCAGGTCATTCTGCACCATGCCGCCATCCACTTTGAGTGATTTCAATGCCACCCCGGAATCTGCGTTCATGGCATCCAGCACCTCGCGGGTTTGAAAGGCGGTGGCTTCCAGGGCTGCCCGCGCTAAATGCCCACGATTGACATAGCGCGTCAACCCAACAATCACCCCGCGCGCATCCGTGCGCCAATAGGGGGCGAATAAGCCCGAGAACGCCGGCACAAAATAGATGCCACCGTTGTCCTCCACAGTCTTAGCCAAATCCTCCACCTCAGCAGAAGTGGAGATAAGTTTCAAGTTATCACGTAGCCATTGCACCAGAGCGCCGGTGATGGCTACCGAACCTTCCAGCGCATACACGGCTTTCTCATTTCTAAATCGATAGCAGGCAGTGGTCAGCAGCCCATTCTTGGATGGTACTGCCTGTGTGCCGGTATTGAGCAACATGAAGCAACCAGTTCCATAAGTGTTCTTGGCTTCGCCAACCTCAAAACAAGCCTGCCCCACCATGGCTGCCTGCTGGTCGCCCAAATCCCCCGCCACCGGGATAACCCCGCCGAACGGCCCATCCTCCCTTGTGTAACCATAGATTTCTGCCGAGGAACAGATTTGCGGCAGCATGCTTAGGGGAATGCCTAGCAGGTCACAAATCTCCTCATCCCATGCCAGGGTCTCCAGGTTCATTAGCAGGGTGCGGCTGGCGTTGGTCACATCAGTGACATGTTTACCGGTCAGGTTCCAGATGAGCCAGGTATCAATGTTGCCGAAGATGGCCCTGCCCGCTTTGGCTGCCTCTCGCACACCCTCGACATTATCCAAAATCCACTTAATCTTGGGACCAGAAAAATAAGTAGCCAGCGGTAATCCGGTCTTGGCGCGCAAGCGGTCTTGCCCGCCATCGCGACTCAACTCGTTCACCAGCTCCGCGGTGCGTGTATCCTGCCAGACGATGGCGTTGTAATACACTCTGCCGCTTTCCTTATCCCACACCAGGGTGGTCTCGCGCTGGTTGGTGATGCCCACCGCCGCGATATCCTTTGCCTGCGCACCGGCCAGCTTCATCGCCTCGCGGATCACATCCTGTGTGCGTGCCCAAATCTCGTTCGGGTTGTGCTCCACCCAGCCTGGTTGGGGGTAAATCTGCTCGTGCTCCAGCTGATGACTGCCCTGCGGCTCCCCCCTGCGGTTGAAGAGAATGCAGCGCGTACTAGTGGTGCCCTGGTCAATGGAAGCAAGATAGTCTGCCATATAATTTCCTTTACTTAACTTACTAATACAAACAATAATGCAAATTGATTCACCCTCAAAAAGAGGGTGAATCAATAACATATATATCAAAATATTTAATAAATATTAAATTGATGTCCAACAGCCCAAACCCAAGCTATTACCATTGCCACAAAAAACGATCCTAAGTATATTTTTCCAGTGCGCCGGAAGTAGTATGTCAAGAAAAATAGTAAGACAGTGACGAATGGTATTATGTAGAACAATGAAAGGACGAACATTGAAGCTCCACGTAGTTTAAGCGATGCCATTATTCCTTCATTGAAATTTATTACATCCAATCCAACTTTTGTATTAAATATCCAAGCTGGTATGTACTGGAACAGCAGTAATAATGCAAGGAATGCAAGCACAGCAATGCAATTCTTTAACCACCAGATCAATTGTGTTTTTGCTTCAGTCTCATATTCTGGTTGTCGAGCCTGACCAAACAAAAATATTCCCAAGTTTAGAAGCATTAATGCTAGGTTAGGAATGATCCAGATTAAGAATTGCACAAATCGACCTGGCAAAGCAAATTGCTTTAACGTTCCATATTCAACCCTGAATTCAATACCTAGAGTGTTTTGAGAGATACTAACCAAGAGATACAACCAGGAAATCAGTATTACAGCCAGCAAGGCAGATTTCCCGATTATGCCCCAATCTAATTTTGTTTTCTTCTCATCAAAGGAGACTCCCATATCGTACATAGTTACTTTGTTATCTTTGCTATTCTTACGATACCAGAAGTAGAACATAATAGCAAAGATGATCGCGTTCCCTACTGACCATATTGCGAGACCGTTAGGTACAGGTTGTTTAAATATTGTAGGTAATATAGGCTCAGTTCTAAAAAACAACAACGCAGTTAAAAAAGGATAGGTAACCATCGCTATGAAGGCATTGATCAATGCCATTCTCCACCATTCCTTCGGTTTGGCAACTTTCCCTTTCGGCATCGGCGTTGCTACTGGTGCAAAAAATGGTATAGTCAGCAGTAAGTTTGTCAATGGTACCGTTGAACCCAAAGCTGCGAGTAAAGCTAATCCCATGAAAACATCATAGTAGGTGTAAATGTGCTGTCCTTGTGGAATCCAATATTCATCATAAACCCCATCTTTTAATGATAATCTCATCCACTCAACCAATGAAGTGATCATTTGATGAGATGGCGGCATACCAGGGTGAGTTGACCTATTTAAATTAATTTGAAAAGCGGTATTATCTTCAAAACTCCCATAATTGTGGTCCCAGAATATTGGTTCAGTGAAACCGAGCCCCTCATAAAAGATGGGATCATTATAACGATTATCACCGCGACCTCCATCTATTGTTGACATTTCTTCCCATTGACCATAGATACATAAGAAATTATTTAAGGTTCGGTAATTAAAATCAGGCACAGCTCGGCAGGAACATTGCATAACCACCGCTTGAATATCTGGCCTTGCCCTTGCAACATCCCTCGATAGACCCGCACCCATCGAGTGACCTGTAATTCCGACTTGTGTGGCATCCACGAATGGCTGAGTTATTAACCAATCATATGCATGTTCTACTCCTTGTAATTCAGTTCCAGGTGCCTTTGGTAAACCGATACCAGGAAATGGTCCTGTAGACTCTCCATGACCATAAGGATCTACTGCTAATACTACAAAACCCCTCCTAGAGAGTTCAATCGATGCAGGACCTTGAGTATCTTTATCGTTATTCCAACCATTAATAGTAATTACTGCAGGTAATTTATTAGTCGATGTAGCATATTTAGGTCGGTAAAGCCTAGCAGTTATCGTGTAACCTTCTGGTGACTTTATTTTCTGGTAAGTCACTTCAGTCTTACCAAAGTTGCTTCTAACTTGACTTGCCATGACCACAGCAAATGCAACTACGATCAATAATCCAATTAACCAGTATAGATTTTTCTTTATATTTGTTTTCATTTCTTTCCTCCAATTTAAATTAATATGATGAAGAAAAAATATTTGCTTTCTTTTCGAATAATTTCCTCCTTTCTGCTTCTCACCTATCTTTATACAATATTTTGAACATCAATTCATCAAAAATGCACAAATGTGCAATATTTTTCATGTCAGCAACATTCAAAAATGGTTTTTGAAAAATACGTTTTGAACACTTGTGCAATGTCATGCTGCACTTTCGTGCATCGTGTATGATTAAGTAATGACCAAAATAGAACCCTGTGACCTGGATCAGGAAAAAATCAATGATGCGGTCAACGTGGCGCGCATGTACTTTTACCAAGGCATGAAGACCGAAGCCATCGCCAAGGAAATGCACGTCTCACGTTCCACTGTTTCACGCCTGCTGGATTTTGCTAAGAATAACGGCCTGGTGGATATCCGCGTGATTGATCCGCATGAGCAACCCCAGCGCCTGGAAAAAAAGTTCGTGCAGCAATTTGGCATCCAGCGCGCTCATGTTGTTCCCGTCCCAGAAATGGCCGGTGAAGCCATGTGGCTGGAGCGGGTGGCTAATTATGCCGCCTGTCACTTGAATACCATCTTTGAATCCAAAATGATCCTGGGCATCGCCTGGGGCACAACCCTGACTGCCATCTCCAAACACCTGCTTAATAAAACCACCCATGATTCCCATATCGTTCAACTAAATGGTGCGGGCAATACACGCACCACCGGAATTGAATATGCAGGTGAAATCATCAGCCGCTTTGCACAAAATTATCAGGCACGTGCCCATTTGTTCCCGGTACCCACCTATTTTGATTACCCAGAAACCAAACAAATGTTGTGGAAGGAGAGCAGTATCAAGCGCATCCTAGACCTGCACAAGAGTTGCGACCTGCTACTATACAGCATTGGCGCGGTCAATGCAGGTGTGCCCAGCCATGTGCACAGCGCAGGTTATCTGGACGAAAGAGATTATGCCGAGCTAGAGAAATATCACATTGCCGGTGATATCGCCACCGTGTTTTTCAGAGAGGATGGCAGTTTTGATGATATACCCATCAACGAGAGAGCCAGCGGCCCTAACCTGGAACTTTTTCAGAAAAA
>Ga0067045_1029488_pt1 | contig 20488 bp, 9 predicted proteins | sample TerdegcTABiofilm_FD_59184 | JGI IMG/M metagenome (GOLD analysis project Ga0067045, IMG submission 59184) | Combined Assembly of (Gp0054472, Gp0054536) Wastewater bioreactor microbial communities from Singapore -Terephthalate degrading...
CGAATGTGTAAAAAAGGCTGTAGAATACAGGAAAGTAGATACGAAGGAATTAACGATAAGGACGGACAATGGGCCACAATTCAAGGCAAAAGGGACAGAAGCATACATGGAAAAAATGGGGATAGAGCATGAATTTGGATACAAGAACAATCCGAACAGTCAAGCATACATAGAGTCACATCATTCAGTGATAGAGAAGGAATTCGTACAGCTGAATGAATTTGAATACATAGAAGACGTATACAATGCATACAAAGCGTACATATACTTTTATCACGAGATAAGGCCACACGGAGGGTTAGGATACAAGACGCCGAACGAATATGATGAGGCATTAAGTGAAAGAGGGAGTAGAAAAGGGGTAATAAACAGGGTTGTGGTTGTCAAAAAATGAGACTCTCTTAATTATTCTCCAAAAACAGGGGGTTTAACCGCGATTAACAGAATGTTGATTATACTTGTTGAGTGATGTGTTTCGTTTTTTTATTACAGAGCGATACTTTTTGGGTCTATTCTACATGTTCATTGACGACTTTATACTTTTCAATAAGATCAAAAAATAGAAATATAATTTTATCAATTTTATTTAGTGTGATATAATTGTAATATAGACGATAGAAACTTGACACTAGGGAGAAGTGGTATGTATAAAACAATTTGGGATGGAGAAAGTGGTGGAATACTTTTGGTAGAGTCTTCAAATGATACGGTTAAACCTCCGCGTCCTGTTTTTCACGAAGAGTTAAACCTTTTGGGATTTGATAAGTTCTGGGAATATCCCTGTGTAGAAGAGCCTCTTCTTTGGAATATCGGAAGACGATATTACTACAAAGGTAGGTTTGTTGCAGAAGCGATCGGTGGTGGAATATTTGAAAAGGCTCAAATAAAAGTCAGAGATGAAGGTAGAGCTCTCTCTTTAGAACCGGTGGATGTTAAATTGATGATTGAAAAGAACAGAAAAGCTATTGAAATTCTTAAAAATGAAGCTATAGATTTTATCAACGATACGTTTACGAAGTACAAAAACAGAGTTGATCAAGTTATCGTATCTTATAGCGGCGGGAAAGATTCTCAAGTAATTTTAGACTTAGTTTCGCGAACACTTTCTCCTGATGAATACATAGTAGTCTTTACTGACACAACCATGGAGTTACCAGCTACTTACAAGATTTATGAGGAGACAAAAGCCCATTATGAAAGAATATATCCGAGCCTAAAATTCTACACAGCACAAAATGAACAACATTCACTTGAGTTGTGGAAAACATTTGGACCACCAAGCAGAATATTGAGATGGTGTTGTACTGTATACAAAACATCTCCGCAAGTGAAACTTATAAAGGCACTGAATCCAGAAAAAGAAGGAATTAAAATACTGGTATTTGACGGTGTTAGAGCTAATGAGAGTGTTAGAAGAAGTGGGTATGAAAGAGTTTCCACTGAATCTAAGCATATTGCTTTTACAAATGCTCATCCAATCATAACTTGGAATACTGCAGAAATCTTTATTTATGCTCTTTCGTTAAGAGATAAAGAAACGGATAAATTCTTTATTAATGCAGGATATCGCTCCGGATTGCAAAGAGTTGGGTGCAGCATTTGTCCGTTTAGTTCGCCTTGGTCTGAGTTTGTTCTTAGTCAAACATTCCCTGAACTGGCTGATAGTTACATAGAAATTATCAAGCAACATGTTAAATCCTTGGGCTTGAGGGATGATTCTGAGATAAAAAAGTATATTGCACAAGGGAGTTGGAAAAAGAGAATAGGGGCAGAAGGAATTGATAGAGAAGATGTCAATGTGAATATATTTGAAGAAGGCGGAAATTTTGAAGCAGTAATTTCAAAACCGCGTGAGAATATTTCACAGTGGATAAAAGCACTCGGACCTGTTGACTGTACTTCCAGCAATGGCATTACAATATACAACATGAAATTCAACAATAGCTTGTACGAACTAGAAGTTTCTGAAGCGGATAACAACAAACTAATCATTTCATCAAATCATGGCACTTTTGACAAAACTTTTTCGAGTAGACTTGAAAAAGTGATTTACAAAACAGCTTATTGTACACACTGTGGAGCTTGTGAAGCAGAATGTTACTCTGGTGCACTTACGGTCGTACCTAAGGTGTCAATAAATGAGAACAAGTGTGTTCACTGTTTGTCTTGCTTAGATTTTGTTGAAAAAGGGTGCTTATTAGCAAAGTCAATATTAAACGTTGGAGGGAATAAGATGGTTAAGAATAGATTGACCAATTTCAACAGATATTTCACTTTTGGAATGAGAAGTGAATGGCTAAGACATTTTTTAGTTGAATTAACTGAGTGGTATTCAAAAAATACTCTTGGAAGCATTCAACTTACATCAATGATTAGGTGGTTAAAAGACGCTGAATTAATTGATCAGAAGAAAGTGCCTACTCATTTGGCTTTGACTCTTAATAAATTGGTTTCCAAGGATGAAGCACTTGTAGATCAAATAGTTTGGATAAACTTATTTTATAATTCCTCAGTAATACGATGGTATTTAGAGAGGCTCAAATGGGGAACGACTATCTCTTTCAAGGAACTTTATAATATTTTACTCAATGAGGAACAGATGACTCCAAAAACTGCTTCAAGCGGGCTGAACAGTTTGATAAATATGTTTGAAAATATGCCAACGTACGAAAAAATGGGTCTTGGAATCGTCGAGAAGATTGGCAAAGAAAGATATGTGAGGAAAGTAGGAGGTACTGACGTTCATCCAGTTGCTGTCCTCTACTCCCTTTATAGATTTGCCATTTTCAAAAACAAGTATAGATTAACGGTGTCTGAGCTTTATGATAAAGAGAACAAGGATGGTGGACCATATCTCGTTTTTGGCATGGAAAAAGAAGCTTTTGAGAATACTCTCAGATGGCTGCAAGAAAATACAACTGGTCTAATAAAAGTCGATCTTATCGCTGGACTTGACAACATTAACTTGCAAGAAGATATCAATGACTACGGAAAATTATTTGGAGTTCTAACAACGTCGTTCAATTCAAAGGACATAAGATTATGATCCTCTAGAACGGATAGAGGTTGGTCATATCAATTCTTATTAAGAGGTGATAAGTTCTTTACAGAAAACAATTATGTTTTTATTGAAGGAGCAGATTCTAGAATACCTTGGTGGTTTAGTATCTTAAGTTATGATTTAATTTTCCCCATTCTTTGATTATAGGTACGTTCTTATCGTGTTATTATACAAAAAACGACAGTGTAGATCTGCGGCCAAACTGTAAAGCAAAAGAGAAAAGCAATTGCCACTGGACAGTTCATTGTTTTCTAAACTCTCGAAAGAAGTTCTATTGGAATGTGCATTTATGTAGTGGTTTTATTGTTCTTAAAACGGTGATAATCTCCGTGCAAGCGTTGAAAAGGATGTCTCAGGGGGGACGAAAGATGAAGTATGAAGAGATCATAGGACTTTATGATTATTTTCAACCAGTTGTCAACATCACAGACGAACGTGAAAATTACTGGAAACAGCTTATCCCAACAAAGGACTTTATACATGTTTTGGGGAAGTTTATAGATGCGTTGCAATCCAAAGATCCAAGGGATAGAAGATCTATCTGGATTCAAGGTGCATATGGTACCGGGAAAAGTCACGCTACGACTGCGATTAAACATCTCTTGTGGGATCCAGTGAATGAAATAGAAGATTTTGTGGAGAAATTGGAAGCTCAGACCAGAGAGAAATTGAAAAACTTTAGGAAAGAAAATAGAGTACTCCCAGTAGTACTTGAGGGTATATCTGGCGTAGATGATTCAAAAAGCCTAAGCCTAACGTTGGAGAAAGCAGTTAAAGAGGCTCTGAAAAGAGAAAATATAACTATACAAACTCAAAGTGAGTTTGAAAAGTATTCCGATCACATTAAAAACACTCCATACATTAACTATGACCTTATTGTGGAAAAAAACGCTGAACTGAAATCGCGAGTGAGAAACAAAGACGGGTTACTTAACGCACTTCAGCGCAGAAATGCTGACGTCTTGAAAATGTTGGAAGAATCCTTAAACTTTTCTGTCCCTCATCAGGCCATTGTAGACTGGTTGATAGAAGTCTCAAAAGAACTTTCCGAAAAGGGAATCTACGCAATGGCAATATATTGGGATGAATTTACGTCTTTGATGAATTTGGAAAATGTGCCCACCATAATGAGTGTTTTACAAGATATCGCTGAGAAGTGTGTTAACAGCAATGTCTTTTTATTTATCATAAGCCATAGAGCGCCTCAACAAGCAATGAGTAGTGATTATAAGAAGCTCTTAGGAAGATTTCATCAACTAGATTACAACATGGAGAACATAACCACTTTTCAGATATTATCAAATGCTATAAGAAAGATAGACGAGGAAAAGTGGAAAGTTGTTCAAAGAGAAGCTTTTGATATGAACCCTAAGATGGATGAGCTCATCCGGAAAGTAATCGCAGATGATACATCAGGAAATCAGTTGAAATCTCTTTTCCCCATACATCCTTATACTGCAGTAATTGCTACTTATCTATCCCGTTATGTGGGTTCCGCTCAAAGAAGTATTTTTAGCTTTTTGTACGATAGAGAAGGTGGATTCATAAGGTTTATTAAAGACTATCCACAAGAAAACAATGGTAAGACTGATTACTTCTTAACAGCTGATCAACTCTGGGATTTCTTTCTATCGGATTTTCGAAATAGTTATTCTGAAAAAATAAATTCGGTTCTATCAAAATACAGTCAGCTGAAGTCAATATTTGAAGGCTTGGGCAAACCGTATCTGTCAGTGCTTAAGGGTATACTTTTGCTAAACATTTTGAACTTTATGATAAGTATTTCTGAAGAAGGAAACTCCTTGTATTCTCCAAGTAAAGAAAATGTATTGGATATGTTTATAGGTACTAGCTTTGAGGAGCTTGTCCCAAGTATCTTGGAGAATATTGATAAGAAAGGTTACATTACAAGAAATCCTGATAACTTGTTTTTGGTAAGCTACTCTGCTCTACCAGAAGGAGAGGTTTCAGAAGAAAAGAAAAATGTTGCGAGAGAGTATGAAAATGTGACGAAGTTAATAGGAGATACACAAAAAGAAAGGATACACAAAGCATTAGTATCACTTGTTTTGAGGGAAACGAAACTTCAAATTTATCCTGCAAAGATTAAAGACTATGAATTAAGGAGAAAGCTGACGACAGATTTTAGCAATTCTTATTACATTCCTGTCGCTTTGTTCCTTGCAAAAGAAGAAAGCGAAATACAAGAACTTAAGGACGTGATAAATTCTTTGTTCGAAAGTGGCGACGTTAATTTGGATAACATTGTATTCGCTATATCTAGAAAACCCTTGACAACTGGAAACTATGAAAAGATTATTGAATATACTGCTAGAAAAATAGTAGCTGGAAGGCACCAATTCAAAGATGAAGAGAAAGCCTGTAGTGACTATAGTTTAAAAATCGTAGATCAGTGGATTGAAAGAGTGTCCGGTGGAATATTTGAGGTATTTTTTAGACGAACATCGAAAGTGATCTCTGGAGCGACTTTCGCAACTTATTTAAATAAAGAAATTTCATCTGAAATATTCTGGAATGGTTTGGAAAATATAGCGGGTTTGACAAATAACAATGTTTGGAAACGTTCAGCATCAGAAAAGTCGGCGGAAGTATTTGCTTCGTCACAAAGTAGAGATGAATTTGAAGAAAGGACAAAAAATGCCCCCTTGAAAGATCTGAGACTTATCCTTATGGACGGACAAGGAAACTATATAGTCGATAGAGGGTTGAATCCTTTACAAAGTGTTGACCCGAATCATCCTACCTACAAAATATGCACCGAGGTAAGAAAAACTATCGAAAAGCGATCCGGAAAAAGTTTCAACCTTGGGAATGAACTCATGTTCTTGAGAGAGCCTCCGTACGGAATCTATAAGAACATGATTGGATACGCCATATTGGCTTTTGCGCTGAGACCTTTCATTGGCAAAATTTACGAGCAATCCAGGGGACTGAAAATTACAGACACGTTGTTAAGGAATAAATTAACAAGTCTGTTCAAGTACTGGGAAGATGGAAAAGGCAATGACGAGCTTGAAATGCGGTTGGGAACAGAAGATGAGAGAAAACTTACTAACTTTTTAGTCACGTTATTCAAAATAAACCAAGAAGAGAATTTGAAAAAAGCATGTTGGGGAGTTAGAGAATGGATTAAGAAATCTGGATACCCTCTTTGGGCACTTAAATACGTTGTTGAAAATGACGCTGACAATGTGATAAGTACTTGTATCGATACTTTGGTTTTGCTGAGTAGAAACAGTGAAAGAGAGTTTTCAGAAGATATTTTAAGAAAATATGTTGAAATTCTTTCGTTAAAGAAAGATGATCTCTCGGTCATGATTACTCAACAGAATTTGCAAGCAGGCTTTAAGAAATGGGTTATGCAAAAATTAGGGACAGATTTTACAGATAGTGAGTTCGAGGAGATAATTGTACATTTAAGAAGTCACATGCAAGAAGAAGTAGGTCTATGGACAGAGGAAAAAGTTGAAGTAGCTCTCAAGAACTGGAAGACCGATGCAAATAGGAAAAAAGCAGAAAGTGATTTCATTGGGTCAATGAGTAAGATTTTCAACATAGAAAATGTTAGAGACCTTGCTGAACTAAAGAGAAAAATAAGAGATTTTATAAACGCTTTAGGATTTCCTCTTTGGAGTTTGAAGTACGTCTTCAATCTAGAGGACATGAGAAAAGCTTTAGATGATATAGATAATTTTGTACGGGATTTTCCTATCAACTTCGAGACTATGGAAGAATTCGCAAAAGACATAAGGCCTTATGTGACAAACATTCAAACCAATCTGAATCCTGAAATGGCCCAACAAGGATTTTTGATCTTTACAAAGGAGAAGTACCCAAGTTACTTAACCAATTTAGATTTAGATGGTTTCCTAAAATACGCTCATAAGAGGATCACAAAAGAACTTTACTCATGGGAAGAAAAGGACTTTGATTGGCTTTTAAGAGAATACAATTCTTGTAAAGATTTGGCAACATGTTTTGAGATTAAGAATGTCTTTGATCCTTACGAGCTAAGAGAGACTATCAAAAATCGTGTTGAAAGTCTACCCTACCCTGTATGGTTGCTAGAATTTGATGAGAAGGATAAGAATACATTGAATAACTTAAACGAGTTTTTGAATTCTCCATCATTGCCAACTTTAGAAGAACTGGAGAAAGTCTCAAAAACAGTTCACGATAAAAACATCACCGAGTTGTTAAACGGGAATAGTTTGCATGAGCAATTTACAAAATGGTTGAATCGGGTACTTTCAGAGTACTTTAGACTGAAGAGCCCTCTGGGAAGTGATGTCTTAGATGAAATTGCTGACGATATAAGGAGAAAGATGCAACCACACGATTTTCACTGGAACAAGCATGCTGTTGAGAATTTTATTTACAAAGATGATAAAGTGAAAGATAGAATTTTCAAGAATATCGAACAGAAGATAAAAGAAAAGATAATATCTTCGAAAGTTAATCTTGAAGAGTTACTTTTAATGATAATTGAGGAGTACCCCGAAGTCTGTATCAAGTTAGAGGAGTATTTAGAATGACTCTAAACCATGTTATTAATATAGGTTTGGACGAAGACCACCTGAAATCGCTCATATTGAAGGATAAAGAACCATCTGGAATGTATAGCGGAAAGTATCCAGTAAGGTTTATTTTGCTCGATAATTTTGAAAGTATGAGAAAGATAGTCGAGCTTCTTAGAAAAAATGGAGCTCAACTTCTTGATCTTAGTAATCTTAAAATCTTCCAATACGATGATGGTTGGATAGGATTATCTGATGTGCAAGACGAAATAGCTAAACTTCCAGATGACAAAGATTACATGATTGCTCCTATGTCTGAGATATTGAGATTTCTAGATTCCACAAGGTTTTACAGTTTTATTACGACATTAACTGAGATTACGAATAACGCACGTTGTCCGGAGAGAAGAATATACATTCCAATAGTCGGCCTTTGTTCTTATTTTCAAGAATATTTTCTTGCAAAGTATCATAGGGCATCTGAATTTTCTTTCGTGTGGAAAGTTGGAACGAATTACGAGAGGTACGATATCTTATTCTTTGATTCAACTGTAGATGTCGAAAATTATACTGTTATTCGAACGACCAAGGAATTCTTGGACCTTTGGAAGCAATCTAACCTTACAAATAGTATACTTGTCACACAAGAGTTGTTGTATAGTTTTTCAAGTAAAATGATAAATGACGAGGTTTTTAACGTGACAACAGTAAGAAATTATAAGGAATTCATCGAACGAATACTCAAAATAGATGTCCCTATCGATTATTTGGAAGCCGATAAGTCCCTCTGGAAAATGCTTCAAGATATGCTCCATGGCGCTAAAAGTTTTCCAGAATTTGTAAAGAAGTATTTGAATATTATGGATTTAGATGACTTTGATAAGGCTAATCCACTTTCAATGTGGTTATCCAAGGATGAAGAGTTTGCAAGATGGATTATGAAAGGGTATTACTCGAATATTGAAAAGAGATGTTATACCAAATTAGTTTTCAGTTCTTTGCAAAATTTGAGTAGCGATGAGCTTTTGAGAGGATATTATCTGAAAATATTCGACGAGGTGAATGAAGACCTGTTTTTTAACGAGCGTATAGAAATTCTTCAGAAATCTTCAGAAATACATGATATTGACCTTAGCAATATAGAAGTCCAACTTGAGCAAAGATTCGCTAATATGGCACCCCAAAATGCTGCAAAGTATATTACTGGTACTACTCTTTTTGAGAAGAAATGGGTTATTGATAATATTGATTGCATTGATGAAAATGAGCTTGGGGAGATTTATCGAGAATTATTTCACTATCTAACTGACGTGAAATATGATAATCTTAAGAGTGATAATGAGTGGGTTATTGAATATTTCAAGGAATATCGTATGTCGAGAGTAAAGAATTCCTTATCTCAGCGATTGAACGAAATTTTGGATGAGAAAAATGCGAGCGAGAATACTATATATAAATGGTACTATTCTTTTGATCCGGTAGACCATTATTTGAAAAGCGAAGATTCTAATATCTATTCGAAAATATGGATAGATGCCTTAGGGGTAGAGTTCTTGCCACTAATCTTATCATATCTTGAAGAACAAGGTTTCTCTACTAAATTTAATATAGCCAGGTGTAATTTACCTTCGACAACGGAGTTTAATCGCTTTGAAGGAGTAGAGAGGATCGCCGAATTGGACGATTTTATCCACGAACAGTACTCGTACGTTTATCCGGATAACCTTATAAAGGAGATAGATATTGTAATAAACATAGTAAATAGATTTATCAAAAATAAGGAAGCTGTTTTAATATTTTCTGATCATGGATTTACCGCTTTTGCAAATACGAAGTTTAATGGCAGAAAGATATTGGGAGTGAATTTTGCGGAAAGAGAAGGAAGATACGCGGAAGTTACAAATGAAAAAGAAATTATGGGTGATGGTGATTTCTTTATATACATTTCAGAAGAACAAAAGAAGTATCTCATCCCCACTAAGTACAAGTTCTTTGCTGAAGCGTCTGTAAGAGAAATACATGGAGGTGCAACTCCAGAAGAGGTATTGGTGCCCGTGATTTTTGCATGCAAAATAAAGACTGCAGAGCAAAAATTCTATGTTGAGTTGATCAGTACTGAGATAGAGACCAGGTCGCCGATTTTGAAAGTGAAGATAGTTCCTGTACCAAAGAGGAGACCTACTTTTACGGTTGGAAAGAGGAGAGTAAAAGGTAAGTTTGATAATACTCAGAATGTCTACAACATAGATTTGTCTGGGTTCAAGGCAGGAGAGTATTTGCTTAGTGTTAAAATTGACACTCAAGAAGAGCAAAAAGCATTCAGAATAAAAGGCGGGATGAAGGAGAAAGAGTTATTGTGATGGAAGAAGAGTTTGATAAGAAGATCAAATCAGTTTTTCCAGAAGAGTCAGTATACAAGGTTCAAGAAAATTATAGCATCTTTACTGGAAAAAACTTACCATCATTCATCAAGGACTGGTTGGTAAGAAAGTTTACCAATGAAGATGGCATCTTGGATAGACAAGGACTAATAGAATACATGGATAGTTTTATACCACAGAAAGGTGATGACAGAAGACTTAAAGGTGAGTTGATCAGCAACAAAAATGAACAACGAGTTTTGACAAGGGCAATTATAGAACCGGACGTCAAGAAAGGAATCTTCAAATTCAGCTTACCTGAACTTGGAATATCTTTGACAGAAGGAAGGATTAATGAGCAATTAGTCCAAGATTACGATGAACTGAAAGGCGGAGAAGTCTGGGGTGTATTCACACTTAGATATTGTAGTGATGACGGGCGGGATTCATATATACAGCTTGTTAAGTATAGTCCGTTCAAACCATATGAAATTGACCTTGATTACTTTAGAGAGGGAAGAAAAGAGTTCAACCTAGATGAATGGGTTAATCTCCTAATACGTTCAATGGAGTACAATCCAAATGGTTTCCAATCATTAGATCAGAAACTTCTTTTTTTGTCACGCTTACTCGTGTTTGTAGAACCTCGATTGAATATAATTGAGCTTGCACCGAAGGGTATAGGGAAGACATATATATTTAGTAATCTCAGCAAATACGGTTGGTGGATTGGAGGCGGCACAATTTCACGTGCAAAGATGTTCTATGATGTCTCAAAAGGTACATTTGGGTTTATAACCAAATACGACTTTGTCGCATTGGATGAGATACAGACGATACGATTTTCTGATGAAGCAGAGCTAAAGGGGGCATTTAAAAATTATTTGGAACAAGGTAAATTCACGGTAGCAAATGTGATGGGTACCTCCAATGCAGGAGTAATCCTTTTAGGAAATATACCAATGATGGATTACATGAGGCCACGGGAAGAAAAGTACTTCTCAGAGCTTCCAGAGTTTTTCCAAGAGTCAGCACTTCTCGATCGCTTCCACGGTTTCATAGAAGGTTGGAAGCTCCCAAGGATGAATGAGAGTATGAAAGTAAAAGGTTACACGCTCAATGTTGAGTATTTTACTGAGGTATTGCATATGTTGCGAGATCGAGGTGAATTTGCAGCGATTGTCAATGAACTTTTGGATATACCTCCTAGAGCGGACACAAGAGACACAAATGCCATCAAAAGGATTGCTACAGCTTATCTAAAACTGCTTTTTCCACATGTTAGGAGTGCTTCCGATATTGATAAAAAAGTCTTTGAAAAGTATTGCCTCGCTCCTGCTTTTGAGAAGCGTGGAATTATAAGGCAACAAATTCATCTCATAGATCCAGAATTCAAGGAAGAATTACCTGACATAAGGGTGATATGACATGTCGTCTGAAGATGATCTTTTTGAGCAAGAGCTTCTGAAAAACATAGATGAAATTTTGTCAAAGTATGAATTAAATGAGGAAAGCAAGACATGTAAAGCTCGAAGATCAAATAGACGGAGTGCTTCCAATTCAGTCGGTAATATTGGACGAATTCAGAGGCTAAAACAACAAAAGAAGATGCGACACGAGATGGTCTCAAAGATGATTACTAAAGAAACTAGTGATGCTTTGACTTTTCTTGGTAAAAATCAACATTGTAAGTACAGTTTAATGTCCGTTAAAGAAGAAAAGAAGTTATCTGAAAACGTAAAAATAGATGAGAAAGCAAGGGAAAAGCTTGTACTATCAAACCTGAGTTTGGTTCTCTACGCAGCTAGTAAATACCAAGGCCTGGGTCTAGACTTTGAAGACTTAGTGCAAGAAGGATACATAGGACTTATAAAAGCAGTTGATAATTATGATCCAAATCTGGGGAATCGTTTTACTACTTACGCTTTTTGGCGAGTGATTCAAGAAATGGAGCACGCAATTAGTGAATATGGTGGACTCATTAAAATACCAATTGCTCTTTACAAAAAAGTAAAGCATATAAAAGGAATCCATAAAAGGTTTTGGTTGGAATATAACAGAAGTCCAAGTCTAGAAGAGCTCTCCAAGTACTCGGGCATTGATATCAAACAAGTCGCTAAAATTCAAGGCATCCCATTCAGAATTTATCCTTTGGATATACCTATCAAGCAATTGAACTTGGAAGACTCAGAAGAACAATATCAACTTATTAGACAATATGGAAGTGATAGCTGTTTTGAGGACTTGTTGGTAGATGAGAGAAGTACTAAGGAAAAGGTAAGATTAGAAAGAATGGTGGAAGATATAATAAAGATATTAAACACTTTTCCTGAACGCAATAAACAGATTTTACTGTTGCTTTTTGGACTGCAAAATGGTGAAGTAAAAACACTTGAAGAGGCTGGAAAAGCATTTGGTATCGGAAGAGAACGAGTAAGGCAAATTAGAGATAAAGCATTAGCCCGTCTTAGCCGACAACTATTAGGATATGACATCACTAAGAAGAAAAGGATAAGAAAAAAAGGTTCCAGAAAATTGATGAAAGAGCAGAACAAAGATCAAGATTTGAGTAAAATACTTCATATTCGATTTCGAAACATTTAGTCAAGGATATTTCTGGAAAAAAGTTTCTCATCAATTTGCTCGGAAAGCTTGTTGTACTTATGCATTCTCTTGCTCAGCTTTCTCAATTTCCTTGCCTATGAATTCTTGCATGGTTTGTCTGGAAAGTTGGTCGACGAGGTTGTTAAATTGGTCCTTATCGTGTGCTCTGACCTTTTTGAACGATGAATGTACGATGGATTTTAACCTTACCAATTCTTTTACATACCTGCGTATAGAGTTTGTTGGTCTGGTGAATAAATTAAAAAACATGTGCACGCCAATAGCGTGCACACACTTAAAGAATTTTTATCCACTTGCCACCTATCTCTGGTATCCACATTTCCAATTAAAGTATGTCATTTCAAATACATCCGTGCCAACTATTTCTTAGAAATATTTACAAAACGTTGGAAAGCTTCATGAATAGCGGAGCATGATAACTTGGAATATACTTTTTGATAAATGTGGTATTGCTCCATAATAGATCGGTTTCAACACTAATGGCAAATATTGCTGACAAAATGGCATTCGATGCGAATATGGTTTTGTGAGTACCCATGCTTAGTCCATGCACACCTACGTATGGTTTCGTCCTGGCAGAGAATACATTTGCATCTTTCAAATAGTGGAAAAACAAACCTGTCCACATGCCTTGTATGATTTTGTCGTTGGTATTCTTGGCAAAATCAAGTACTGAGCGGAGAAATATGGATTTTGGTTCGATACCTCTTTCATCCAGAGCAACCAGAACGTTTCCCATGAATCTTAAGCCAAGTTCTAACGTTAATCCAAGTAAAATTGTATGACTGAACAAGTTCCTGTGATTTCCAATCCCAGCCTTTATATCGAGATCTGGAAAGCCACCTTCCATGTCTAATCCTCCACCAAAAATCAAAGTACTCGAAATAATAATCAAGAAGTCGAACGCCGTCTTCTTTATTTCTTGACCGCTCATGCTTTTCCACATCTTTTCCAAAGCAGCCGTCCTTTCTTTCACGATAGATAAGAAGTCATTGAACATTCGCTTTGGAAATTTCCATTTTTCTTCCATGATAATTTTGTACAGATACTTCGTCGATTTGACCAAGCTGTCGAAAACAAAATTTACGAATTCACCCAAAGATGTTACTTTACTTATTATAGTAGCGGTCACTGCTTTCTTCAAAGAGAAAAGAAAGATGCCCGTAATATCGTCGAAAGATAGTTGGGAATAAAGTTGTATTAGTTCTACTATCGTTTGTGTTGGACTCATAGCAGTCACAACATCATCTACCACACCATCACCTCTCCTTCCTGTTTGAGTTATTTGGAACGGGCAAGAACGCTCGCCCAATATTTGCCAATTCATCCTCTTTTCCATCGCTTTTGGTCCCTTTGAAACGGCTTCAATATCTCCCAAAATCTTTGCAGATTGGTACATAGTGCTCCTGATCTTGAAAATAGATGATCTTCTCCTTGCCGTGGTCTTCATCTTCTCAGCTCTCGATATTCGAATTTCTTTTCCATTCATCTGATAAATGGTGTTATCTTCCGTTATTTCTGATCGCTTGAAAAACATTCCATCTTTCTCAGACATGATCTTTACATTGCTTAGCTCTACCTTCACACTTCTCAAATACATCGCTTGCACTTTTCATTTCACGTTCGACCTTAAAAAGCCATCCAATTTCTGAGTTTCAACCTCGAACCATCGATGGATAGATTAGAAAAAAGTAACTTGAATTAGGTATCTTTCTTTGAAGAGTGCCCATCACATCCTATATTAAAGACGTATCGTTTCCAAATACCTGACATATCTATGCAAATTATCTTGCGGAGATTTTATTTTCTCTCGAGTTGCTCTTTAAAAGAAGAGATGTCCTGATCATTTACTTGTAAAGAGCCGCTTATTTTGGTTTTTGTTAGGCACATTGAACTCATCAAACATATTTCATAAATATAAACAAATTGTGTCATATAAAAACCTAAGAAATGTGGTATAATGAACGTAATTGTTGTTTTGCCTTTTGAAGAAAACATACATAGTATAGTACTTATTTACCATTAGTCGATTATAACGTGAATAAATAATCTTTCTTTATTCTTAAATGTCTATTACGGCAGTTGAATATTCATCACATCATTATCAATCAAGAATGATTGGAGGCAGTTTCAAATGGATCAAAGCAAGATATTTGAGAAATATAGAGATAGGCTTATAGACATTAGCGGAAGGAATAGAACGTTGATCCTCAGGAAATTATATAAGAAACGAAGTTTTGATTTATCGTTACTTGAAAGATACTCTCCAGGAACAACTGAGAAAATAATAGCACATCTAACAGGAAATAGCACTGCAAAAGTTAAGATATTGGATGATCCATACAGCCTTGCTTCCAAAACTCAAAGTAATTTGAACTACAACACGTTGAGCCTGATGGAAGATTCAGACAATACAATTAGGAGTATTCAAGATGAGATGATCTCTTATTCGAAAAGTCTTGATACGCTCAAGAAGGAAATTTCATCGATTGAGAGAGAAACTGGTAGATATGAACTATATGTTGGTTATCCATTCATTGAAGGAAAACTGAACGATGGTAAGACATACATCAAATCGCCTATTTTTCTCTTTTCTGTTGCATTAATAAATGAAAAGAACAAATGGTATATCGAGAAGCTAAAAGACGAAGATGTGATTTTGAATAAAGTACTGTTGGTAACACTCAGCAAGCACTACGACATAGATGTGGAAAATCAAGAGTATGACAAAGGCTATTCAACAGAAGACATTTTAGATTTCTTCGATAACCTCGGAATAACAGTTGAAAAGAATCATGAAAATACAGTAGAAAGATTTGAAGAAGGACAGAGGGACATACAAGAAGGAAAGTTCATCTTGAGAAACTTTCTCATTCTAGGTAACTTTCACATTGCCAACTCCATTTACAATGACTATTCAAAGATGTTAGCTGACAACGTATCTAGTGACGTGATTAGCGAACTGTTGTCAGGGCAGAAAAAAGATGAAATTAATCAGGGAAATTTGTCTACATATGACAGTGATGTAGATAGTTACGAAAGTATAAAAGAGGAGGACTTCTTCTACATATCGGACTTAGACTACAGCCAAGAAAGGGCCATTAAGAAAGTTTGGAATGACGATTCGTTAGTCATATATGGCCCTCCAGGTACTGGAAAGTCTCAAACTATAACAAACATAATTGCAGATGGTCTTGCAAAAGGAAAAAGAATTCTTGTAGTTTCGGAAAAAAGAGCCGCACTTGACGTCGTTTACAATAGATTATCAAAGATCAGTTCTAAATTGGTCTTGATACACGACGCTCAAAAGGGCAAAATTGAGTTTTACGGCAAATTGAAAACCTGTATTCAAGACGCAAGCTTGGATCAATACAATTATGAAGCAAGGCAAGCTTTTGAAGCAAATTCCAAGAAAATACATGAATTCTCAAATCTTGTAAACAAATCAATCGAAGATCTTGAAAAGTTAGGCGAGAGCCTTTACAGTACAAGAGAAATAGGCCTTAGCCTTGCTCAGATGTACGCTATAAATCAAAGAGAACTGAGCGATTCAGATATGGAACTTTTCGGATCATTCAGAAACTACTTCAGTAACTGTAAAGTTACATACGACGTCTTTAATGACAAAGTATCAAAGATCGATGAACAATTGATCCGTAAATACTTCAGATACAAATCTTACGAAGAAAAATTTGCCAATATTGAATCAGTCCTCAACAACAAGGTAATGGATAGCTTCGAGGTAGCAATGTATAGGACAAGACTCGAAAAGTTGTTGACAGACTTCAATGGCAAAGTGCAAATCATATGCAAAAATCAATACCATATGGATATCAAGAACAGTATCTTGAAAGGCCATAAAACAGAAGATGCCCTTTACAACTTGAGTAAAGAGATAAATGAAAGAAATAATGTTGATAAGATCAAGAAATTGCGAAAATTAAACAGCTTCAAATGGTGGAATATCCTAAGTATATTAACGAAGGGGATTAGAACAAAGAAAATCAAATCAATCGAAGAAGAACTTGAAAACAGCCGTTTAGAAATATACAATTCTATCAAAGATCAGTTTAATTACGTTGCATCAGCATCTGAAAAATTCAATTTTCTTAACGAATTTCTATTAGACTACCAAATTTTCTTGATTGAACTAATCGGAAACGGGAAAGACATGACAAAATTCATCGAAGATTTGATTGAATATTTCAAAGTCTACGATGATTTTACCTCACTAAAACTAGAATTCGACGATCTCGATAGTTTCAGTATAGACATATTGAACTTCCTCCACATGACAAGAGAGAAACATAGCCCAACTGAAACATGCCAAAAACTCTCCAACTTCTATCTGCTGCATAACATCCTTGAAATAGAGAAGAACGAAGGGAAAACAATAAACCTTTACAAAAAACACAACCAGATAGTCAAAGAGACTCTCGAGAATATGGCAGAAAAGAGAAAGATCGTACCAAATTACATCAAGGATACCTGGGATAGAAAATTCAGATTACTGTCCAGTTCTTCGAAAAATTCAAAAGAATTTGAGCACCAAGCGAAGAAATCAAGAAGGCTCTTATCAATAAGAAAGCTGATAGAAGGATTTGACGATCTGATTTTCACGTTATTCCCATGCTTTCTGCTAACGCCTGAAGTCGTTTCTGAAATAATCCCTCTTAAGAAAGAAATGTTTGACTTAGTAATATTTGATGAAGCGTCTCAGTTGTTTATAGAAAAAGCAATTCCCTCAATTTACAGAGGCAAGAAAATAGTAGTAGCTGGCGATGATAAACAATTAAGACCAACATCAGTATTTCTTGCTCGTGCTGTCGATGATTTAGATGAGGAAAATCACGAGTACGAGGAAATTCAAACAGTTGCCGCTTTAGAAGAAGAGAGCCTTTTGGACCTTGCAAAGGTAAATTTCCCACATACATATCTTCAATTCCATTACAGATCTTCCTACAGAGAACTAATTGACTTTTCAAACCATGCATTTTATAATGCAAGACTATACGTTTCACCAAATGTGAATAACAGCAAAGACTATAGGCCTATAGAACGAATCAAAGTCAATGGAACTTGGAATAATCAAACCAACTCTGAAGAAGCAATAGAAGTCGTCAAGCTTGTAAAGAACCTTCTAAGAACAAGAAAAGAAAATGAGACGATAGGAATCATAACATTCAATATAAAACAAAAAGATCTCATAGATGACCTTTTAGAAGAGGAAACCTCTAAAGATGAAAAATTCCGAGAGCTTTTCCTGAAAGAAATAGATAGGATGGAAGACAATGAAGATAAAGGTCTATTCGTCAAGAATATAGAAAATGTACAAGGTGACGAAAGAGATATAATAATATTCTCAACGGCATATGCAAAAGATAGTGAGGGAAGATTCAGATTCAACTTTGGTTCATTATCTCAAGATGGCGGTGAGAACAGACTAAATGTTGCAATTTCCAGAGCAAGGAAAAAGATATACGTCATCACGTCATTTGAGCCAGAAGAGTTCAATGTAGAAACTACAAAGAATGCTGGGCCAAAGATGTTCAAAGAATACATGAAGTACGCAAGAGCAATTTCTGAGAGGAACATTTCAGAAGCAAATCTTATCCTCTCTTCCCTTTCAAAGAACTCAACAAACGAAAAGATCACTCTAAATTTTGAAAGCATTTTTGAAGAACAAGTATATGAAAGACTTAAAAAAAGTAGCAAAATACAACGATTGAATTTTGATGTGCACACACAAGTTGAATCATCTGGATACAGAATAGACCTAGCTATTTACGACCCAAGGACATCTAAATATATACTTGGAATAGAATGTGACGGTGCAACATACCACTCCTCAAAAAGTGCAAGAGAAAGAGATATACACAGGCAAAAATTCTTAGAATCAAAAGGTTGGACAATACACAGAATATGGAGTAAAGATTGGTGGCAAAATCCTCAAAAAGAAATCGAAAAAATCGAAGAACTCTTAAAGAATAATGCGGAAATCTTACCTGGCAATACTGTAAAATTAAATATACTAGAAGGCCAACTTTAAAAGAGTTCTCCAAGTGCTCTTGTATTGTTGTACTTATGCATTCTCTTGCTCAGCTTTCTCAATTTCCTTGCTTATGAATTCTTGCATGGTTTGTCTGGAAAGTTGGTCGACAAGGTTGTTAAATTGGTCCTTATCGTGTGCTCTGACCTTTTTGAACGATGGATGTACGATGGATTTTAACCTTACCAATTCTTTTACGTACCTGCGCATAGAGTTTGGTGGTCTTCTGTATCCAGTTGCGAAAAAAAGTATTTCATCATAGTCGTGGACTATGACAGGCTCGCTGATGTTGTTGTTGATACAGTATTTCAGTGCTTCGACAACTGCTATTATCTCTGCGTTTGTGGAACTGCCATTTGGCAGTTTCATCGCTTTTGAGTATTTGTATACGATATCTTTTTCCTTTTCCACAACACAAAATGCATAGCTTAGCACTTTCTTTTCTTGTGAGTAAGAACCATCTACGTAGATAGTCAAGCCTTTTCCCCCCTATCTTGCTCTTTCTTCAGAATATTCACAAGTATTTATTGCGCCTAACAACATTATTTTAGCATATTGCTCGAAAAAAAGTTAATTGAATTGTAAAATGTGATAAAATAGGGTTGTCGCAGTACATCATGCCACAACATCTATGGATAACAATAAGACAAGTATATCAAAATGTACTCGAAATTAAACAACAGCAAATATTCTTGTGCAAAACCGAAGAAAATTACCAAAAGACCCAGAATGCACCGTAATTCGATTAGCAGAATGCATTTTGTTAATATCTCTTAATCGTGTATAATAATAGTACAATACAAACACATCCTCATTCACATTATGGTACATTTCATATCTACGGTCTTTGAAAACTTAATACTAAAAAGCCAAAATCAGGGGCGACAATAACCAGAGCAAATCTCCAAAAACCACATTTTCACCTTTCAACACGCTGTACCCAATTATAAATACTTGCTTTATCGCAAGTCGTTATTTATTTCACTTATTTGATTACTTTACTCATATCACCTTGTCTATAATACTGAACAAGTACAACCTATCTCATTTATTCATGGCACACTAAGTGATGTTGAATTTTCGAATGTAACATAAGGGAAACCTCCGAGCACTTTTCACGAAGTGAGCAAAACCCGCATGAATCCTCAATTCTTAAAAAAGCCGCGGGGAACACGCATGGATACTTGACTTTCGTCAATTTTTTTGGTAAAATTAACTTAGACTAAGACTAAATTGCGGAGGTTTCCCTTTTCACGTTCCAGAAGGCGCATGGATAAACAATCGTGGAAGCCTAGAGTAGGAATGAAGCCACTCTCTGAAAGAGATGAGAACATGGCTAAAATTCAGCCATCTGCGAACAAATACATGTTTTGTAGGAATGAAGCCACTCTCTGAAAGAGATGAGAACCAGAGGTTTCCGGCTTAAGCCGGAAACCTAGAAACTTTCGTGTAGGAATGAAGCCACTCTCTGAAAGAGATGAGAACAAGGGGGTGGCCCCCCAAGGCCGTTACTTTGATGCCTTGGGTAGGAATGAAGCCACTCTCTGAAAGAGATGAGAACTTGGAGAAGTTTTAATATTTCACACTTCTCCATGACATTTCGTAGGAATGAAGCCACTCTCTGAAAGAGATGAGAACTTTGGTTACAAACAATATATGGGGCATGGCCCCCAAGAGCAGTAGGAATGAAGCCACTCTCTGAAAGAGATGAGAACAGATTGAATTGAATCGAGTCTGGATAAATTGAGCGACATGGTAGGAATGAAGCCACTCTCTGAAAGAGATGAGAACTGCCTACATGATAAAAGGGACCCAGGCAAACTTATCCGGTAGGAATGAAGCCACTCTCTGAAAG
>Ga0067045_1029489_pt1 | contig 20482 bp, 17 predicted proteins | sample TerdegcTABiofilm_FD_59184 | JGI IMG/M metagenome (GOLD analysis project Ga0067045, IMG submission 59184) | Combined Assembly of (Gp0054472, Gp0054536) Wastewater bioreactor microbial communities from Singapore -Terephthalate degrading...
GTGGGCGCAGATCGGGGAGGTTGGGCCACTCAGGGGTGGGGCCATTCTCCACCTGGCTGCCCAGAGTCACTGTCCACAGGGTTGCCACCGCCAACGTCAGCCACATGCGAGCAATCCGAGCAGGGTCGGTCATCCGCGTGTGCTGCCATTGCCAGCCACCCCGTTTGAGGCGCTTGAACCCCTGCTCACACCAAGCACATCGTGGTATCGCTACACTTCTGAATGACAACAATCCCACACTCAATATCGCGAGAACTGCAACCCGTGGCTTGCTGAGGTGAGGCATGCGGATTGACAATCACGGGTCCAGTCGGATAATCCTTGGTGGTGAGACATGATCTTCCTCCTGCTACATTGGCAGTCTGGTAACTACCATATATAGCAGCAGAGGATCTGTCTCGCCACCCCTTGCTGGAACGAACAAAACAACCTACCCCTGAAGGCGGGAGAGGGCCAGGGTGAGGGGTCAACACGCCCTCTTCGCGCCCCTGCCGCCACTTGTGGTACAATAGCGTAACCCTTCGCCATGGAGAGCATCGCTTGACGCACAACGGACACGCCGCAACCCCATCGGCATCACGCCCCCATTCCACCGCATGGCTCATCGGCGTCGGCCTGGGCACCCGCTTGCTGGTGGACACGGCCAAGCAGATGTTCGGCCCGTTCCTGGCGATTTTCGCCGCGGGCATGGGCATGGACATCGTCGCGCTGGGCAGGCTCCTCGGCGCCCGCAACGCCGTCGGCATCACGGCGCCCGTCTTCGGCGCGCTGGCCGACCGCTTCGGGTATCGCCGCATCCTCCAGGCCGAACTGGTCATCTCTGGCGCGGGCATGATCCTCATCGGCGCCAGCCGCTCGCCGTGGGCGCTCATGCTGGGGATGCTCACGGTGGGGGTGGGAACAGCGGCGTTCGTCCCATCGCTCCAGGCGTACCTGAGCGCACGCCTGCCCTACGACCGCCGCGCGCGTGGCCTGGGCATCGTGGAATATGCCTGGGCGCTGTCCAACCTCGTCGGGCTGTCGGCCATGGGATTCCTGATCCAGCGGACCTCGTGGCGAGCGCCGTTCTTCATCCTGGGCGCGGGCATCGCCGCATCCGCATGGCTGTTCCAGGGAGCGCCGCCCGTGGCGCGTGCCGATCCCCCGCCCCAGGCGCAGGGCGGCAGCCTCAGCCTCGGCGCGAAGGGGCGGCGGCTCGTGGCCTTTCGCGCCAACGGGGCGTCGGCCTGGGCCACCATTGTCGGCATGGGGCTTCTGGTCCTGGCGGGGATGAACGTCTCCATCGTGTACGGCGCGTGGCTCCAGGGCGAGTACGGCCTGGACGCGGCAGCCCTGGGCGCGACGGCGCTGGTGGTGGGCGCGGCGGACCTGGCGGGGAGCGTCCTGGTGAGCGTGGCCGCCGACCGCCTGGGCAAGCGGCGCAGCGTGCTGGGCGGGTTGGCGCTCTCGCTGGTGGCGTATGCGCTGTTGCCCGTCCTGAACCGCGGGCTGGTTCCTGCCCTTGCGGGCATCGCGCTCATGCGCTTCGCGTTTGAGTTCTCCATCGTCAGTTTGATTCCGTTGTTGAGCGAACAGGCGCCCGAAGAGCGGGGCAAGGCGTTGGCGTTGGGCGCGGTGGTGGGGTTGGCAGGCGCCAGCGTGGCCAGCGTGTCGGGGCCGTGGGCGCTCACGCGGCTGGGGGTGGCGGGGCTTGCGGCCGTCTCCCTGGCCGCCACCGTGGGCTGTCTCGCCGTCGTGCGGGCCTGGGTGCGGGAGTAGCGCGCGACGGCGCGCTGATGGCACAGCGAACGAAACCCATACCCGCGCCCATTCGTGGATGATCAGCGCGCAAGGGAGACACTTGGAGCACGAAACTCGCGAAATGGCGCGAAAGACGCGAAACGGCTTTCGTGCTTCTCGCGCCCTTTCGTGCCCTTCGCGTTCCGATTGCCTATGCGCGTCCGTTCGCGCTTCCGCGGCGGCGAGGCAGGCGCGCAGGTTCGCCCTTATGCCACGCCCCCGCCCGCGAGCGCTTTGCCCCTCAACCGCTCCGCGCGGCGCTGCAACTCGGCCAGGGCGCGAGTCTTCTGCGCGCCAGGCGGCCACGCCTGTACCCGCGCCAGGGCCTGCTCGGTATAGGCCAGCGCCGCGGCGTAGTCCCGCTGGCGGTGCTCGCAGTCCTTGGCCAACTCCACCAGCGCGGCGACATCCGCCCCGTAGCGGGCCTCGGCCAGGGCGCGCCAGATTTCGCGGGCCTCGTCGCGTCGCCCCTGCCGCTTCAGGAGCACGGCCAGATGGTGCAAAGCCTCCTCGCGCGCCTCGGGCGAGAGGGGCGATGCGATGGCGCGGCGGTAGGCGCCCTCGGCCCGCGCGGCGTCTCCCGCCTGCTCCAGCAGCGCGGCGGCGCGGAGCAGGTCTTCGCCCGGGACGGCGGTCGCGGTGTCGGGCGCGTGGAGCAGGCGGCACATGTGCCCCGCCAGCGCCGCCAGCGACACGATGTCGTACAGGTTATGGTAGAACACGCGGGCGATCTCGCGGGCGTCGCCCGTGCGCAGGTAGTCAAAGTAAATCTGGGGCACGAGATACCCGGGCACATCGGCCTGGTCGCGGTAGAACCCCAGGATCGCCTTCTCCAGCGCGCTCAGTCGGCACGATTCCAGGCGCGACTTCCACAGTCGCCGCGCCGGAAACAGCAGGTCCAGATGGGGCGCATCGGCCAGGCGGGGCGGCATGCGGTTCATGATGAAGCGCGTGGTCAGGATGGGCAGGTCAAACCCGCGCCCGTTGAAACTCACGAGCCAGTCCATCTCGTCCAGCCGCCGCGCCAGGGCAGTGAGCATGGCCGGCTCCTCGGGGAAATCGCGCATGAAGTACTGCTCCACGCGCAAGGCGTCGTCCTCGTAGAACCCCAGCCCCACCATGAAGGCGACGGTGCCCGTGCCGCCGGCCAGACCGATGGTCTCAATGTCCAGGAACGCGGCGCGGCGGTAGTCCATGTCGGCGATGGCGGGGTCGCGCGCCAACCGCGCCGGCACATCGCACGGGCAGGCCAGCAGGTCGCCCAGGGTGGGCGCGCCGTGGGCGTGATGGAGCGGGAACGTCTCCTCCACCAGGTAGAACGCCCCCGCCTCGTTCTCCACCACGCGCCCGGCCACCAGGTCTTCCACCGGGTAGCGGCGTCGGGCGGGCGGGGCGGGCTTCAGGTGCGCCGTCCCCTTGTGCACGCCCAGCGATCTCAGTTTGCGCAGACGGTCTTCGGGAGTAGCCATCAGCCATCAGCAATCAGCGGTAAGCCATCAGCCATCCGCCGTCAAGGGCTGCCCATGAGTCGCTGACGGCTGAATGCTGATGGCTGACCGCTCGCTTACGGAAACAGCGGCAGCAACAGGATGTCCACGAAATTGTACAGCACGTGGATGGCGATGCAGGTGGTGGTGTTCGCCCTGTTGCGGATGATACCCAAGACGATGCCGATGAGCAAGATCTCCAGCGTGGCGGGGCTGAGGCCGTACTGCGTGTGCCCTGCGGTGAACAGCAGCGCCGTGATCCACAGGCCGAAGCGGGGCTGTACCGCGCCGCGAAACAGCACCTCCTCGCCGATGCCCGCCGACAGGCCGATGGCCGCCGCCTTGGCCACGCTCATCTCGCCGAACAAGCCCAGGCTCACCCGCCCGATGAAGTCGTACTGGTCGGGGTTCAGGGCATGCCACGCCACCGCCACGGCGTAGTCCAGCAGCAGGAATCCCGCCACCGCCCCAAGCGCGAAGCCCGCCTGCCTCCACGTGGGCCGGCGCAGACCCAGGCGGCGCAGGGTGTCGCCCCACGTGCGGCGGATGGGCCAGCCCACGCCGAACACGCCGAACATCACCATCGCCAGGCCCGTCAGCAGCAGGTCGGCCAGCGTGGTCTCCAGCGGCAGCGCGGCCAGGCCCTCCAGCCCGCCCACGAGGAGCACCTGGCCCACGCTCGCGCCCACGTAGTAGGCGGCGAAGGACAGCGCGACGACACCAACGGGCGAGGCGGGGTTGGTGTCGGTGAAGCGGGCGATCCCGCGGCGCACCGGCGGCAGAAGCGCGGCCAACCCCACCGCGCCCACCAGAAACAGCACCGCCGCCACGCCCAGCAGGTTCGCGTTCAAGAAAGCGAGGAGTTCCGACGGCATGTACGCCTGCAACACATGCGCGGCGGCGAAGACCAGGCTCCCCAGCAGGCAGGCCGCGTCCATCAGCGCCAGCAGCGCGTACACCACGTACCTGACGGTCTGCTGTCGTTCGGCGTAGTTGGCCAGGAGCACCAGAAGCAGAAACGGGATGAACTGAAGAAAGGTTAGCATCGTGTTATCCTTGTCGGAATGGCGTCAGGTTGCTCATCGGCAGCCGGATTATACCCCAGGGCGCGCGCCGCCGCAAGCAGGCGGCAGTCTGGGCTTGGTTCCATTCTGTGTCGGTGAGCAAGGTGGACAGGTGCGACGCGCTTTCGGAAGTGCGTCGCACCTGTCCCATGCCGCGACCAACGGAGTTTGGAACCGAGTCGCCGTCCGGCAGGCAAGGCCGACGCGCGCACGGGTGGCGCGCCTGCGACTTCGCCCCGCGCCATTTGACGCGCCCCGCAAATCGCGGATACAATGGGCCAGACCGTTGCGCGAGTGGAATCATGCCGACCAACCTTCCCCCAGAGGCCCAAGAGGCCGAAAGACGATACCGAGAGGCGAAGACAACCGAGGAGAAGATCGCCCGGCTGGAGGAGTTCATCGCCCTGATTCCCAAGCACAAGGGCACCGAGCACCTGGTGGGCGACCTGCGGCGCAAACTGTCCAAACTGCGCACCAGCCCCCAGGGGGCCAAGGCCGCCAGCCGCCGCGAGTCGGCCTATCGGATTGACCGCGAGGGCGCGGGGCAGGTGGCCGTCGTCGGCCCCACCAACGTGGGCAAGTCGGCCCTGGTGCGGGCGCTGACCAACGCCGAGCCGGAAGTCTCCGATGCGCCCTTCACCACCTGGACGCCGACGCCCGGCATGATGCCGGTGGAAAACGTCCAGATTCAACTGATTGACACGCCGCCCCTGAGCGCCGAATTCGTAGAGCCGGCGATGATGGACCTCCTGCGCCGCGTGGACCTCATCCTGCTGGTGGTGGACGTGCGAACGGACCCGCTCCGGCACCTGGAGGAGTCGGTGGCGCTCCTGGAGCAGAGCCGCATCGTCCCCCTGCACCGCAAGGCCCGCTACCCCGAAGACCGCCGCTGGACGTTCAAGCCGTTCCTGGTGCTGGCCAACAAGGCCGACTCCGAGGAATGGGACGAGGTGTACGACATCTTCCGCGAACTGCTGGACGAGGATTGGCCCGTGATGCCCGTCTCGGCGGCGACGGGGCGCAACCTGGAGCGGCTGAAGCACGAGGTCTTCCAGAACCTGGGCGTCATCCGCATCTACGCCAAGCCGCCCGGAAAAGACCCCGACTTCAGCGCGCCGTTCGTCATCAAGAAGGGGAGCACGGTGGAGGATTTCGCCGCCGCGGTGCATCAGGACTTCCTGCGCGACCTGAAGGCGGCGCGCGTGTGGGGCAGCGCGCAGTTTGACGGCCAGATGGTCCCCCGCGACTACATCCTCCAGGACGGGGACGTGGTGGAGTTGCGGGTCTAGCGCGAGAAGAACCCATGGGGTCGCGGCGCCCCCCATTTGCCGCCCGACGCCCGACAGGGTACAATCCCATCCGCGCCCTGTGCCTGGACGCCAAACTCCGCCTGAGAGGTGCTTGCGTGAACTTCCGCCGCTACGACCCTACAAAGGACCGCGACGCCGTCCTCCGCATCTGGTGGGAAACCGGCTGGCTCAAAGAGGGCAAAGAGGAAGCCGTGGACGACCTTCTGGGGGCCGGCCAGACCTTCGTCGCCGACATCGGGGACAGCCCCGAGTGCGCCGTTGCCATCGTCCCAGGCTCCCTGCGCTACATGGACGAGGAGTTGCCCTTCGCGGGCGTTGCGGCCGTCGCCACCAGTTACGTCGCCCGCAAGCAGGGCCTGGCCCGGCGGCTCACGGCCCATTCGCTGGCCCAGGCCGCTGCCGACGGCGCGCTTGTCGCGGGTCTCGGCGCGTTTGACCTGGGGTTCTACGACGCCCTCGGCTTCGGCACGGGCGTGTACGAGCACATCGCGCGCTTTGACCCGGCTACCCTCAAGGTGAGCGTGCGCCCCCGCGTGCCGCGCCGCCTGAGCCTGGACGACGCGCCGGCCATCCACGCCTCCCGCCTGGCGCGCCGCCGCCGTCATGGAAGCCTCAACTTCCCGCCCCTCGCCTTGAGCCGGGGCGAGATGATAGAGCACGGCGGGTTCGGCCTGGGCTACGCCGACGGCCCCGACAGCGCCCTGACCCATCACCTGTGGTGCGTGCCGGCCAACCGCGAAATGGGCCCCTACCGCATCCTGTGGCTCGCGTATCAGACCCCCGCCCAGTTCCTGGAACTCATGGCGCTCGTTCGGAGTTGGGGCGACCAGGTGCTTCTCGTGCAAATGCGCGAACCGCCCGACATCCAAATCCAGGACCTGCTGGAGCACCCCTTCCACACCCGCAGGGCCACCCACGGCTCGGACATGGAGAACTTCATGGCCGCAAACGCCTACTGGCAGATGCGCATCTGCGACCTGCCGGGGTGCCTGGCGCGCACCCACCTGCCCTGGGGCCAGGTGCGGTTCAACCTGCGCCTGTCGGATCCCATTGAGTCGTACCTGGGCGAGGGGGCGGGGTGGCGCGGCGTCGGCGGCGACTACGTGGTAACCCTGGGCCCCTCGTCGGCAGGCGAGCGGGGCATAAATCCATCGTTGCCGACGCTCTCCGCCACGGTCAACGCCTTCACGCGCCTGTGGCTAGGGGTGCGGCCGGCCAGCGCGCTAACCGCCACGGACGCGTTGTCGGGGCCTGAGGAACTCCTGCGCAACTTGGATGCCGTCCTGCGGCTGCCCACCCCGCATCCGGATTGGGATTTCTAGACCGTGCCCCGCCATTTGACCTATAGGCAGCGGGCCGAATGGCGCATGGCGCGGCGTTCGTTTCGGGATATACTGTACAGAGCATAGAACTTCCTTCCTTATCTTCGGTCTCCGAGGTCCTCCTCCTCGGAGACCGAACCTCGCTAAGGAGCATACGATGGTTCCAAGTTTCTTGATTACGTTCCGCGAGGCCCTGGAGGCCGCGCTGGTGGTAGGAATTGTGCTGGGCTATCTGGCGCGCACAGGTGAGAGGCACCACAATCGGGTGGTGTATGTGGGCGTTGCCGCGGGGGCTGCGGCTAGCGCTCTGGGTGCGTTGCTGTTTGCCACGTTAGCGGGCGGGTTTGAGGGCCGCGCCGAGGAACTGTTTGAGGGCATCACCATGCTCGTGGGTGCGGGTTTGCTCACGACCATGATTTTGTGGATGATGCGCCAGCGCCACATCGCCGCCGAACTGGAGGCCAAGGTGGCCACAACCCTCCGGGGGCCAAGCCGCGCGGGACTGTTTGCGCTAGTCTTTGTCGCCATCCTGCGCGAGGGGATAGAGACGGTGCTGTTCCTCAGCGCCGCCAGCATCGCCTCGCCCGACAATAACCTCGTCGGAGCCGCGGCAGGTCTCATCGCGGCCCTGGCCCTGGGTTATGCGGTGTTCGTCGGGTCGCTGAAGATCAGCCTGCGCTCTTTCTTCGCTGTTACGAACGCACTGCTCATCCTGTTCGCTGCCGGCTTGGTCGGAATGGGCGTGCACGAACTGCAGGAGGCCGGCGTCTTGCCGGTCATCGTGGAGCACGTGTGGGACATCAACCCGCCCGCCCCTGCCGGCGGCCCGTATCCGGCCTTGCATGACAAGGGAGCGATAGGGGGCATCTTGAGGGGCTTGTTCGGGTACAGTGGCGCCCCGTCTCTGCTGCAGGTGGTGGCCTACGGGGCGTATCTAGGGATGGTGGCCGTGCTGTGGCACCGGAGCGACAGGCAGTCCTCCGCAGGCGCACCGGCAGCCCAGACCTAGTGCCTCCTCATCCGCCATCCGGCGGGTCCAGGTTGAGCGCCGCGTGGAGACGGGCGCGCACGTCCGGGGGCAGATCGTCGGGCACGCACCGGCGGTACAGCGACACGGTCTTGCGCAGACTGTCCAGCAGCGCGCGGCAGTCCTCGCATTCGGCCAGATGCGCCTCCAATTCGGCGCACGTGCCGGCGTCCAGTTCGCCGTCCATGTACTCGCAGATGCGATGGAGCAGTTGTTCGCAATGGGCATCGGGACTCATGTCATTCCCTCACCGGCGACAAGGTACGGCTGCAGGCGATCGCGCAGGAACATGCGCGCGCGATGGAGCCGCGACTTCACCGCCGCGACGCTGAGGCCCAGCGCCTCGGCCACCTCCGCTGCCGGCATATCCTCCACGTCGCGCATCAGGAACACAATGCGCAACGCCTCGGGCAGCGCCGAAATGGCCTGGGTCATCACCTGGCGCACTTCGGCGCTCAGGGCCGCCTCTTCGGGGTCTCCCAACGACACCCCGCCCGACGGCGCGATCTTCGGCTCGGCCCCGCCGTCCATCGGCTCGTCCAGCGAGGCGGTATCCCTGTGGCGGCGCAGGCGCATCAGGCTGGCGTTGGCCGCGATGCGGTAAATCCACGTCCCCAGCCCCGAGTCGCCGCGAAACCCGCCGATGTTGCGATAGACGCTCAGGAACGTCTCCTGCAGCACGTCCTCGGCCTCGGCTGGGTCGCCCAGCATGCCCAGGGCCAGCCGGTACACGCGGGGTGAGTAGGCGTCCACCAGTTCGCGATACGCCGCCGCGTCGCCTTTGCGTAGTTTCTCCAGCAGGGCCGCCTCGTCGGGCACCGATACACTCCTTTTGATGCGCCAGATGGAAAAAAGATGCGCTATAGGATAGCACAGAGCGGCCAGGGGTCAAGACGGGGCGGGCGGCGCGAAGAGGCTCCTGTGGGCCATGGTAACACACCGCTCAGGGATGCCGTCGGGCGAGGCCGGCCTGAGACTACCTGTCCTGTGCCATCAGCGGAAGGTACAGCCGCTCCGTCGGGCGCAGGTAGCCCACGTGTCGCAGTGCGTAGGCCCCGCCGCGGGCGTCGTCGCGATAGGCATGGAACCGCACGAGGCCGCCGTCCACATAGACAACGAGAAACGTGCTCGGCGCGCCGGGATCGCCCAGCCCGCGGGCATGCCCCGCATCTACCTGCCACACCCCTCCTATCCGCGCCGCGCTGAAGTTGTGGGTGTGGCCGCAGATGTAGGCCCCCACGCCATAGTCTCGGAGCAGCACCCAGAAGCGGTCGCGGTTCGCGGGGTGCGCGTTCAGACTGTCGTTGGTGTGGCGCAGGCGGCCGTTGTCGGCGTCGGGCAGCGGATAAGCCGGCTCGTGGCCGAAGATGAAGATATGCTGCCGGTCGGTGCCAGCCAGATCCGCCGCCAGCCAGTTGTACAGGTGGTCAGGGATGTCGCCATCCGTGGCGTGATCTCCCGCCGCGTCGCAGTATTCATTCAACATGATGAAATGCCCATTGGCGTAGTCAAACGAGTACGTGGTGGTTGGGCAGCCGGTAGGGCCAGGGTTCACCGGCCCATAGTCGTAAGCGTTGAGCCATGCCAAATTCGCCCCGGCGGTGGGTTCCCGCCCTTGCCCCGGGAGTTCGTGATTGCCAACGATGGGATACCAGGGGGTAGCGCCAAGGGTGCTGGTGATCGTCCAGAAGGCATCGGGCACAGGGTCCATGTCGCCCGGGGTTACGAGGAAGGCCACGCCCAGGCCCGCAATGGCCTGGGCCGCGCCGCGGAAGTACTGCGGCGTGTCGTAGAGGCCGGGGCCGGTGTAGTAACGCATGTCGGCAGCCACGGCAAAGGCGAACCGTCCGTCGTCCTGCCGCAGCGGGAACGGTTGCGCCGCGCCAGCCAAGGCCCAGGCAGCAAGTAGCACACGCCCTGCTGCGACGATCAGCATGCCGACGGAAAACCGTCCGGCGCTTCGGCGTAATCCCTCGCTCATCTCGTCCCCTCGCCCCGCCACCTATGCGGCAATGCATTCGGGTTCGCCCATAACTATATACCAAACATAGAGATCGCGCCAATGAACGCGTGCCTTACCTCGCGTCAGGCTACCGTCAGGCGAGGGCAACGCCGCATCCGCGCGAAAGGCGCACGTCCTACCCCGGCCATGGGCGCTGCGCGAAGGACACGCGAAGCCTCTCACCCTTTCGTGTTTTTCGCGCCTTTCGCGGGATTTCGTGTCTTTCGCGTTCCAAAGTCTTTCGCGGCCTTTCGTGTCTTTCGCGTTCCAAAGTCTTTCGCGGCCTTTCGTGTCTTTCGCGTTCCAAAGTCTTTCGCGGCCTTTCGTGGGATTTCGCGTCTTTCGTGTTCCAAAGTCTTTCGTGTTCCAAAGCCTTTCGCGTTCCGGACGCACTCGCCCGCGATTCACGGTCGGTTCACGATGCGCCCGCCCTCGCCTGCGCAGACCATCCCCTTTTCACGCATCCTTCACAAATAGTACCATTTTCCCATTGAGCGCGCCTGCTGGCGGGCGTAGAATGAGGGCGAGTTCACGCAATATTCACGCTCTGTGCACGTGTTCTTCACGCAAGGGGCGCAATGGAAGGCACAATTCCATGGTACCGCAGGACAAACGGGCGCTAATTCGGGGGCTGCTGATCGCCGCAGCGATGCTGCTGGCGGCCCTGCTCGCGCCTGTCGTCCGCGGAGACATTCGGACAGACGCCCCCCAACCACAGCGGAACCTCCCCGCCGACACCGAGACCCTCGCCGGCTACTGCTTCCATTTTGACGGCGTAACGTACAACGACGACGGCACGTCCACCTGGACGTACACGGTGGACGACTGCGGGGCTACCAAGAAACTCCACTGGTGGGTGCTGGGGCTCTGCTCCGGCCATACGGTCGTGTCCAGCAACCCGCAGGGGTCAGTGCGGAGCGCCGGCGGCGTCTATGGCATCGTGTGGGACGTGGACATCTGGCCCAGCGACCCGCCGCAGACGTTCAGCGTAACCCTGGGCGACTGGCACACGGTAACGAGCGTGGCCATTGCCGCGCGCGTACCCCCCGACACCGACGTTGGCTCCATAGACGGCCCGGCCTGCCCCGGCCCGACGGTAACGCCGACGCCCACAGCAAGCCCAACTCCAACACCCACGGCAACCCCCACGTACACGCCTACTCCGACGCCGACCCCTACGCCCACGCCCACCAATGCCCCGCCGTCGGTCAACGCCCTGGGCATCTACGAGCCGAACCGCGTGAACCCGGTAACGGCCATGGACCCGCAGACCGAGTACGCCGTGGGAGTCTCCGTGTCGGACCCCGACGGCCTGGCGAGCCTCCAATGGGTGCGTGTCGTGGTCTTCCTGGACGCCGACGGGGACGATGACGCCGGCGATGTCCCCGCCTCGGGCGACGCGCAGACGGCCGCCATCTTCACGTGGACCAACGGGCCCACGCCGTCGTGGAGCATGGACGCCGGCTCGCCCACCACCTGGGCGCTGGTAACCGCCAACTGCGCCCAGCCCAACCTGGCGGGCACATCCGGCACGTGGTGGTTCCACTTCCGCCCGGGCAAGGTGGCCGCCGAGTCCACCGATTGGGACGCCTGGGCCGAAACGCGCGACGGCGGCGCCGCGCACGCATCGCTGTACGACGGCAGCGACTATGACATGAACTGGTACGGGGAGGTAACCGTGAACACGCCAAGCGTCAACTGGGGAGTCGTTCTGCTCGGCTCCGACTTTCCCGCGAACCCGAGAACCGGCATCTCGGTTACGTACATCGCCAACGGCCCGTACCAGCAGCAGGTGCGGACATCCAACCCGTGGGGCAGCGCGCCCCGCTGGATCGCGCTCAACGAGAGCGGCACGCCCGGGCCCGGGCAATTCTCGCTCAAGGCCAACAGCACCAACAACCTGCCCGGCGCCCAGGTCGTCCGCTCCAGCGCATACGCAACCATCGGCGCAGGCACGCGGACGCCGGAGGGTGGGAGCGCCATCGCCACCAACACCCTCTGGCTCCGCCTGGGATCGTCGGGCATCCCAGACACGACATACGTCGGAACGATCTTCTATCGCATTGCGCCATAAACCATGCGGCCCATAGCCGGAAAGGAGGCAACGAGAGGCGAACAACAGGCATTCCACAGTCTTCAGCGAATTCGTAAACAAGGATTCTTCATTGACGACACAATCAAACTCTAGGAGGATAGCGAAATGGAAAAGAAACGGTTCTTTACAATCCTGGTAGCCCTGGTTATACTTGTGGCCATGCTGCCGATGGCGGCCTTCGCCGACGAAGACCAGACCACCGGCCAGTTCACGACGGCCAACGCCGCCCCGAGCGTGGGAGACTTGGGCATCTATGAGACCGATCACGCCACTGCGGTAACGGCGATGACGCCGGGCACCGAGTACGCCGTCAAGGTTACGGTTACCGACGCCAACACGCTCAACGACCTGGTAACCGTCAAGGTAACGATCTTCTTGGACGCCGACGGCGACGACGATCCGGGCGATGTGCCAGGCACAGGCAACACGCAGACCGCGGCCATCCTCACGTGGACGAAGGGGACGCCGTCCACGTGGACCATCAGCGCCGGCTCGCCTACGACCTGGGCCATCGTAACGGCCAACTGCGTGGAGCCCAGCCTGACGGGCAGCACCGGCACGTGGTGGTTCCACTTCAAGCCGGGCAAAGTGGCGACCGAGGCCACCGACTGGGACGCCTACGCTGTGGCCACCGACGACAACAGCGCCACCGGCACGCGCTACGACGGCAGCGACTACGACATGAACTGGTACGGCGAGGTTACCGTGAACACAGCGCTGGTGGACTGGGGCACGCTGGCGCCGGGCACCGACTACACCATCCAGACCGGCATCCAGGTCAACTACCTGGCCAACGGCGGCTACAACCAGCAGGTGAAGGCGAGCGGCTCCTGGGCCGGCGCCTCGCACACGGCGGCCCTGAACGCCGCGGGCACGCCGGCGGCCAACGAGTTCTCGCTCATGGCCGATGACGACAACACCATCGCCGACGCGGTGCAGGTGCTGAGCGCGGCCTACACCACCTTCAACACCGGCACCCAGACCGGCGAGAGCGGCCACGACGAGACCGGCAACAGCCTGTGGCTCAAACTCGGCTCGCCGTTCTTTGAGGACACCTACAGCGGCTACGTGTACTTCCAGATCATCAACGACTGAGGCCCTGGGAGAGGGGCGCACAACCGATGGGGTGGCGGCTCCCGCGCCTTCGCGACGGTGCGGGAGCCGAACCCGTCGGTATCACGGGCCAACGGCCAGCGGGCCTAGGCCCACGTGAGGGAAGGTATGGGCAACAGGTTATGGCACGCGAATAGGCGGAGGCAGGTCGCGGCGGTCCTGCTCATCCTCATGGCTGGGATGCTGCTCGCGCCTGCGGTGGGCGCGCAGGGCGGGCTGGCGATGTCCGGCTCGTTCTACCGCCAATCGTTTGAGATTCCGCAAGGCTCCTCGGTCAACGCCCCGAGCATCTACGTCGTCGTGTTCAACCAGGGGAGCGAGGAATTCGGCGTGCGCATGACCTGGGAAGCGCCCGCGGGCGTGGAGGTTCTCCTGTCCGAGGAAGAGTTCACGCTGAAGCCCGGCGAGCAGAAGAAAGTCCTGGTGGGTGTGGCGGTGAGCCACGACACGCCGGCGGGCGAATACGCCATCAACCTCACGGCCGAATCGTACAGGGCCGAAGCGCAGGGCATCCAACTGCTGGGCGCGGCAGGCCAGAGCGCGCGCCTGGTGGTGCTGGGCACGTCGGCCACCGTGCACGCGCGCACGGTCAGTCCGTCGGGCGATCCGGTGCCAGCGACCGTGCGCCTGTTCCGGCTGGCCGGCGACGACCGGCTTGAGGTCGCCTATGCCGAAACCGGCGACCTGGAGGCCACCGTCGCCCCCGGCCGATTTGTGGCCGCCGCCTACATGGGCGGTCAGCGCCTGGGCGAGGAGACCTTTGACGTGGCCGACGGCGAGGCCAAGACCGTAACCCTCACCGTCGCCACCGTTTACTTTGAGGGGTTCGGCGTCGTGCCCAACTACCGCAACGACAACGGCGCGCTGGCCTTCGCCGACATCGTGTACACCCTGAACAACCTGTACCAGGCTTTTCCCGAGGCAAGCACCATCCTGACCGTGGATCGCGACGGGGCTCCGCTCGCCCAGATTCAGATGGCCACGCTGGCCCCGCTGGAGAAGGGCAGCGTGGGACTCCACTACGCCTTCATTCCGGCGGATGGTTGGGTGGCCGGCGAGTATGCCTTCCAGGCGCTCCTGTCCATCGGCGGGCAGACCTACGCCGCAAGTCCGGTGGAGACGCTGCGCGTGGAGCCTGCCGCGGAAGCCAGCCTCGCCGGCAAGGAGAGCGGCGCGGCGCAGTCCCGCGCGAACTCCGGCGGCATCAACTGGGCGCTGACGCTGTCGGCGGCGGGCGGGACGGTGCTCATCGGCCTCGTACCGGCGGCCCTGGCCCGCAGGCGCAAGAAGGCCCGACCCGAACAGAAGGATTCATAGCCGCAAGGACTTGGGCAGCACGTTTGCGCATGTCCTTGCGACGGCAGAAAGTTGCGAGAACCCATGTCGCCGATGACACGACGGATCGCCTACGCGCTTGTCATCGCGGCGCTGACGCTGTCGCTGCCGACGGCGTCGGCCCGCTCACCCGGCCGCCAATCGGCGGGCGGCGTGTTCACCGTGCGCTCCGGCGACACCACTCCCCCCGCGTGCATCACCGACCTGCGCATCGGCGGCATGGCTGCGCTGACCGACAGCGCGCTTGTGCTCTACTGGACGGCGACCGGGGACGACGGCATGGAGGGGACGGCCGCGCTCTACGAGATTCGCTACGCGCGTGCGCCCATCCTGACCCAGGCCGATTGGGAGGCGGCCACCCCGCTGGCGGGCGTGTCTGCGCCCCGTGTGGCCGGCTCCGCCGAGTCGTTCGCGGCGGTCGGGCTTGAGGACGACGGCGGCGTGTACTACTTCTGCATCCGCGCCGCGGACGAGGTGTTCAACTGGTCGTGTCTGTCCAACTCGCCGGGAACGCGGCTCCGAAACCCTGGCTTGCCGCCGTTCCGCATCTTCTTGCCGGTCGCGGCGCGCGGGCGCGGCCAGGAGGCAGTCGCTGCATTGCCCGAGCGCTGGTTGCGGGCGCTCCTCCGCGCGCGCTAACCTCACCCCCTCGTTCCCCCTCTCCGCGCGCGGATAGGGGGAGGCCGAAGGCCAGGGGCGAGGTGCGCCTGCACGCCGCCCGCCGCTGAAGCGCCAGGCTCAACGGTCAAAGCCCTGCGGGCTGGGGCAAATTCGCGTTCATTCGCGTAGATTCGCGGTTGCTGCGCGCCCGACGCGGGGCATCATCCTTGACACCGCCCCCGAACTGCGGTATAGTCGATTGCGCGAGGGGCGCCGGCATTGCGCGGCCACTCCAGGCTGCCGGCGCGCTCCCCATGCCGCGCAGACCTGCCTGAAAGGAGCATGCCGTGGGCAAGATACGCATTCTCACTACCGGCGGCACCATCGCCATGCGGGAAACGCAGCCCGGTCGGGGCGCGGTTCCCACCCTCACCGGCGAAGACCTTCGCGCCTTCCTCCCGCCGGACGCGCCGCCGGTGGAAGTGGAAGAGGTCTGCAACCTGCCCGGCGCGCACATGACGATAGACCTCCTCTGGCAGATTCGCACGCGGGCGCTGGCGGCGGCGCAGGAGTCCGACGTGGACGGCATTGTCATCACCCACGGCACGGACACGCTGGAGGAGACCGCCTTCCTGCTGGACCTGACCATCCCCAGCGAGAAGCCCATCGTGCTGACCGGCGCGATGCGCACGTCGTCCGATTTGGGGTACGAAGGGCCGGCGAACCTGGTGGCGGCCGTGCGGGTAGCCGCGGAGCCACGCGCCCGCAACCTGGGCGCCCTGGTCGTGCTCAACGACGAGATTCACGCCGCCCGCCACGTTACCAAGATGCACACCCTGGCGCCCGATACCTTCCACTCGCCCGGCTGGGGGCCGCTGGGGCGGGTGGACCCCGACAAGGTCTTCTTCGCCCACCGCATCGCCCGCAAGACGGTGCTGTGCGACGCGCTGGAACCGAGGGTCGCGCTTATCAAACTGGCCGTCGGCATGGAGGACGATTTCCTCCGGTGCGCCCTGGCATCGGAGGCCAGGGGCATCGTGCTGGAAGGGCTTGGGGGAGGGCGCATCCCGCCCTGGTGGCTGCCGGGGATCAGCAAGGCCATCTCCAGGGGGACAACGGTCGTCATCGCGAGCCGCTGCCCAGAGGGGCGCGTGTACGACAAATACGGCTTTTCCGGGTCGTACCGAGACAACCGAGCGAAGGGGGCGTACTTCGCGGGTGGGCTGAACGGGCAGAAGGCGCGCATCGGCCTCATGGTGGCGTTGGGCAAAGGCGCTCCGCCCAACGCGCTGGAGACCATCTTTGAGCGGTAGTGCCGCGCCCGCGTGCGGCGTTCCCTCTCCTGCCGGGAGAGGGCCAGGGTTAGGGGCGTTCGGATCGCGAAGGACACGAAAGGGCACGAAAACCGCGCGCATGCCGCGCGGGGCTGAACCCCCGCGCTGAGGCAACGAAGCCCCTTCGGGGCTTTGCTCGTTCAGCCCGACGGCTTTAGCCTCGGGCGGGGTGGCCTGCGCGCGGGGCTTCGTCCCCTCTCCCGCTGGGAGAGGGCCAGGGTGAGGGCGTTCGGACCGCGAAGGACACGAAAGGGCACGAAAGGCGCGAAAAAATCGTGGCCCGCGCACAGCCCGCGGCGCGGCGCACCGCGTAGGGGTGACTCCCCGAGTCGCCCCTACGGGCAAATCCATCCCCTCCGCGCCCCTCGGCGCGCCCGGCGGTGAGACCCCGCGCGTTGGAGGGCGTTCGGATCGCGAAGGACACGAAAGGGCACGGCCGCGCGGGCCGTCGCACCGCGTAGGGACGACGCATGCGTCGCCCCTGCCCCCAGCCCGCAAGGCTTCGCTCCTTCAGCCCGATGCTTCAGCGTCGGGCGCAAGACCCTTCGCGTAGATTCGTGTTATTCGTGGATGACCCCAGCCCGCAGGGCTTCGCTCCTTCAGCCCGATGCTTCAGCGTCGGGCGGCCACACAGGTGCGCGCTGCGGGCAAATCTATAACCCTCGGCGCGCTCGGCGGTGAAATCCGGCGCCCGTCCGCCGTCCCCTCTCCCGCCGGCAGAGGGCCGGGATGAGGGATGACACCCGCGTTCCCCTTTACGCGCGCGCGCATCTCGTCTATAATGCCCCTGCAACCGACTTCCCCCAACGAAAGGAGATGGAGTCATGGTCAAAATCATCACAGACACCACGTCCGGCCTGCCCGCGGAGATCGCGCGCCGCTACAACATCCCCGTCATCCCCCAGATCATCATCTTCGGCAAGGACTCGTATCGCGAGGGGGTGGAGATGGACAACGCCGCGTTCATGGCGCGGCTGGCCACATCCGCCGAACTCCCGAAGACGGCAGCGCCCCCGCCCGAACTCTTCGCGCAGGAGTTTCGGCGGCTGGTCCTCACCGGCGAGCCGATCCTGTGCATCCACCCCTCGGCCGAGGTGAGCGGCACCGTGCGGTCGGCCACCGTCGCCAAGGACGACTTCCCGGGCGCCGACATCCGCGTGATAGACTCGCGGGTCATCGCCAGCCCCCTGGCGACGATGGTAACGCTGGCGGCGCAATGGGCCGAGGCGGGCGTCGGCGCCGATGAGATAGAGGCGCGGATTCGTGACATGATCCCGCGCTGCCGCATCTACTTCCTGGTGGACACGCTGGAGTACCTGGCGAAAGGCGGGCGAATTGGCGGGGCCACGGCGCTCCTGGGCAGCGTCCTGCAGATCAAGCCCATCCTCACGTTCCGCGACGGCAAGGTGGACCAGTTTGACAAGGAGCGGACCCACAAGCGCGCCCTGGCCCGCCTCAAGGATTTGGTGCTGGATCAGTATCCGCGCAACGCCGAGGGCCACCTGTCGGTCATGCACGCGGGGGTACCCGAACAGGCCCAGGCCCTGGCCAGCGACTTGGGCGCGGCGCTGGGCGTGCGGCAAGTTCCCATCCTGGACGTGCCGCCGGCCATCGTTACCCACGGCGGGCCGGGAATACTGGGCGTGGGGTTCTTCGTGGCCTGACGGCGCGCGAGTGTCCAGACGATCGGAGACTCGCGAACATGCCGCGAGGCCGCCGGTGACTCGCAAGCCCTCGGCGGCCCCGCAATGCATCGTTCGCCGTTTCGTCAGCGCCCTAGCGGATGGCGTAGGTTACCTGCACGTTCACGCTGATTTCGTACTCGCCCGGCTGGATGGGCGTGGCCCCGCCCAAACCTTCGGCCTTGGCAACAGAGTAATACAAGGGGCCAGGCGTCCCAACGACCTCGCTGATGGTGATCACCTCGCCCACGCTGACGCCGCCCAGCGACGCCAGGGCCTGGGCCCGCGCCTCCGCATCGGCCATGGCCTTCTCGCGGGCCTGGGCCTCCAACTCGGCGGTGCTCTCCGCGCCGAAGTACACGCCGTACACGTTGTTGGCCCCCGCTGCCACGGCCTGGTCCAGGATGTCGCCCAAGCGCGCGATGTCGCGGATGGTCAGGCTGACCTGATTGGAAACGCGGTACACGACGGTGTAGTCCTCTTTGCCGGCCGACGGCATGGCGACAGGCCGCTGCTCCGTGTAGATGCTGAAGTTGCTGGTCTGGATGTCCTTGTCGGCGATGCCCAGGGCCTTGATCTTCTCCAGCAGCGCGCTCATCCTGGCGCGGTTCGCGTCCATCGCCTCCTGGGCCGACGGCGCCGAGGTCTCCACGCCCACGTTGATGTGGGCCACGGTAGGCGCTCCGCTGGCCTTGCCCTGGCCGACGACGGTGATGGTGCGGACGGGTTGCTGTGAGGCGCCCGCCTGCGACGCGCCAGCCGAGCCGCACGCGCTCAGAATCAACGCGCCCACGAGCAGGAGCATCCCCGCGATGACAAACTTGTGCTTCCTCATGGTCTTCTCCTCGCTTCCGTTTCTGTGTGATGTTGCAACGTTTAGACGCGCAGGCGCGCAGAAAGGTTCCTACGCGGGGACAAAAAAGAGGGTTCCTCGGGGAACCCTCTGGGGTTTCGGGGCCTCTCGCCGGCCCGTGGGAGAGGTGGCGGGTTTGCGGTTCTGGCCGCTTGCCGGCTGCCGAGGCCCGCTGTTCGGTTGGGGGCACCGGTGCGCTGGGTGCCCTGCGGAGGATAGCGATTCCGGACTCGTCGGTCCGGCTGCCACGTGGGTGCTGCGCCTGGCGGAGTGCGCTGGGACGCTTGACGCACTCCAGGACGGTAAGACGGGATAATTCTTGTGAATGATCGGCAATGATACCGTGCTGGTCCCGCTCGCGTTTTCCACTGCCATTATAGGACAGAATTGCCCTCGCGAACGTGAAAGTGAAGTAAAGGAGACGTGAAAGTCCCGTGAGCGAGAGGAGAAGCGGCCCGCTAGCCCGTTACCGTATATCCGTGGCGCGACACCGTGCGGATGTAGATCGGCTCGGCGGGGTCCGGCTCAATCTTGGCGCGGATGTTGCGGATGTGGGCGCGGACCAGGTCGGTGCTGCCGGCCCCCGCGGGGTAACCCCACACCTCTTTCAACAAGCGCTCGGACGTGAACACGACGCCAGGATGCTTCATGAGGTGCTGCATGAGTTGGAACTCCACCGGCGTGAGCAGCGCCTGGCGGTCGCCAGCCTCAAGGATGAATGTATTGAGGTGGAGCGCCAACCGACCCACGCGCAACACGTCGGTCCCTTCGGGAACGGGACGGACACGCCGCAACAGGGCGCGGATGCGCAGTGACAGTTCGCGCAGGTCAAACGGCTTGGGCAGGTAGTCGTCGGCACCGGCCTCAAACCCGCGGATGCGGTCCTCCACGGACTCGCGGCTGGTGAGGAACAGGACGGGCAGACCCGCCAACTCGGGCTGCTCGCGCATGCGGCGACACAGTTCAAGGCCGTCCATCTTGGGCATGATCACGTCCAGGATGGCGATATCTGGCCCCCAGGCGAGGGCGACCTTGAGCGCCTCCTCGCCGTCCCGCGCGGTGATGACCTCGTACCCTTCGGATTCCAGGCGACGCCGGATCACGTCCAGTATGGATCGCTCGTCGTCCACCGCCAGGATGCGCGTGCGGCGGAGTGGAGACGGCGTTGTCTGTTGTGTTGGCCCTGTCACTGCGGCCTCCTTGCTTGCTACGTTTTGGATGGATGGGCGGCGGCGCTACGAGTACTGCATTTGCATTATACACGCAAACGGCCTGTTGCGCAATGGTTTTGGACAAAATGGGGACAAAATGGGACTATTTTCCTATGAGGGGCGCGGAGGGGATGGATTTGCCCGTAGATAAAATGGAAGGGCTGACGACCTTGTTGTACAATCGCGGGTTAGCGGAGCGTTCCACCCTATCCGCATACAACTTATGGCATTTTGCCAAGGAGGTCAGCCCGATGAGTATTGTATACTA
>Ga0067045_1029490_pt1 | contig 20480 bp, 18 predicted proteins | sample TerdegcTABiofilm_FD_59184 | JGI IMG/M metagenome (GOLD analysis project Ga0067045, IMG submission 59184) | Combined Assembly of (Gp0054472, Gp0054536) Wastewater bioreactor microbial communities from Singapore -Terephthalate degrading...
CTCAGAATTTAGAGGGGGACTAATCTTGGGGTAGAATTAGTCAGAAGTTACAAGCCAGTAAGTATTCTTTTCTCCGCATCTTATTATTTCTTAATTGCACTTCTTCTCTTCTCCGGTATAAGTAAAATACTGGATCCCCAACCGATGCTGGAGACAATAAAAGCAGTAATTAATGTAAGTGAAGAATTGCAAATTGCCGCAGCTACTCTTTTACCGGTTGCAGAGATAACATTAGGAGTAATGCTTCTTTTAAGAATTAGAACAAAAGAAACGCTTATTGCAGTAACAATTCTTTTTCTATTCTTTTTTCTTTTTAGTGTTTATGGTACAGTAATAGGATTAGAGAATGACTGCGGGTGCTTTGGCGATCTTGTAAAAAGTGAATTTGGTTTAATTATGATTTTGAGAAATGTAATTTTATTAGTAATAGTTATAATTCTATTTATGAAGTTAAGTCAAAAATGAAAACAATTATTGCTACACTATTATTAAATGTTTCAATACTTCAAGGTCAGTTGTTATCTCTCAAAGTATTTGAAAATACAATAGAAGTCGCTAATTCAATATTTTGTGTCGATAAAGAAGGAAAGCGAATTGTTCTATTAGATAAATCTGTTAATAAACTATACGACTACAATGTTTTTACTAGAATGTATAGGACTGTAAATTTAGAACAGCTTCCATACGAACCCCCTGTTCCTTTAAAAAATCTTAAAAGGTACATATGTAACATTGACTTTATGGGCAATAATTTGATTTTTAATGATAATAATGTAGGTAAATTGATTGTATTGAAGGATGATTTAACTATTGATAAAACAATAGATATTGGCAATTTCATTCTAGATTTAAAAATTATTGATGACAACAAATTGTTGACAGTCGAGAATACCTTAAATAATGTAGAGCTTGTTTTAAGAAATTTGGAGGGAGAAATTCTTAATAGAAAATATTTATGCGAAAGTATGTTACAGCCAGAACTTATTGGTATGAAGTTTCGCAACCACAAGATTCTTATTAGTATTGAGCTGGGAAAAATCTACATTCTATTCGATCAGAAAAAAATTCTCAAGATTTATGATCAATTGTTGAATTCCTTATATGAGTTCACATTTAAAAATGTTGAGGATGAGATAAATTGTTTTGCAATTAATTCTGAGAACCAACTATCCTTGTACTCCAATAAAAACAAAATAACGGTTAATCTTATTTCGGGTGAATATTCGAAAAAAAATCAACCGATCGTATTTGCTACATATAACATTAGTAATTCGCCAATTCATTTTTTACTTACTTACAAAGGAGTAGAAAGAGAATGAATAATAAGAACAGTCTTTTTAGTAGATCAAAAATTAGTTTTTGTTCGGTGCTCAATGTTTTATTAATTGTTATTGTCATAATGTTGTCCTATCAAAATTATACACTTAGAACTTCCGGGGTTTTTATTGATAAACCTGTGATTTTGAATGCTGGTGATAAAGTAGGTGAAGTAGAGTTATTAGATGAAAATGGCAATAACCTAAAAATTAATTTTTCCAATGGAAATAAAGATGTGTTACTTTGTATTATTTCAACAAATTGTCCCTCATGCAAAGAAAATTTAAATAAATGGAAATCTTTTGCATCACTAAATTCTAACAGTTATGATGTAATATTTTTAAATGCAGATAAATCATCGGATGTTCGATTTTTTATGGAAGAAAACAAATGGATCACCAAAATTTTTAGTATTGATGAAACGAATATGAAACTGCTTAAAATTAGTGCAGTTCCGATTACTTATATTATTTCAAAAAATGGAGAAGTATTGTTTTCACATTTAGGCAAGATTAGAGAGGAGTTAAAAGACTTATGACAATAAACGTTATAAAACCTATAAAAATAGTAACATTTTTAGTGTATGCAATTATTGCATATGGAAATTCATATCAAACTAGCAATTATAAAATTATTAAAAATAATAATGTAACTTATTCAGGTCCTCTTAAATTGAATGAAATTGCTACCCTAAATCTAGAAGATTTAGAAAAACAAGAAATAATTATCAGTCGAATTCATTCTATTGATGTTGACAGAAATGGAAATATATTTATAGGTGATGATGAAAGTAGGGTAATAGTACTTTCTCCAAATTTTAAATTTATTCGTGTAATTGGTAATCATGGTGAGGGTCCAGGTGAATTTAAGAATGTAAGCTGGATAAGGATATCTCCAAATAATGAACTTTTTGTTCAAGACTCCAAGCTTAAAAGAATAAGTAGGTTTAATTCAAATGGAATATTTGTTTCTTCTTTCAAATACTATGGTTTTTCATACAATTTCGAAATTAGTGATGAGTTCGTTTACATTTCTAATCTTGCGTTTCTCACTAAAGATGGTCTAGTTGACAAATTTACTATAGAGGGTGAGAAACTAAAGTCGCTTATTATTAATGATGAGGAAAGTAAAATAATACATCAATCTGGTAATTCTGGTTTTATCAAAACTATTAATAACCATAAACTTCTTTATTCATATCCATACCCTTATAAGGTACTAATATTAGATAAAAATGATGTAACAAAAATTGAATTTTCATTAAACAGAAAAGAATTTGTTGGTTTAACGAGTAATTCAAAAAATGTTGAAGGCCGATTTTTAGGGGGGGATTTACCAAGCAGAATAAAGGGAGTATACAATTATTTGAATGAATATATAGCAGTGGCGTGTCAACTTAAAGATAAGAACGTAATAGATTTTTTTACAATGGAGGGAAAATACATCAACAGTATAAATTTGCCCGAAGATCATGAGTTGATGTGTATTAAAAATAAGTTACTATATACAGTTAATAGAGGTTTTAATAATTATCCGTCAATAAAAGTCTTTGAATTGATAAAACAATGAACATTTATAATTTAGTATTAAGTACAATTTAATTTGTTAGAAAAAAATGTAAATATCCGGGCCTGGGAATAACAAATCAATAAATTAAATAAGGAGGAAAAGCAATGAACTGGATTAAAAGAAACATTAAAAAAATTCGTCAAATTATTGCAATGACCACCATTATACTAGGTCTTACTGTAAGCTTTTCTCAAACATTGGCTCTACCTGAGTACTGGTGTCCACCCTGCTCTTCTGCTGCTTGTCAGTCAGGCGGAGCAGATTTTCTTTTGGTAGTGGGTGGGACATGTTATTGTTGTTTTGCAATAAGCAATTAAGCTTTATACAACCGCCGATTTCCGAATCGGCGGTTTTTATTAAAATATTATTCGATTTATTGAAATATGGTTGTTAATACTTTGGTTATGCATAAGAGCAAAAGAAACTCTTATTGCTTTAACAATTTTGTTCCTGTTCTTTTTTCTTTTTAGTGTTTATGGTACAGTTATAGGATTAGAAAATGACTGCGGTTGTTTTGGGAAAGCAGTTGATAGCAGTTTTGGAATAGGGATGGTTATGAGGAATATTTTATTCCTTTTGTTATCTCTAACGGTGTTAATAAAATTTGAAAATAAAAGCCCTGGCGCCGGGCAATTATTACAATAAATAAAATAGGAGACAAAATGTTAAAAAAAATTCAAATAATAATTTTTAATTGGTTGTTTCAATTGGCTCTCATAATTCTTTTAGCTTTTCCATCGTGGCACTATTCACGCCCAGCATCATGCAGTGTAACTGTATCATGTACATACATTATTAATAGTATTGGATGTTCTGGTGCAGAATACTGTGCAGCTAGTGTTGCTGGTGAATGGGTAGAGTGCGATGGGGTAGTAAGAAACTGTCCAACATAAACTAAAGAGGAGTAAATATGAATATTATTAAAGAGAATTTAAAAACTATAATTTATATTGGAATTTTTTTGTTATCCAGTATAACATTAATAACTTCAGCTCTGCCGGCTGGTTACTGTACTGCAATGACTATGTGTAGCGATGGAACAGGTAGAGCATGTTATGGTTTGGAGCGTTGTGGTTCTGTTGCTGGTGATCGAGTAAGTTGTGATGGTATAACTCTACTTTGTTCAGATCCTTGGTAAAAGCAATATAATATAAAATGCATCATTGCTTAATTAGCAATGATGCTGTTTTTAAAAGAAATTTAATAAATTAAAATCCTTTATGAGAAGAATTGGTTTAGTCCTATTTTTTTTACTCATTTTTAAATGTTCGAATGAAAGCGAACCTTATAATCATAGGCTTATCAAATCCCTTGATAGGTATAGTGATTCGTCTTATGTAAGTAATCAAATAAGTGATATAGTGTTTTATAAAAATCATTTTTACATATCTGAAACCTCAAATAATCGAATTGTATCTTTAAATAATAGATTTGAAGTTGTAAAAACTTATGGGAATCAGGGTTATGGTCCATCAGAATTTATTCGGCTCAGCTATTTTAATATTATTCACGACACACTATATATTCTAGATGAAACTGGTCGTAAAATAAAAGTATTTGATATGAACGGGATATTTATAAGATATTTTAATTCTCCTTCAACAATTTATAACAGAAAGTTTGCTGTTGATAAAAATCTATTTTTTTATTTTTCAACTCCGTCTGATAATTACAATATTACAAAAACTGACTTGAATGGAAACATTGTGAGTATGTTTGGAGAACAAATTGAAAGATATGGGAAAAAACAAAAAATATTTAATAACATAAAAGATCTATTTATTAATGACAATCAAGAGTTAATAGCCATCTCAAATACAACACCTATAATTGAAAAATATAATATTGATGGTAGACTTATAAAAAGAATAGATTTAACAATTCTACCTAATATATATAAATTTGATATGTATATTGAAAGTATGGTTTTGGCAAAAAATTCAGGAAAGGAAAAGAATTTTAGTTTTATTGAGTTTTTTTCATCTTCAACTATAAATAAGAGTAATTCGAAAATACTTTTATCATGTAATAATAAAGCTACAGGCAAGGATTTAACTCAAAAAAGCATTTTAATAATTGATGATAAGAAAAGTACCTTAGAAATCTTGGGAGAATGTACTATATCAGACGGCAAGAATGATACTTATGGATGGATCACTAGTATTCTTAATTACAATAATAAACTTTTAGTGGCGGATGGCACTAATCATTGTATTCACATTTTCAATGTGAATTTTTAAAATACCTAAAGAAATGAAACAAAATAAAAATAATCTAAAACTGTTTGTTTTTTTCTTTATTCCCATGTTAATATTATTATGGGTATACTTAAATGTTTCTTCAAATGGTATTGCTAATAACGATAATGTACAAATAAAAATGAGGGAAGCAGAAAAATTTTTACTTAATAAGAATATTAATTCTCTATCATCAATTTTGCCTGATTCAATAATTACTAATCGTGCTATATGTGTTATGCTATATACTGGAATGGATTGTGGAACATGCATTGAAAAGGGTTTTGAAACTATTAATCAGTTAAATCAACAAGTACCTCAAAAAAATATTGCTGTAATAGCTAGTAAATCTAATATTGGAAGAGATCAACTTATGTTTAATTATCATGAGTATATTTATCATGATGAAAGAGAAAGTATAAGACGAGAACTTAGATTCATATATACTCCAGTTTTAATACTGTTAGATGCTTCAAAAAATATAATTAAAGTTTATTTCCCATTAACCAACGAAAGTGAAGAAGCGAGGGAAAACTTTTTATATTTTGCGAGTGATTATATAAATAATAATCCTACTTCCGAAAATTTATTAAAAGAATAAGGCGAATTCATTTATAGAAAAGAATTTATTTTTTAGTCAATATTCTTTTTTTGTTAAACCAACTGAACTTGCGAAATCAATCTTGCAGATAAGCACAATAAGCATACGTCGTCCTGTAACTGTATCAATGTTTTTTATTGGTATAGCATTCCTTGGCCTTTTCGCTTTCACACAGCTCGGTATCGATCTACTCCCGAACATTAACATACCACATCTACTTGTACAGACTACTTTCCCCAACGCAACACCGGAAGAAGTAGAAAAGCAGATTACCGAACCGCTCGAATCTGCTATCGGCACTGTAACGGGGGTTAAAAAAGTTGTATCGGTTTCCAAAGAAGGTATATCAGTAATCTCTGCAGATTTTGTTTGGGGTACCGATATGAAGTATGCTCTCCTCTCTTTACGCGAAAAGCTTGATAACATGAGCTTTGCACTGCCGAGAGAAGCCGGAAGACCAACGATTATACGCTCCGATCCTTCGGCATCACCAATTATTACACTTGTACTTGCGCCATCACGCTCAATTAAAAATACTTCAACAGAATCCAGCATCAAGCATCAAGCATCCAGTATCCAGCATCCCGAATCCGACAAAAATCCACCGGATAATAACGTATCAGCTACGGACTATAACAATCATTCTAAGTCTTTTACAGCGCTTCAATATGTTGATCACGATTCGGACAATCTGGATATACAACGTTTAATAGATTTAAAGGAAGCCGGACGAATATTATTTAAGAGAAGATTCGAGCAGATTGACGGTGTTGCTCAAGCTGTAATTACGGGCGGACTTGAAAGGGAAATTCTTATCCAGGCGGATCCTTCAAAACTGAACTTGTACAATTTATCGTTCGGTGATATAGAAAGCGCACTGACAAGTTCCAATCTTAATATGCCGGCCGGTTCGATTATGAAAGGACTTTTCCGCTACTCATTAAGAACTCTTGGCGAGTTCCAGAATGCGTCCGATATAGAAAAGACAATTGTAAAAAAGAATCCTGATGGAAATACAATTCTGATCAAAGATATTGCAGTTGTAACGGAAAATTTCAAAGAGCGGGAAGGTTTAACACGGTTCAATAGCAGCGAAGCAGTTGGTATTCTTATCTATAAGGAACCAGATGCAAATACTGTTTCAATTGCGCAGTTAGTTAAAGAAACAATGGAATCTCTTAAGAAGGATTATCCCGAATACAGTTTGCTTGTAGTATCGGATCAATCCGGTTTTATTGAACAGGCAATCTCCAATGTTAAACAGGAAATCTTTTATGGAGGAATACTTGCAGTTATAGTGTTATTCTTTTTTCTTGGTAATATCAGGCATATATTTATAATCGGAATAACGATACCATCAGCGCTTGTATTAACAATTCTTTTGCTTTATCTCTTCAATATCAATTTCAATATTATATCGCTTGGCGGACTTGCAGTTGGGATTGGTATGCTTCTCGATAATGCGATAATTGTAATAGAGAATAACACACGCTACCGCGAGATGGGGGAAACAAATCGTGCGGCTGTTATTAAAGGGACCAGGGAAGTATCAATGCCGATTATCGCCTCCACGCTTACAACAATTGCGGTTTTTCTGCCGCTAATATTTGTTAGAGGAATAGCCGGTGAATTATTCAGGGATCAATCTTATGCAATTGCATTTTCTTTAACCGCATCTATTCTAACTGCACTTACACTTATTCCAATGCTCGATTCACGCGATAGTTTTCAACTAATTAAAAATCCCGAAAAGTATTTGAGCGGAAGTATATTTATAGAATCTTCAAAAAAGAAAAATATCTTTGGAAAAATATTTTACTGGATTCTATTCCCGTTCAGGATTCTAATTAAGTCGATCTTTTTTATTCTCGGTTTTCTTTATGTAAGAATCGGCGCACTATTAAAGAAAAGGTTAGCATTCTTTTTTAATGCGGTCGAAGTATTTTTGAAACACACAATCGAAAAGTATGAAAAGTTATTAGAGTGGTCACTCAATAATAAGAAGACTGTACTGATAGTTACATTCGGACTAATTTTATTAACTGTGTTAGCTATTTTCGATATGAAAAAAGAATTTATTCCTCAAGGCGATCAGGATGAGTTTATTGTCGAGTTTGATTACCCGCCCGGAACTTCATTAAGAGGTAATGCGGAACTAACTTCTAAAATTGAAAAAGCAGTTCTTTCAATTCCTCACGTTTCTTCAATTGTTTCTAATATTGGTAGAGTTAACGAGTTTGATTTTCTTAATAAGGAACAGGTCTCTGTAAATAAAACGAACCTGGTCATTAAACTAAATTCTTACGAGAATTACCGGGAAGTGCAGAGTAAGTTAAGAAGTCTTTTTGATGATATTAAAGGGTTTAACTATGCATTCAAAGAGGTTAAGACAAGTTATTCGATGATAATTAATCCCTCTGAAAATGATATTGCCGTTAGAATTAAAAACAAGGATATTGACAAAGCTTATGAAAAAGCCGAACAGCTTTTATCAAAATTGAACAGCGCCAAAATTGACGGATTAAAAGAATTAAGAATCGGTGTTGAACGGGGTAATCCTGAATATATGGTTACAATCGACCGCGAAAAGTGTCTTGCATATGGAGTAAGTATTAGAGAGGTCGCCAACCAGATTAGCAATATGACCAAGGGAAAGATAGCAACTTATTTCTCGGACTTTGATAAGAAAATCGGCGTGAATATTAAATCATTAAATGATAGCGGAACCGATCTGCAAGCTGTACTGGAAAGTTTTATATTAACCGGCAAATCTAAAATACCGATTAGAAATCTTGTTGATTATACTTTCGGTTATAACTACAACGAAATATGGAGAGAAGACCAATCGAGGTTACTCTATCTTTACGCAAAAGTTGATGGCGAAAGTATAGATAATGTAATTGAAAAAATAGAGAATGAAATTTCTAAGATTCCGAAATCAACCGGGGAAATAATTTCGGTTGGTGGAATTAACGAAGAAATGGAAGATGCTTTCTCAACGCTGTATATAGCATTGATAATTTCTGTTTTGTTGATGTATATTGTGCTTGCATCCGAGTTCGAATCTTTTCTCTATCCTTTCATTATTCTATTTTCCGTTCCGCTCGGATTGATTGGTGGTGTTCTTCTGCTTTATATTTTTGGAGAGAGTCTCAGTATAATATCAATAATGGGTCTCTTAATACTTATTGGTATTGCTGATAATGATGCTGTTGTTAAGATGGAATTTATATTACGTAAAAGGGACGAAGGATTATCTGTAAGGGATGCTATTTTAGAAGCCGGGAAAGATCGGTTTAGACCGATTGTTTTAAACTCATTTACAGTTATATTCGGTTTAATTCCAATGATGGTAGGTATTGGTGCGGCAACTCAGCTTCGTGTATCACTTTCGCTGGCTGTTGTTGGCGGATTAATAACTTCAACTTTTCTTACGCTTATAATCATTCCCGTTCTTTATACTTATGCCGATAAATTCTCAAAGAAAAAATAATTTTTAACCGGAGCCGTTATGAAAATTAAATCTTGGGTACCCATTACAATTCCAGTGATCGTAATAATAGTTTTAGTAATTATTCTATTACCCGGAAATGGAGAGGATAATAATGAAGGGAGGGATGCAAATGTTAATTACGAAAAGTTAGATGATGTTGTATTCGATGTTACGACCAAACCGGTTATTAAAGGAGATTTATTATTGTATGTTAATGCAAACGGTATTGTAAGAGCTTTGGAAGAACTTGAATTGACGGCCAATATCAGCGGAATAATTAACGCAATAAATATTTATGAAGGCAAGCTTGTTAAAAAGGGAGAATTACTGATTAGTCTGGATGATAGGGAATATGAAATTGCTCTTAATGATGCTATTGCAAGAGTAACCGATGCTAAAGTAGAATACGGATTCCTTGTAAGGGAATCTTCAAACGATACTACTGTTAGTCCTAAAGCCAAAGAATTTTTAGAACAATTGAATAAATTGGAAAAGGATTACGTTGAGGGAAAGATTGACGAAGCTAAATACAATGATCTAAAAAATGAGCTGGATATGAAATTAATTTTTACCGGTGCCAAAAGAGAGGAAGTAATTCAGAGTAAAAGCGGTCTTACAGGGGCTATTAATGCTTATAAACGAGCCAAATTAAATTATGAATTCACTAAAATAAATTCACCGTTTAATGCCGTTGTTGGAGATTTTGATCTTGTAACGGGTCAGAGAATTAGCGCCGGTCAGAAACTGTGCAGGTTGTTTAACATTTCCAACTTACGTATCGATATCGGTGTTCTTGAAAATGATATCCCTAAGATAAAGGTTGGAGGAACTGCAAAGATTGAGATCCCATCGCTGGAACAGGAAACATTCTATGGGAGAATTGTTTATATAAGTCCTTATGTTGATAAAGAAACTAAAACTTGTAAAGTAACAGTCCAGATTCAGAATATTGCGGATAGAATTAAACCGGGAATGTTTGCAAAGGTAATGCTTGAAGCAAGTAATCTTAAAAATCGGATTCTTATTCCTAAAGAGGCATTGCTTGTAAGAGATAAACGGAATCTTGTCTTTGTAGTTGAAGATAATTTAGCAAAGTGGAAATATGTACAGATAGGTCGGCAGAATGATCAGTACATTGAAATAATTGAGGGTGTAAACCCGGGTGAAAATGTAATTGTTGAAGGGCAGTACACACTTGCACACGACGCAAGAGTAAAAGTGATTAAATAGTTTGTTTGAAGACTGTTCATTCGCAAAACTGGAAAATTTTAAGAATTACTGATGGGAAATATCTTGCTAAAACAAACAGGTAAAGCTAACGGGCATAATTACCCATTTGAATACAATAAATACTTATTTAAATGTGAGTAAAACTTATAAGTATAAGTTAATTTAAACAAAACTATGAATAATGATTATCTTTATAAAAAATATTTGATTTATTGAAAAATTAACTTGACAAACTCGTTTTTTTTTTAGATTGATCTCAGAATTTAGAGGGGGACTAATCTTGGGGTAGAATTAGTTAGAATAGTCGAGTACAAAAATTCATTTCATTCTCTCCTATTATATTTCATAGTTTCTTCATCTCATTGCGGGTATAGGTTAATTAAAAATATTTTATCCAATTTTATTGAAACCTTCCCCCGTATAAAAAAATATTGTTTTTTTGTAATGAGTTAAAAATGAGAATAATTTCTTTAATTCTAAGATTACTAATCGGTCTTTTTTTCATTTGTTCTAGTTTATTAAAACAGCTTTCTATAAATGATTTTATTGAAAGCATAAAATCGTATGATATCTTTCCAATTAGTCTAGTTCAATCTATCGCGTTATTTGTTTGCGTTTTAGAATTGCTGTTAGGGTTTATGATATTGTTTAATATTTATGGAAAAACTGCTGTTAAACTATCCATTTTATTAATGTTTATTTTTGTTTGTTTTGTCGCGTATGGGCTGATAGCCAAAAAAGAATGGACATGTAATTGTTTTGGTAAATTATTCGCTCAAAAAATAAATTATCTAACATTAATTCGTAACCTAATTATTCTTGGTCTTTCCATATACGTTAATTTGAAATTTAATGAACAATTTACCTATGATAAACTTAAATATAAAAATACAATTCTAACTCTAATCATTATTATTGCTTCAACCCCTTTTATATATAATAAATTATTTCCCCAAATATTATCTCTGAAAATAGGGGAGAAAATAGAATTAAATTCAAAATCATATGATAATAGAGATGTTAACTTATCTAGTAGAAGAGAATCTTATGCAATACTCTTTGTATTTTCTTTAGATGATTGTTCTAGCTGCTTGGAAGAAGCATTTTATTGGGAAAAATTAAAAAATAGATTTCAGAATAATATAAAACTAATTGCTATTGCCTATTCACATAATCTATCACTTCTTAAATCATTTATAAACCACAAGAGTATTACATTTCCTGTTATATGGGATAGAGAAAAAATCATTATTAATTCATTGCGTATAACAACTCCAGTAAAAATTCTTATAGATAATAATAATCGAGTAATTAATCTCTCAAAGTCTTTAGGCTCTGAAGAACTTTTTGAAAATTATATATCTTTTTTAATTAATAAAATTTAAAGATCGCAAACCTAGTTAAAGGAGGCAAATATGAGGTTGAAATCAAAAATCAAACTCCTAATAATTGTTATTATTATTAATTTCGCGGGGCTAATTTCTGAATTGAAGGCTTACATACCGATAATATGACATGGGGACGAAATTTGTCTTATGGGAAGATGGGTAATTTATGATTGTGATGCTATAGCATGTCTTGGAGATATGGAATTAAATAGAACATGCCCTCGATGTAGGATCCAAGGAGGCTAATATGGCAAGAAAAGCATCAACAATATTATTTGTATTTTTTTTAGCATAATTATAAGCTTTTTTAATTTGAAAGCTGCAGAAGAACAAGTTATTTGTAATAGTTCTCCGAGTTGTGGACCACCCCAGCACTGGCAAGAATTCAACTGCACAACTGATAAATGTGGTTCAGCTCCCTGGCCGTATTTCATGAATACTTGCATGCGATGCATTAATTAAAAACAGATTAATGTTATTAAAAAAAGGATTGCGATCTTTATAAAATAGGAGAGTTAATAATGAGAAATCATTATAATTTTTTACTCTTTGTTTTAATCGTTACTATTTCTCAATCATGTTCGGATGTTGAACCTCAATCATATTTCCAAGTCAGGATAGATTCAAAGAATATTATTGGAGTTGAAAATGGCAATGAAAACGAAATTATTGGATTACCATCTGATTTTGTTGTTGATGAAAAAGGCAATATTTATGTTGCAGATATGGCTTTTAAAAAAATTAAAAAGTATTCCTCCTCTGGTAAATTTTTAAAAAGTTTCGGAAAGGGCGAAGGAAAAGGTCCAAATGAGTTTCTTGAAATAAGAGGAATTGATATTGATTCTCTGGGAAATTTATATGTAGTTGATATGCGACTAAGAAGAGTTTCTATCTTTAACAAAGAAGCAAATCTAATAGGTATTATAAACACAAAATATGAACCAGCATTTGTCCAAGCATTTTCAACAAATAGAATATATGTAATTGGATTTCCGTATAGTTATGAGGGTGATCTTCTTTATCAATATGATTTATCAAAAAAGAATGATGAACCTGTTGAAATATTTTGTTCAAGATATAAAGGCTCTAATCAATTCGAAATAGAGAATTGTGGAATGGTACCAAAGATATTAAAAGATAACAAAAGAGAAATATTATTCTGTTCAGATTATTTTCCTTATCGTACAAGAATTTTTAATATTAATCATAATGTTCTGTTTGAGCTAAGTAGGGAAGTGGCTTTTTTCAAACCACCATATATTAAACAAAAAAATCCATTATATGTAACGACCATATCTGGTATTTATGCCATTGCAAGATTAAATAAAAATATTCTTATAAAGATGCTGCTTTTCAAAAATGAACAACAAGAAAAGATGGAACTATTCTTGGATTTTTGGGATTTAGACAAGAGAATATTCCTTGGAAGTGTTTCGCAAGAGGAATTAGGTATTAACATTGGAAGGTACATTTATGCTGATGAGAATGGATATTTTTACAATTATGAACATGATCCTTATCCACATATTACTAAATATAAAATGAACATTACTAATAAATAGAGAATAAATAATTATCTAAAATAATATTTAAATAATCTTTCTTTTTAAGTTAAGTACTTATTCCTAAAGAGGCATTGCTTGTAAGAGATAATCGGAATCTTGTTTTTGTAGTTGAAGATAATTTAGCAAAGTGGAAATATGTACAGATAGGTCAGCAGAATGATCAGTACATTGAAATAATAGAGGGTGTGAACCCGGGTGAAAATGTAATTGTTGAAGGACAGTACACACTTGCACACGACGCAAGAGTGAAGGTGATTAAATAGTTTATTTGAAGATTGTTCACTCGAAAAACCGAGAAATATCTTGCTAAAACAAACAGGTAAAGCTAACGAGCATAATTACCCATTTGAATACAATAAATACTTATTTAAATGTGAGTAAAACTTATAAGTATAAGTTAATTTAAACAAAACTAAGAATAATGATTATCTTTATAAAAAATAATTGATTTATTGAAAATTTAACTTGACAAACTCCCCCTCCTTTTTTAGGTTCATATCAGAAGTTAGAGGGGATTAGTTTTGGGGTAAAAAGTTTCTTATCGAAAGGAATTAATAATTCACTTCTCTTTAACGCCTTATTCTATTCAATATTAGGAATACCTCTATTAATTGCCGGTCTTATTAAATTTTTTAATCCAACAGACTTTGCGCTATCATTAAAGTATTCATTTAATTTCCCTAACTGGTTGAGTATACTAACCGCAATAGTTATTCCGGTAATAGAAATTGTATTAAGTACATCATTAATTCTAAATTTTTACCGTAGCCAATCAATAAAGATATACCGTCTGTTGCTGCTTGGTTTTGTGCTCTTTCACATATGGAATAATTTTATTGCAGTTCAAAAACCTTGTAACTGCTTTGGTAGTCTTATTGAGTTTGATGGAATATGGATGATTATAATAGTATTGGCTTTGTTCCTGATTTCAATTACACCAATAAAGTATGATGCAGAAAAAGTTCATAAAGATTCTGTTAATAAAAGATATTTAAAAAACGAAATAATTCTTACGGCCGGTATAATTATATTATTTATTATTGTTGCATACGTGCGTTGGTTGAGAATTGAAGAAGAATTGAATTTAGGATTATTATCCAGCAATAATCTCTCCTTAATTAACGAGACGGTTAACTTACTATCTGATGAACTAGTCCTTGATAAACAAAAATATAAGATTGTTCTCTTTTTAAAAAGTCCAACCTGTGGTGATTGTATTCAACAATTACTTTTCTGGAATTCGCCTAAGTATATAGATAAATTTTTAATCATAGGCACATTCTCTGATAAAATTGACTTGAATCTAGAAGTTATAGAAAATTATTTTAACCTCGGTTTTAAGCTGCAAAAAATACCATACAAGTTATGGGAACAAATAATTGGTATAAGTCTTCCTTATAGTGCAGTGTTATTATTAGATAAAGACAACACATTTATCAATTATACAATATTTTTAAAAATGGAAGAATTAGTTGATTATACTAAGAAAATAGAAAATATTAAATAATAGTAATTTATCGCTAGCTTTTGCAAAGAAGTCGAATCAATAAATATTATTGAGGTGTAAAATGAAAAATAATAAGCTATTATCATTTTGTATGTTATTTGCTTTTCTCCTTTGTTATATGTTCTTATCAGATTACGAAAATATTAGAGCACTCCCAGTAGGCCCTAATTGTTGGGATTGTTATGATAATGGTGATGGATTAAAATGCTGGACAGGATATTGGTGCGGACATAAGTTTTGCCAAACTGCTGCAAGTAGTGGAAGTACTTATTGCATAATGTCTGGAGGAGGTCAATGGGATTGTACGACTCCCGGTTATTGTAACTAAATTATTATATTTCTAAAGTGATTTAGTACTAGCTCTCACTTTAGTAATTAAACATTTTCAATAGATTTTACTATTAAAAAAATAATGAAAGTAAAGTTAAGATATTGTTTAAGTTATTTTTTTCTCCCTGTATTATGTATTCTTTTTCTGAAGTGCCAAAATAAATATGATAGCAGACCATATAATTCATTAGAAACCGGTGGATCTGATATCATTGTTGATAGTATTTCAATAAAAAAAATCGATCCATTGTGTGCACCAGATACTACTAATGGGAAATCCAGTTTTTATTATGAGTTACACAGAATGGAATTGGATAAAGAAGGTAGTATAATATTAGCGGATAATTCATTGAATTGTATTCGTATTATTAATCCCAAGAATGATTTAGAATTGATTTTTGGCAAAAAAGGTAATGGGCCTGGTGAGTTTCAATATATAAATGAATTAGTCTATGATCGGAATGTTGGAATAATAGCTATAGACAATATCCTAATGCGAGCAACTATTTTTAACAATAATGGAAACGTGAAAAAAATTATAAAGTTAATCCAGTTTACTGATGATATTCAAATAATTCAAGACTCATTATTAATTCTAAGTAGATACGAACTCAGGGAAGGTTTTAAGACAATTCAAATTATATCGCTAAATACAGAGAGACTGAAAGCTTCTTTCGGACCCTTTTTGGAACCTCAAATAAATCTTATTTCAACATTGACAAAACTAAATCTTCTAAAATATAATATTAGAGACTATTCCTTTCAATCCTTGACTGGTATTTTATATATAAAAGGAAACAATTCCTTAGTACTATCACAACAACATCCATATTCGCTCTGGGTTATTGATTTAAATAATTATGACTCTGCTGTTAGGTTCAATAAAAAAGTCCCATTTTCTACTTTTTCAAAAAATACCATTGAAGTAAAAAATAATTATTTAATAAAAGGTGTTCATAAATCTGGTATACAACTACATCCAAGGATTATTAAAAATAAAATCGTAACTGCGATATTTGATTTTGAAAACAAAGTAAATTTTTTAGATATATATAGTTTAGATGGAGTTTTTATTAAGAGATTAAAAATACCAGCCTTAAAAGATGAATATTGGACTAAAGATTTTGTAATTGATGATTTAAATAATATAATGTACTTATTAATAAAAGATAGAGAAAAGGTAAGCTGGATAGAAAGATTTAAGATTGATCCTAAAGTATTTAATTAAATTATTTTTTTAAACAAGAACATGTATATGTGATTTTTTTCTGAATCAATATATTAGCTATAGAAAACAGACAACTATTTTTCATGAAAAAACTTTTCTACACATTCCTTTCCCGTCCTGTAACAACTATAATGTTTTTCTTTAGTGTTGTAGTTGTTGGTGTTATTTCATTGTTTAACCTACCAATTGAATTGAGTCCCCATGTTGAATATCCGCGTTTATCGGTGAATACATCGTGGCCCGGAGTATCACCGGAAGCTATGGAAGCACACCTGACTTCACCAATTGAAGCAGAGCTCTCTACAATAATGGGGGTTAAAAAGATTTCTTCCAGGTCATCCGAAGGTTTTTCCAGCATTACAATTGATTTTCATCCGGATACAGATATTAATTTTGCAAGGATAGAAATAAATGAAAAGCTTACTGCTCTAAAGAATGAACTTCCGGCTGGAATTTCGCCGCCAAGAATTTCACCTTATATTCCAAAAGATTTCCAGGAGCTCCAGGGATTTCTTACATATTCTGTTTCCTCTAATAGAAGTGCTAACGAAGTAAGAAAATATTTGATTGATAATGTTCTGTTTCCGTTAAAATCGATAGATGGAGTTTCTGATGTAGAAATAAGAGGTGGATCTGATCGGCTGATTGAAATAATAATAAATTATGAAAAAGCTAAAGCACTCGGAATAACCAATGAAGAGATTAACAAAGCAATTGAGGATGCCGAAATTATTCTTTCTGCCGGTAAGATTAAAAATAATAACTCTTTCATTTATGTTAAGGTAAATAACCAGATAACAGAACCGGCAAAGATTAATGAGCAGGTAATTAAAATATTACCCAACGGTCAAGCAATAAGAATTAAAGACATTGCAAATGTTAATGACGATTATAAAGAACCGCTAAGTTATTACAGGATAAATAATAAAGAAACAGTAACGCTGGTTATAAGTAAGGAAACAGGGGCTAATACTTTTAAGGTTAAGCGCGATGTTGAAGAAAGATTAAATTTACTATCCAGGTCTTTCCCTTCTGATTATTTATTGACAAAAGAAATTGATAAAAGTGAAGATATGGGAAAGGATTTAAATTCATTATACAGAGATGGTATCTATTCATTTATAATTCTCTTTCTAGTACTATTAATAATCTTTAGAAGATTGAAATATGCTCTTATTATAATCACATCTATTCTATTTTCGCTTCTTTTCTCATTCGGGTTATTTTATTTATTAAATCTATCTCTAAACATTATTACAATCGCTTGTTTTATAATTGGTCTTGGTTTTATTGTTGATAATTCAATTGTAGTGTTAGATTACTTCGATAAACATTATAAAGGGGAGGGGATAAAAAGGCTTACTGTTTATATAAGAGAAATTTATTCTCCTTTGTTTACATCAACATTAACAATAATTGCAGTTTTTATCCCGCTAATTTTTTTAACAGGTGAGCTGCGATTGTACTTTAAGCAATTTGCACTTGGAATCGGATCAACTCTTACTGCTTCATTTATTGTTTCAATAATAGTTGTTCCATTGATGTTTTTAAAATCATTCAAGAAAACCGATTACAAAAAGTTCGCTGAAAGTCTTACAAAATTAATTTATAGAGGTTATCAAAAAATTATAACAGTTATTTATCGATTCAAAAAGTTGGCTTTTGCTTTTTTGATTTTGATCATTGGATTGCCTGTATGGTTGTTACCTAATAGAATTGAAACCCCTATAATTGGTGATATTTACAACCCGGTATTCGACTCTGAGATTTACTCTGAAATTAAACCATATATTAATTATGCACTTGGCGGAACTCTTAATCTCTTTTTTAACCATGTCTCGAGAGGTGAAATCTGGAGATATGGCGAAGAGACTTATATCTATATAAGATTAGAATTACCGAATGGAAACAGAATTGATAGAATTAATAAACTCTGTAATGATTTAGAAAATGATATCATGCAATACAAAAGCAGTTTCAAAAATCTAATTGCAAATGTGCTCGATGAAGAAACTGCTACATTAAGAGTAGAGTTTGATGATAAACAAGCTAATACAGCTTTCCCTTACATGTTAAAGAATTATGTTACGGCATATGCAACAAGGTTGGGCGGAGTAAATTCTTATGTGTATGGATTTGGTCCGGGGTTTTCAAATGCTGGTGGTGGAGCCAGCAGTATGTTTAATATTACAGTAAAAGGATTTAACTATGAAAAAGTAAAATCGTTAGCAGAAGATTTTAGAAATATTATCATTAGAAATCCCCGTGTTGATAATGTTGATATAGATAAATCCGCATTTTACTGGTCGCCCGAGGTCTATGAAGTTATTGGTAAGGTAAATAGGGATAAAATGGCTTCATCTAATATTTCTATAAGTGAATTGTTTTCAATTATTTCTAAAAATAGTGGAGGAAATTTTTCTCACAGCAGATTTCGTATAAATAATGATGAGGTTGAGTACAGGGTAAAATTTTCTAATTATAATGATGTTCAGCTTGAGAGTCTTCAAAATACTATAATTACTGATTCACGGAAGAATAACATCAAAATCGGCAACCTTATTCACTTCGATGAAAGAAAAGTTCTTTCAACAATAAACAGGGAAGATCAGCAGTATGTTCGTAATGTTAGTTTCGAGTTCAAAGGTCCGTATAAGTATGGTCAAAAGTTTTTAGAATCATCTCTGTTAAGTATTAAAATACCTGAAGGATACAGTATAAAACCAGCGGAGTTTATGTTTTTATTTAGTGATAAAGACGAAATAGATATATTGATAGTATTCCTTGCAGCAATTGTTATAATATTCATGATCTCATCCTCTCTCTTTGAATCATTAAAGAAACCATTATTAGTAATTTGGGCAATTCCATTCGCACTCGTCGGATCTATTTTTCTTTTCTGGCTAGGAGATTATAACATAGAAAGAGGAGCTTATTCAGGAATGCTTTTATTATTAGGACTATCAGTTAGTAATTCAATTATGCTGGTTAATTATTTATCAAGAAATCTAAATGAGGGTTCAATTAAGGAAATAGCGGCATTAGCTTCAACACGGTTAAGAGCAATATTCACTACCTCATTAACTACGATTTCTGCCTTGATTCCATTTATTTTAAGCGGAGAATCCACATTCTGGAAAAATCTTAGTTTAAGTATTGCCGGCGGAATTTTCTCTTCTTTTATTTTCATTATTTTTTTCCTTCCTGTTATATTTAGTAAATTATTTGCAAATAAGGAAAAGTTTTCAAAGTAAACCCACAATACACAAAAAAACTATATTCTTCTTTCACTTGAAAACGTATTCTAAACTTCTTATTTTTTCAGTGCCATTGTCAGGCAATTGTCTGACGATGGCAATTTTTTTTATATCACCAGTAAAAAGGAGTTAAATCAGTGACAAATTTCGTATATCTAAGCAAAGAACGAATCCGTGAAATGGAAAAAGAACTTACTGATTTAAAGACCAATGGACGTAAATCCATGGCAGAAAGAATTGCCGAAGCACGTTCTCATGGCGATTTATCCGAAAATGCAGAATATGATGCTGCAAAGGAAGAACAGGGTCTTCTTGAATTGAAGATTAGCAAATTAGAAGATCTACTTTCCCGTGCTCGCGTTATAGATACATCTAATATGCCTAAGGATCAGGCACATATTTTATCTACGCTTACTGTAAAAAATTTGAATAACAAGAAAACATTTAAGTATACCCTCGTTTCACCGGAAGAAGCAGATCTTGAAAAAGGAAAAATTTCAATTTCATCTCCAGTTGGACAATCATTAATGGGTACAAAGGTTGGTCAAAAGGTTCAAGCAAAAGTACCGGCCGGAACAATTAATTTCGAAGTTATTAGTATAGAATAAATTTGTTGGATGAATCATACATACAGATTGCAATTGAACTTGCAAAAAAAGGGAAGGGAAAAGTAAGCCCCGGACCTCTTGTTGGTTCACTGCTTGTAAAGAATGACAAAATAATAGGTGCGTCCTACCGTAATTCTCCAAATGATCTTA
>Ga0067045_1003452_pt1 | contig 20455 bp, 18 predicted proteins | sample TerdegcTABiofilm_FD_59184 | JGI IMG/M metagenome (GOLD analysis project Ga0067045, IMG submission 59184) | Combined Assembly of (Gp0054472, Gp0054536) Wastewater bioreactor microbial communities from Singapore -Terephthalate degrading...
TGGAATATGTTAGATTATTTGGATAAAATACCTGATACAGCAATGGGGGACATATGTCAAATTTTAAACTAGTTGCCGCAGATTTGGACGATACTTTGCTTGACGACAGTTTGAGGCTGACCGGCCGGGTCAAGGAAGCTATTGTTGCAGTTCGTGCTGCCGGTGTCCAGTTCACCATCTCCACGGGCCGGATGTACCGCTCTGCTGTACCGTATGCCCGTGAGCTGGGCCTTGATTTACCTCTAATTACTTACCAGGGGGCGCTGGTGAAAAATGCTCTTTCCGGGGAGGTATTGTTATACCGCCCGCTGCCTCTGGTCTATGCCAGGGATATAATTACGAAAGTTCACGAGCTGGGCTACCATTTAAATGCTTACCTGGACGACCGGCTGTATATGGAAAATGATACGCCTGAGGGACATAAATATATGCGAATTTCTGGAGTAAAAGCTGAAATTGTAGGGGATTTCCTGAAATTTCTTGACCGCGACCCCACGAAACTGCTGGCTATAGCTGGGGAGCCGCTGCTTGACCGCTTAAGTGACGAGATGACCCCACTCTATAAAGGAAAGGTGCATATCGCCAAATCAAAGCCATATTTTCTGGAATTCTCGCACCCGCAGGCTACCAAAGGGTATGCTCTGGCAGTCCTTGCTAAGCATTTTGGAATAAAAAGAGAAGAGATCATGGCTGTCGGGGACAGCTATAACGATTTGGAAATGTTAGAATATGCGGGCCTGGGTGTGGTTGTGGCCAATGCCAGGGAAGACATCAAGAAAAAGGCCGGTTATGTGACCTCTGCGCCGAACGGCGAAGGGGTGGCCGAGGTGCTGGAGAAATTTATTTTAGGGAGGTGAGCTGTTACCTGACGGGTAATTATATAATCGGAGTTGATCTTGGCGGCACGAAGATCCATACCGCCCTTGCTGCCGGCGACGGCGGCATCCTGGCTGAAACAAGAATACCCACCGAAGCAGACAGGGGACCGGCGCATGTGATCGGGCGGATTGTTGCTTCTATCAGGCAGGTACAGGAGGAAGCAGGGGCTTTCCCCGGCTCAATAGGAGTTGTCGCAGTAGGGGCTCCCGGTCCTCTGGATGCTGCCCGCGGCATTATTCATTTTGCGCCGAACCTGCGCTGGCGCGGTGTTCCTTTGAAACAGCTGCTGGAGGAACAAATATCAATGAGGGTTGTGGTGGACAATGACGCCAACCTGGCCGCCCTGGGCGAGCATGTATTCGGGGCCGGCCGGGGCAAGGAAAATGTGGTCTACATTACTGTCAGCACCGGGGTCGGCGGAGGGCTGATCCTGGGAGGCCGGCTTTATCACGGTGCCTCGGACGGGGCGGGAGAAATCGGCCACATGACCGTGCTGCCGGATGGGCCGCTTTGCGGCTGCGGCGCCCGGGGCTGTTTGGAGGCCGTTTCTTCGGGTACTGCTATTGCCCGGGAAGCCCGGCGTCTGGTGGAAAGCGGCGGGGGGAAAAATATCCTGGCCCGGGCCGGGAACGATCCCGGCCGGATTAACTCTGCCGTGGTGGCTGCTGCTGCTGCTGAAGGAGACCTGGAAGCAATTTCCATTATTTCATCCGCATCGCGCTTCCTGGGAATCGGGGTAGCCAGCATTATTAACCTGCTTAACCCGGATGTGGTTGTCCTGGGAGGCGGTGTTATGGAAATCGGCGAGCCTGTCTGGAATGGTGTAAGAATGGAGGTGGCGGCCCGGGTTTTGGAAGCGGCGCGCGCCCGCGTTCAAGTGGTGCCGGCCGGGTTGGGCAGGCGGTCCGGAGTGCTCGGGGCGGTTGCTTTGGCGATGCAATTAACGTATATATAATTGCGCCAGCACCCGGGAGAATAACAGGCCATCCCGCTGATAATGCTATTGGTGGGAGGTTGTAAGAATGTATTCCTTTGGTAAAAGTGACTGGCGTACTTTTGAGCGGGGAATTGAAAAAGAGTGGCTGGTTACGAACGGTATCGGCGGCTATGCCTCCAGCACCATCACCGGAGCCAACACCCGCAAGTACCACGGGCTTCTTGTCGCTGCGCATAACCCTCCGGGCCGGCAAATGTTGCACCTTGCCAAGCTGGACGAGCGGCTGGAGGCAGGCGGGCGCACTTATAATCTTGCCACAAACAGCACTGGATGTGGTGCTTGTGAATCCGGCTACATCCACCTGCAACAGGTTAATGTCGACCCCGTGCCCGCTTTTACTTACTGTTTTGCCGACATCACCCTGGAAAAAATAATTTTTATGGTACACGGCCGGAATACCACCGTAATTCTCTACCGGATTGCAAACGGTGCGCGTGATGCTGTGTTGCGCCTTATCCCCATGGTAAACTGTCGCGGCCACCACTATATTACTTATGAAGGGCAGGTTGACTTTACCCAGAGGGAGGTTGCCGGTGGTGTTTCCATAAAAGGGAGGGAGGGTGTGCCTCCGCTGTTGCTGGTCAGCAGCTATGGGACCTATATTCCAGGAGGCAGCTGGTTTAAAGGGATGGCTTACGCTGTGGAAAAAGAGCGGGGGGAAAATTGCTACGAAGATCACTACATCCCAGGTTACTTTGAAGTGCCGCTGAGAGCGGGTGAAAACAAAACTGTCACAGTGTTTGCCTCGACGGAAGAGTTCATCAGTATGGACGGCGAAGAGTTGCTGGAAAAGGAAAAAGCCCGGCTAAAAAAACTGGAAAATCAGGCTGGATATGAAGACGCGCTTGCCCGCCGGCTGGTGCGGGCGGCGGACGCGTTTATTGTCAGTCGTCAGTCCACCGGCTCCAAAACGGTGATTGCCGGTTATCCCTGGTTCACCGACTGGGGCAGGGATACGATGATCTCTTTGCCGGGGCTGGCTCTGGTTACCAGGCGGTTTGAAGAAACACGGGAAATCTTGCTCACATACGCCCGGCAATGCAAAAAGGGCTTGTTGCCGAACTGTTTTCTGGATGGTGCTGAAGAGCCGGTTTTTAATACTGTAGACGCCTCACTGTGGTTTTTCAACGCGGTGTATAAATATCTGGTTTATACCGGCGATCTGGATTTTATCCGCGACCAGATCTACCCGGTGCTCAAAGACATCATTCGCTGGTACATGAAGGGTACCGATTTTAACATCTTCATGGATAAAGACGGGTTGCTGAACGCCGGAACCCCCGATGTTCAGTTGACCTGGATGGACGCTAAAATTGACGATTGGGTTGTGACACCACGCAACGGTAAGGCTGTGGAGATAAACGCTCTCTGGTACAATGCTCTCTGCGTGCTGGAAAACCTGGCCAGAGCCTGCGGGGATGAGCAGTCTTACAGGGATTTGATCGGCCTGGTTAAGAAAAGTTTCGCAAATAGTTACTGGAGTGATAGCGAGGGTTATCTGTGTGATGTAATCTCTCCTGAAGGAAAAGACTGGAGGTTTCGTCCGAACCAACTGCTGGCCGTGAGCCTGCCTTACAGCATGCTGACTGTGGAACAGGGTTACAGGATTGTGCGCAAAATATGGCAGGAACTTTATGCCACTTATGGCATCCGCAGCCTGTCTCCGGAATACAGTGAGTATAAAGGCGTTTATATTGGCGACCGGGTTCAGAGGGATAGCTCTTATCATCAGGGGACTGCCTGGAGCTGGTTGATGGGTCCCTTTGTCACTGCTTACCGGAGGGTGCATAACTACAGCGCGGCCAGCCGCGAACAGGCCCGCCGGTTTATCTCCCCCTTCCGGAATCACCTGCGTGATCATTGTGTCGGGTATATATCTGAGATATTTGACGGGAACGAGCCGGTTATCCCGCGAGGCTGTTTTGCCCAGGCCTGGGGGGTTGCCGAAGTGCTGCGCGCTTACGTAGAGGACGTGCTGGAAATCCGGCCGCCGGCGCTGGACAAAGTGAAAACCATAATGAAGGAGGTAGCGGTATGACCCATCCTTTTGATTTGAATCGAGTTGATGAACTGCATCGACTGGATACCACCGGCATGTTTGCTGCTGTAGACAGCCTGCCTGCACAGTGCGCATCAGCCTGGCGGGAACTGGCCAGCGATGTTAAGCTGCCGGAGATTGAAGCCATTTCCAATATCGTAGTTACCGGCCTGGGGGGTTCAGCGATTGGTGGTGATCTGCTGAGGACTTACGCTGCCGGTAAAGTGCCGGTTCCCATTGTTGTGAACAGGGACTATGTGCTGCCCGGGTTTGTCGGGCCGGATACCCTGGTTTTTGCCGTGAGCTATTCAGGGAATACGGAGGAGACGTTGAGCGCCTACGCGGAAGCCCTGTCCAGGGGAGCTTCCGTAATCGCCATAACTACCGGCGGCAAGTTGGGTGAAGCGGCACGCAGGGATGGCGTTCCTGTGATTAATATCCCAGGAGGCATCTTCCCCAGGGCGGCTAACGGCTTCCTGTTTATTTCAACCCTGAAAGTTTTGCACAGGCTGGGGCTGTTGCCTGACTTGACAGAAGAGATAACTGAAACGGTTGATTTGCTCGAGAACATGCGCAAAGAGCTGGGCCCGGAAGCTGCCGTGGAAGAAAACCCGGCCAAACAAATCGCCCTTAAGCTTTACAATAAAATACCTGTCATCTGGGGATCTGCAGGCATTACCGAGGTTGTGGCCCAGCGCTGGAAGGGACAGATTAACGAGAACGCCAAATCGCCGGCTTACTGGAACGTGCTTCCCGAACTCAATCATAATGAGATCGTGGGCTTTCAGTTTCCCGCTGAAATCTTAAAGAAAATCCACGTGATCATCCTCAGGGACAAAGGGGATCATCCCCGTGTTCAAAAGCGGATTGAAATTACTAAAGAAGTAATCCAAAATGCAATTGACGGTTGCACTGAGGTGTGGCCGTCCGGGGAAGAGGTTCTTTCCAGGCTTTATTCCCTGATCTATACAGGTGATTTTGCAAGTGTTTATCTGGCGGCTCTGTACGGTGCCGACCCCGGCCCGGTAAAGGTTATTGACTTTCTCAAACAGGAATTGCGGGACCGGTAAAGCTGCAATAGCCGGCCTGGTTTTAGCGCTGCAGGCTCTTGAAAACCAGCTGCAATTATAATAGGATTGTCGTTGAAGGAGTGACTGTGCAAGACTACTGGAGCCTGACTACTCAAACAACAGTATGGGGGTGTTATGATTACGCAAAAGCTTGTAGTTGTCACCGGACTGTCAGGCGCCGGCAAGACCCAGGCTTTACGCAGTCTGGAGGATCTGGGCTTCTTTTGTGTAGACAACCTGCCCCCCGCGCTTATACCTAAATTTGCTGAACTCTGCGCACAGGCGGCCAGCAAGATTAATAAAATAGCATTGGTGGTAGATATTAGAGGAGGAGAGTTTTTCGACACCTTCTTTGAAGTGCTTGCCGAACTCGATGCCCTGGAAATCCGGTGTGAAATACTTTTCCTTGAGGCCTCTAACGAAACACTGGTGCGGCGGTTTAAAGAGTCCAGGCGGCGTCATCCCTTGAGTATGCATGGGGAAGTGCTGGAGGGAATTGAAGAAGAAAGAAGCCGGTTGCAAGATTTAAGGGGTAGGGCAAATAAAATAATAGATACCTCAAGTATGACCGTTCAGCAGCTAAAGGAAGTAATCAGCGGTATTTTTGCCGATAGCGCCGGGGCGTACGGGCTGCATATCACGGTTGTTTCTTTTGGTTTTAAGTACGGAATACCACTTGATTCGGACCTGGTGATCGATGTGCGCTTCCTGCCTAATCCTTACTACCAGCCGGCCTTGCGGTCTTTTACCGGCAATGAGACAGCCGTCCGGGAATTTGTTTTCAACTCCAGGTTGACTGGTGAATTCATGGAAAGGTTTACCGGTCTGGTTGAGTTTCTTATTCCCCAGTACTCCAAAGAGGGTAAAACCACCCTGATGATTGCAATCGGTTGTACCGGGGGTAAGCACCGTTCAGTGGCCCTGGCCAACCGTCTTGGAGAAATTCTTATTGAAAAAGATTTCCGGGTGACAGTCCTTCACAGGGATATCAACCGTTCGGAGTATTGATAGGAGTATGCCAGATGAAAATGCTTAAATGGTTTTACCCCGGCTTGCGGATAAAGCGGTGGTTATCCATGGCTCTTGCCGGTTTGATGCTTGCCGCTCTTGGAATTGACCTTTTAATGGACGGCCGGTTGTTTGGTGACGTGGCCGGTTCCCTTCACCGGCTGGAAAAAAGATTTGTTCTTGATAGTTACTACTGGTTGACCGGTATTCTGGTTGTTGCTTCGGGTATAGCGATCATGTTTGCCGGCCTGCTAAAGGCGTTTCAGTCGATAGCGTCGGTACTGCTGCCCGGCCAGGAAAGCGGTATGGCCGAATTTATTTACGCCAGGCGCAGCCTCAGGCGCGGGCCAAGGATTGTAGTAATCGGCGGTGGTACCGGGTTGTCCGTATTATTGAAGGGGCTGAAGAAATATACCAGCAACCTTACCGCTATTGTTACCGTGGCCGACGACGGAGGCAGTTCCGGGCGCCTGCGGGGTGAGCTGGGCATTTTGCCTCCCGGTGATATTCGCAATTGCCTGGTGGCGCTGGCCGATAAAGAGCCGCTGATGGAAGAGTTATTGCAGTACCGTTTTTTAAAGGGGGAACTGGCTGGCCATTGCCTGGGCAACCTGCTCCTGGCTGCGTTGACCGGTGTGTCCGGCAGCTTCGACCAGGCGGTGCGCGGTCTCAGCAAGGTTTTGGCGGTACGCGGTCAGGTGCTGCCGGCGACATTGTCGAATGTTACACTGTGCGCTGAACTGGCAGATGGAACGGTAGTGCAGGGAGAGTCCAATATATCCCGGAGCCGGGGGCGGATAAAAAGAGTTTTTATGAGACCCCACCGTTGCCTGCCGCTGGCTGAAGCGCTGGCTGCCATACAGGAAGCCGACGCTGTTGTTTTGGGCCCGGGGAGTCTTTATACCAGTATTATACCGAACCTGTTGGTTAGAGGAATCCCTGAGGCACTGGCCAGGACGCCGGCCGTAAAAATATATGTCTGCAACGTGATGACACAACCTGGCGAAACGGAAGGATATACCGGGTCGGAACACGTGCGCGCGATCATCGCTCATGCTGGAAACTTTCTTGATTACACCCTGCTTAACACCGGTCANATCCCGGCCAGGCTGCGCGCCCGCTACCGNCAGGAGGGNGCCAGCCCTGTNCTGGCTGATCTGGCCGAGGTAGAAAAGCTTGGAATAACCGCGGTAGGTGAAGATCTGGTTTACCAGACTGATGTTGTGCGCCACCACCCGGATAAACTGGCGCGGGCGGTTTTGCGCCTCGTATTTTCGGATAACCGGCTGCACGAGCGGGTCCGGTTTTTGCGTGAGCACCCTGAAGTTGAGGGATATAATATCATATAATAAAGAAAGAGGGAGAGCCATTTGTCTTTTTCGGCGGCGACAAAAAATGAGCTGGCGCGGGTTTTTAGCCGGCGGTCCTGCTGCCGGCTGGCAGAACTGGCTGCCCTGATCAGGATGGACGGCAGTATTCAAATCAGCGGCGGGCGGCTTGTTTCGCTGAATATATTGACCGGAAACGCTGCGGTGGCAAGAAAAATTTTTTCTATGTTAAAAAGCATTTTCAACCTTCAGGCAGAGGTACTGGTGCAGCGAAAAAACCGCTTGCGTAAAAACAATGTTTATTTAATACGGGTTCCCCCTCAGCCAGGGGTGGATGTGATCCTGAACCGGCTAGGGATAGTTGACAATAAGGGTCGGTTGAAAGACGATATCCTCAAAGACCTGTTGAAGAAGGATTGTTGCCGCCGTGCTTACCTGCGAGGAGTTTTTCTTGGAGGCGGTTCAGTGAATAGCCCCGAAGGAACCTATCACCTTGAGGTAATCACCGGGAATGAGAGACATGCCAGGTATATAGTCAGGTTGATGAAGAAATTCCACCTGCCGGCAAAAATAAGTGAGAGAAAGAACTGGTATGTTATCTATTTGAAGGGTAGTGAACACATAGTCAGCTTTTTAAATATTATTGGAGCGCATTCGGCACTACTCAATTTTGAAAACACCAGGATCTACAAGGACATGCGCAACCAGGTCAACCGCCTGGTAAACTGTGAAACGGCCAACTTAAACAAAACTGTAAACGCGTCCATACGCCAGTTAGAAAATATCAAACTGGTAGGGGATACAGTAGGGTTTGACCATATTCCCCCTTCCCTCCGCGAAGTTGCTGAATTGCGGGTCAAATACCCGGATGCAAGTCTTAAAGAACTGGGTGATTTTATGCAGCCGCGCCTGGGCAAGTCCGGCATAAACCACCGTCTGCGTAAGATTGAAGAAATCGCTGAAAAAATCCGGAGCGGGGAAATTCAAACGGGAACTATCCTAAAATAATTTTCATTATCTGCTGGTGCCGCGCCGGGCGGCATGGGTGTCTATTCAGTAAACCCTGTGGAGATACGGCGTTATCGTTGGTGAACGGCTTGTAGCAACCGGCGAAGCTGAGGGTGAAATATATATTCAAGCGTATAGTGGCCTGTGTGAATGAAATAATTGCCTGATAAATATCTTAAATAATGAAGCATGTTTAGCAGGAGAAAGCCGTTTCTTTAGTGAATTTATATAATTATAAAGAAAAATGTTTTTTCCTGAGGTGTAGACGTAATGCAAGTGGGTTATAATCTCAACCTGGAACAAACCCAAAAACTGGTCATAACACATGAGTTGTGCCAGGCTATTACTGTGCTACAGCTTTCTTCCTTGGAACTCTCTACGTATATTGAAAAGCAGATTGAGGAAAACCCGTTGTTGGAATTAATAGAGGATGATGCAGGGGACGGGTGGGAGTATATTGCTGGTGAAAAGCATGACGGTCCGGAAGAGGAAAAACATGAGCAAGGGCTGAGCTGGGAAGAATATGTTGAAGATTATTTCTATGATGACAGGGATAGCTGGATTGCACATCTTAATAAACCTCAGGAACAGCAGGAATATGGTTTTGAAAAATTCCTGTCTCAAGCGCCTACCCTGTCAGAACACCTCATGTCGCAGCTTAACCTGTCCCATTGCAGCTGCCGGGATAAGTTAATCGGGGAATATTTGATTGGAAATATTGACGAAAACGGTTACCTGAGGGTTTCTCTGGCGGAAGCCGCTGAACAGTTGAAAGTCAGCACATCTGAAGTGGCCAAAGTGTTGACTTTAATTCAGAGCTTTGAGCCGGCGGGGGTCGGCGCCCGCAATTTGCAAGAGTGCTTGTTTATTCAATTAGAACACCTTGGAGTTAAAAATGAAATAATTAATAAATTAATAAGCAACCATCTTGTCGACCTGGCAAAGGGCAGGCTGATTAAAATAGCCCAAAACCTGGGTGTGACCATACAGGAGGTACAGCGTTCCGCTGACTTTTTGCGGACGCTTGATCCTAAACCGGGGCGCGGTTATGCCAGCATGAACGATACCCGCTACATTATTCCCGATGTTGTTTTGGAAAAGGTGGGGGATGAGTATATAATCCTGGTCAATGATGTGGCAATTCCACGGATTACCATCAACTCAACCTACCGGTCTGTGTTATGCAAGGATAAAAGCGCTGATCCCGGCACGCGCCGTTTTGTGGAGAGTAAGCTAAACGCTGCTATGTGGCTGATCCGGAGCATTGAGCAGCGGCGTTTAACTCTGTACAAGATTGTCAGTTGCCTGGTTGAACTGCAGAAAGGATTTTTAGATCATGGCATTAAGTATTTGAAGCCCCTTAACCTGAAAAAAGTTGCTGAAATAGTGGGCCTGCATGAATCTACGGTTAGCAGGGCTACTTCCAACAAATATATTCAGACGCCGCGCGGCGTTTTTGAAATGAAATGTTTCTTTTCAACAGGGTTGAGCAATACTTCCGGGACAATGACTTCGTCTGGGTGCATCAAAAAAATGATTCAGGAGGTTATTGCAGCTGAAGATAGTAAATTCCCTTTGAATGACCAGAAGATTGCCGATTTGCTCCGGCAGAGGGGAATAGAAATTTCCAGACGTACTGTGGCCAAGTACCGTGATGAGCTGGGTATACCGGCCGTGCAGAAAAGAAAAAGATATTAAACTTGAGGGGTATGGCAATCGAGTCATACCCCAAATTTTATTGTAAAAATTACAGGCTGCAGGAGGAATTTGAGGGACCGTTGAAGAATAAGGTATGTAATAATTTAATAAAAAATGGGTTAATCAGGTACACTAATGAAAGGAGTGGGTAACACTAATGGGGTGAAAATCGGGATTAATGGTCAGGGAAGGATCGGTCGCGATTTGCTGAGAGGAGCTCTAAAACGTCCGGATCTTGAGGTTGTTGCAGTTAATCACAAAACCCGCCGGTTGTCGGTTTCTGAGACCTACGCCCAGTCGGTAGCGCATATAATTAAATATGATTCAGTGCATGGTGTTTATGATGCCGACATTCAGGCCAAAGAAGATGGCTTTATTATTAATGGTAAAGAAGTAAAGTTATTTGCGGAAGGTGACCCTGCGCGCCTGCCGTGGAAGGAACTGGGCGTGGATATTGTTCTTGAGTCTACAGGGAAATTTAATAACCCGGATGAAGCGGCCAAACACCTGCAGGCAGGGGCGAAGAAAGTCATTCTAAGCGCTCCGGCCAAGGGCGGGGAATGCCTTACCGTTGTAATGGGCGTAAATGAGGACAAGTATAATCCTGCGGAGCACCATGTGATTTCAAACGCTTCATGTACGACCAACTGCCTTGCTCCGGTAGCCAAGGTTTTAAATGACCGGTTTGGGATTGTGAAGGGGTTTATGACCACTGTTCACGCTTATACCAACGACCAGCAAATTCTCGATATGCCCCACCGTGATATGCGGCGGGCGAGAGCGGCCAACCTTTCAATTATTCCTACCAGCACCGGCGCGGCCAAGGCAGTGGGGCTGGTTCTCCCGGAATTAAAAGGAAAGCTGAACGGTTTTGCCATGCGGGTGCCTACTCCTAATGTTTCAGTGGTGGATCTGGTGGCAGAGCTGAAACAAAAAGTCGATAAAGATGAAATAAATGCAGCCTTTAAAGAGGCAGCAGAGGGACCCATGAAAGGGATTATTGAATACTGCGAACTGCCGCTGGTATCCATAGACTTCAACGGTAATCCACATTCAGCTATTGTAGACGCTCTTTCGACCATGGTCATAGAAGGGAACATGGCAAAAGTAGTAGCCTGGTACGACAATGAGTGGGGCTATGCGCAGCGGCTTTTAGACCTGGCTTCCTATATAGCTTCAAAAGGGTTATAGGATCTGAATATGGTCGCGGCGGGCCCCGGCAAGCCGCGGCCATTTTTGAGTCTAGCGAACTGGCAGTTGCATGAAAAGATGGATAAATTTTAAGGAGGTGCAGGTAAGATAGCTAAAAAAACTGTTCAGGATGTGGATGTAGCCGGCAAGCGGGTGCTGGTGCGGGTGGATTTTAATGTTCCTGTGGATAAAACAGGCCGGGTATCAGACGATACCAGGATCAGGGCGGCCCTTCCTACAATTAATTACCTGATCGGGCAAAAAGCCAAAGTGATTCTTGTTTCTCACCTTGGCCGTCCTAAAGGAAAAGTTGATGAGAAGTACAAGATGGACCCTGTAGCGGAAAAGCTTTCTGAATTGCTCAACCTTCCAGTGGTCAAGGTGGATGACTGTGTTGGCGAGCTGCCGCAGGCTGCCATAGCAAAGATGCAGGGCGGAGACGTGGTTCTTCTTGAGAATGTGCGGTTTCACCCTGAGGAGGAGAAAAACGATGAGAATTTTGCCAGGCAGCTCTCTGAACTTGCCGATATATTTGTAAACGACGCGTTCGGAACGGCCCACCGCGCTCATGCTTCTACTGAAGGAGTGGCCAGGTATTTGCCCGCCGTAGCCGGTTTCCTCATGGAAAGCGAGCTGGCAATGCTGGGCAGGCTCCTGGCGGAACCAGAGAGGCCTTTTGTAGCCGTTATGGGCGGGGCGAAAGTTTCGGATAAAATAGCGGTTATCTCAAATTTGCTTGGTAAAGTTAATACAATGATTGTTGGCGGCGGGATGGCCAATACCTTTTTAAAAGCCCAGGGTTATGAGACAGGCAACTCCCTTCTGGAGAGCGACAAAGTTGAGCTGGCAAAAGGCCTGCTCGATGATGCTAAAAGCAAGGGCGTAAACTTCCTCTTGCCTGTAGACGTGATTGTTGCGCCGGAGGCGGCGCCTGACGCGGAGCGGAAGACGGTGCCGGTAGATCAGATCCCGGCTGACTGGATGGCCCTGGATATCGGTCCAGAAACCGTCGAAAAATTCACCGGAGCCTTTAAAACTGCCAGAACGGTGGTTTGGAACGGCCCAATGGGAGTTTTTGAGGTGGAGCCCTTTGCCGGGGGTACCGAAGCTATAGCCCGCGCGCTGGCTGAAACCGGTGCGATAAGTGTAATCGGCGGCGGTGATTCGGTAGCGGCGGTAAAAAAAGCTGGCGTGGCTGAAAAGATGACCCACATTTCGACCGGCGGAGGTGCTTCCCTTGAGTTTCTCGAGGGCAGGCAGCTGCCAGGGGTAGTGGCTCTGCTCGACAAGTAGCTTTTTCAAGAGATAGTGAAATATAAAAAGGAGAGCAGGCGGATAAATGTTAAAGATACGCAAGCCCATTATAGCCGGAAACTGGAAAATGCATAAAACGGCTTCTGAGGCAGTGGCATTTGTACGTGAATTGAAGGCGGCAGTAGGCGGGATCGAAGAAATCGAGGTGGTCGTATGCCCGCCTTTTACTGCCTTAGTTCCAGTGGCGGAGGCGCTTCGCGGCACCGGCATCAGTATGGGAGCGCAGGATATGTACTGGGAGGATAAAGGCGCTTTTACCGGTGAAGTATCACCTGTAATGTTGAGAGATGCGGGCTGCAAGTATGTTATTATCGGTCACTCCGAGCGCAGGCAGTTTTTTGGGGAGACTGATAATTATGTCAACAGCAAGGTAAAGGCTGCTTTGGAACATGGCCTGATCCCGATCATGTGCGTGGGTGAACGGATTGAGGAGCGTGAATCCGGCATTACGGAAAAAGTGGTGCGGGCTCAGACTGAGGCGGGCCTGGCCGGGTTGACCGCTGATCAGGTGGCCGGCATGGTAATTGCTTACGAGCCGGTGTGGGCCATAGGCACGGGAAAAACCGCTTCAGACGCTGATGCTCAGCAGGTAATCGGGTTTATTCGCGGGCTGGTGAGTCAATTGTTCGGCGCCAGGGCGGCAGAGCAGGTACGTATTCAATACGGCGGGAGCGTGAAGCCTCAAAACACCGCCGGTTTGATGGCGCAGCCGGATATCGACGGTGCCCTGGTCGGCGGCGCCAGCCTGGATGTAGAGAGTTTTGCAGGGATAGTAAAAGCGGCTGCGGGGCGTCCGGTATCGGGCGACTGACAGCCGGGTTCGGAGGTTCCAGATTTTGAGCACTAATCAAAAGCCCCTGGTCCTGGTTATTATGGACGGCTGGGGCCTAAGTTCCCGCGTCGAAGGCAATGCCATAGCCGCGGCAGATACGCCAAACATGGATAGCTACCTGGCCCGTTACCCCAGTTGTACCCTTGCCTGTTCCGGCGAAGAAGTGGGGCTGCCTGAAGGTCAAATGGGCAACTCGGAAGTAGGGCACCTGAATATAGGAGCAGGACGGGTGGTTTACCAGGAGTTTACCAGAATTAACCGCGCTATCAGGGACGGGAGCTTTTTTAAAAATGAAGTTTTGCTGGAGGCAGTAAATCATGCTAAAAGGCAAAACTCAGCGCTTCATTTGATGGGGTTGCTGTCGGACGGCGGGGTGCACAGCCATATAAACCATCTTTTTGCCCTGCTGGACCTGGCAGCACGGGAAAACTTCAGCAGGGTTTTTATTCATGCTTTTTTAGACGGGCGGGATGTGCCTCCTGCCAATGCCAGAGAATATTTTGAACTCCTTGAACAAAAACTTAATAAGCAGGGTTTCGGAGCGGTGGCGACTGTAATGGGGCGTTATTACGCGATGGACAGGGACCGCCGCTGGGAACGTGTGGAGCAAGCATATAACGCTATGGTTTTTGGCGAGGGGTGCCAGGCTGGTACGCCCTTTGAGGCGGTAAGCCTCGGGTACGGCAGGAAAGAAACAGATGAGTTTATCAGGCCGACAGTGATCAGGCGGGAGGATGGCGGGCCGGTAGCCAGAATTTCTCACGGTGACTCCGTAATATTCTTTAACTTCCGGCCGGACCGGGCCCGCGAGCTTACGAGGGCCTTTGTAGATGATGAGTTTACCGGTTTTGCCCGCCGCCAGGGCAGCCCGAAGGTACATTTCACCTGTATGACTCTTTATGACAAGACCATTAAAGCGCCTGTAGCCTTTGAGCCCCAGACATTAGATAATACGCTGGGCCAGGTGCTCAGCAAAAACGGTATTGCCCAGCTCAGGCTTGCCGAGACGGAAAAGTACGCCCATGTAACCTTTTTCTTTAACGGGGGTGTGGAGGTACCCAACCAGGGTGAAGAAAGAATTCTTGTCCCGTCGCCCAAAGTGCCAACGTACGACCAAAAACCGGAAATGAGCGCAGTCGAGATCACCGATACATTTTTAGAACAGCTTAAACTGGACAGGTTCGGGGTAATCATAATGAACTATGCCAATGCTGACATGGTCGGGCACACCGGTGATATGGCTGCAGCAGTCAGCGCTGTGGAAACTGTAGACCGCTGCCTGGGCAGGTTGGTTCCGGCCGTGTTGGAAAGGGATGGCACTGTCCTGATTACGGCGGACCATGGCAATGCCGATGAAATGGTTGATGAAAAAGGAGAAGTTTTTACCGCTCATACTACGAACCCGGTACCTTTTATCATGATCTGCCGTGATGTGAAGGGAATTAACTTGCGGGACGGGAGCTTGCAAGATATAGCGCCGACTATGCTACAACTGCTGGGAATCCCCAAACCAACGGAAATGACCGGTGAGTCTCTCGCAAAAAGCGGTAGTAGAATTTAATAAGGGGGAATACCTGTGTCCACCATTATAGAAGATATACATGCCCGGGAGATCCTCGATTCCCGCGGCAATCCGACCATTGAAGTTGAAGTGTTCCTGGAAGACGGGTCCATGGGGAGGGCCGCCATCCCTTCTGGAGCATCCACCGGAGCTTATGAAGCAGTTGAACTAAGAGACGGTGATAATAAACGGTATAACGGCAAAGGGGTAATGAAGGCGGTTGAAAATGTCAAAACCATTATCACTCCGGAAATTACCGGATATGATGCTACAGACCAGATCGGGATCGACCGGGCCATGCTGGAACTGGACGGGACGCCGAACAAGAGCAAGCTGGGAGCCAACGCCATTTTAGGTGTGTCCATAGCCGTGGCCAAAGCTGCTGCGGAATCACTTGGCCTCCCGCTTTACCAGTACCTAGGGGGCGCAAACGCTAAAGTGCTGCCGGTGCCGATGATGAATATTTTGAACGGCGGCAAGCATGCGGATAACAATGTTGACATCCAGGAATTCATGATTCTGCCGGTGGGCGCCTCCAGCTTTGCCGAGGCCCTGCGGATGAACACTGAAGTATACCACATGCTTAAAAGTGTTCTGAAAAAGAAAGGGCTGAATACCGGCGTCGGCGATGAGGGCGGTTTTGCGCCGATGCTTGGATCTAATGAGGAAGCCCTGGCGGTTATCGTAGAAGCAATTCAAGCGGCAGGCTACCGGCCGGGCGAGGAGATTGCCCTGGCTCTTGATCCTGCTGCAACGGAATTTTACAAGGAAGGCAAATATGTTTTTGCAGCCGAGGGGAAGAGCCGTACCGCCGCGGAGATGGTGGACTATTATGCCATGCTGGTGGAGAAATACCCGATTATATCCATTGAAGACGGCCTGGCGGAAGATGACTGGGACGGCTGGCAGCAATTGACCGGGCGACTGGGCAAGCAAATCCAAATCGTTGGTGACGACATATTTGTCACGAATATCGAACGCCTGACGCGGGGCATCCAGTCCGGCGTAGCCAATTCGATTTTAATAAACTAAACCAGATCGGTACCATCACGGAAACANTGGANGCCATTGAGATGGCGAAACANGCCGGCTACACGGCNGTTGTNTCCCACCGNTCGGGNGANACCGANGATGTGACCATAGCCGATCTCGTGGTAGCGGCCAATACCGGGCAGATTAAGAGCGGCGCTCCCTGCCGTACAGACCGGGTAGCCAAGTACAACCAGTTGCTGAGGATTGAAGAAGAGTTAGGTCCCCTGGCTATCTACAAAGGCAAGGGCTGCTTTTACAACCTCAAAGCTTAAGCTGTAAAATGTTTGGTGTTATATATGGCCGGGGGTGAACGGTGTCCCCGGCGATTTTTTTTGATATTATCTATGCTTGAGATTATAAATGTTTGATAGATTAGTAAACCATTTAAGTTTGAGGTATTGCTAAATATTTGTCTTCATTATGATTGTCAGTTATTTCACCATGTGGTATAATAACTTCGGTTTGTAGACCTCTTTGACCCGGATATTGCTTTAAATTTAAACTTTTTCAGTTTTTTCTTTGAATTAAAGTATTTTAATTCTTAAGTGGGTTTAGTTTGAAAATAGAAAAAACAGGTACATAAATACATAAACAGCTTGATAAGGTGAGGGCAATTTCCGGGGTCCAGGATCGAAAAAAGGAGGTGAATATATAGTGAAGGTTGCAGTGACTGCCCTTCATGTCATACTTTCTGTTGCTCTTATTGCTGTCGTGGTTCTGCAATCCGGCAGGAGTGCCGGCTTGTCCGGGTCGATCGCCGGGGGTGCGGAAACACTGTTCGGAAAGAAGAAGGGGTTGGACGAGCTGCTGGGGAAAGTCACTATCGTGGTAGCAGTATTATTCGCGGCTACCGCACTGGGTTTGGTTGCCTGGAAATAGTTTTGAAAGCAACTTGGGCAGACTAAAGAGTTTTGGGAGAAGAGGAGGGTTAATAAAAAAATGCAGGATTTAAATTTAGCCTATTATGGCGTGATTGCCGGGGCTGTCGCTCTGCTCTTTGCGCTTGCCACTCTGGGGAGCATCTTGAAAGAATCAATGGGCACACCCAGAATGAAGGAGATCTCTGAAGCTGTTCAGGAAGGAGCTATGGCTTACCTGAACCGCCAGTACAAGACTCTGATTCCTTTTACGATTATTATCGCGATCCTTCTTGTATTGGTACTGCCGATGCTTGATCCCCGGGTTAAAGGGGTTCCCCTGTGTATATCGTTCCTGGTCGGCGCTGTTTGCTCCGCCATTGCAGGTTATATCGGGATGAACAGCACCACCAAGTCAAACGCCCGTACCGCTGAGGCTGCGCGCAGCTCCGGGCTGGGTAAAGCTCTGAATGTTTCGTTCCGCGCCGGCGCTGTTATGGGGTTGTCTGTTGCCGGCCTGGGCCTGCTGGGCGTGTCTGTTTTATTCCTCATTTATAAAGATGCCGTGGTGATCAACAGTTTTGCCTTCGGAGCGTCCGCTATCGCGTTCTTCGCCCGTGTCGGCGGCGGTATTTATACAAAGGCGGCCGACGTCGGCGCTGACCTGGTAGGTAAGGTCGAGGCCGGTATCCCTGAAGATGACCCGCGCAACCCGGCTGTTATTGCTGACAACGTGGGTGACAACGTGGGCGACACCGCCGGCATGGGGGCAGACTTGTTCGAGTCCTATGCCGCTACCACAATTGCCGCTATGATTATCGGCAACAGTATTTTTGGGCCGAAAGGAACGCTTTTCCCGCTGGTTGTTGGCGCAATCGGCATTATAGCTTCTATTATAGGCACCTTTTTTGTCCGCACTGGTGAAGGCGGCAACCCGCAGGCGGCCCTTAACGTGGGCTTGTGGGCTACCAACGTGATGACCGCCATCGGTGTTTACTTCCTTTCCATCAACACTTTTGGTAATAAAGAAGGTCTTGGAATTTTTCTTGCTGTAGCGTCTGGTCTTATCGTTAACGTCGCCATCGGTGCTTTGACCGAGTATTACACCGCCAATAACAAGCCCCCTGCCTTACGCATCGCCGAAGCCTCCAAAACCGGCCCGGCTACGAATGTTATCCACGGTCTGGCGGTTGGTATGGAGTCAGTGTTCCTGCCGATGCTTTTCTTTGCCGGTGCCATTTATTTTGCATTCTGGGCAGCCAGCTTTGTCAGCCCGTCACACGCCATTTACGGCATAGCTATGGCTGCTATGGGCATGCTTTCTACCGCGGGTATCGTGGTGGCAATGGACTCCTTTGGACCTGTTGCTGATAACGCCGGCGGTATCGCCGAAATGGCTGAACTCCCGCCGGAAGTCCGTCAGAGGACCGACAAGCTGGACTCTGTTGGTAATACCACCGCTGCTATCGCCAAAGGTTTTGCCATTGGTTCCGCAGCCCTGACCGCGCTGGCACTCTTCCAGGCTTTTGCCGACGAAGTGGCGCGCAACCCGAAACTGCAGCACTTGTTGTCAGGCGGTCACCTGGCGATCAACCTGAATGACCCCAAGGTTCTGGTTGGTCTCTTGATCGGTGCTGCCGTTCCTTTCCTGGTCGGTGCTTCCACAATGCGTGCAGTTGGTGAGGCGGCCTTCAGCATGGTTAACGAAGTCCGCCGCCAGTTCCGTGAGATCCCCGGCATCATGGAAGGTACGGGCAAACCGGACTATGCCCGCTGTGTGAGCATTGCCACCGGTGCCGCCATCAGCAAGATGATCTTCCCCGGCCTGATAGCGGTAATTATGCCGATCATCGTAGGATATGGATTGGGTGCTCTGTCACTGGCTGGTTATCTGGCCGGCCTGACAGCCACCGGCGTTCTTATGGCCCTGTTCCTGGCCAATTCCGGTGGTGCCTGGGATAACGCCAAGAAGTGGATTGAGGCGGGCAACCTGGGCGGCAAAAAGATCGACGGTAATCCCAACCCGATTCACCAGGCTGCTGTTATTGGTGACACTGTTGGTGACCCCTGTAAGGATACCTCCGGTCCTGCCATGAACCCGCTCATCAAGGTTGCCGGTACCATCTCCCTGATTATTGGTTCCGTGCTTTTCCATTAAACTCGAAAAAGAAAAAAGCGCCGGAGTTCCCGGCGCTTTTTTTCTTTCCTGTTGAAAAATAGTTTAAATGGTTTATACTACTAAATGCAGGCAAGTTAGGTGTACCGGAAAGAAGGTGAAACAATGGTCAGATTCCTGCGTGAAGATAATATGTGCTTTGCCTGCAGTTCCCGCAACCCTATCGGCCTCAAGCTAAAGTTTGAGCAGGACGGTGAACTCTGCCGGACGTATTTCCGTGCTGAGCCCGAACATCAGAGCTGGAACGGAGTGGTGCACGGCGGGCTGGTCACGACCCTGCTCGATGAAGTAATGGCCCAGTGGTTGTGGATGCGTGGTATCGCAACGATGACTGCTGAAATAACCACCCGCTACAGCAAGGCGGTGCCGATTGGTGAGCAGTTGACCGTTGAAGGAAGCCTGGTATCAGAGAGGGGACGTCTGGTTGAGATGGCCGGCAGGCTGATTCTCCCCGACGGCACCGTGGCAGCGCGGGCAAAGGCCAAATTTTTAAAAATAAATCCAGAAAATATATCGAAGGGAGCATTTAAGCATGAACAGGACGGAAGCACTGGAATTACTGAAAAAGAATCTGACAAATAAGAATTTGTTTAGCCATTCTCTCGCCGTAGAAGCAGTAATGCGCCACCTGGCCCGTCACTTTGCTCAGGATGAAGAAAAGTGGGGTCTGGCCGGGCTCCTGCACGATATTGATTATGACCGCACCAAAGACCACCCGGACCGCCACAGTATTGAGGGTGCCGCATTGCTGGAGGAACAGGGACTGCCGGAAGATGTGGTATATGCGGTTAAAGCACACAACGAGCGGCACGGGCTACCCCGCCGGTCTCTAATGGACAAGGCCCTCTTTTGTGCTGATCCAGTCACCGGTTTGATTGTTGCTGGTGCTCTGATCAGACCGGAAAAGAAGTTATCTGCTGTGGATGTCCCATTCTTAATTAACCGTTTTAATGAAAAATCTTTTGCCCGTGGGGCAAATAGAGAAACGATCAAGGCTTGCTCTGAACTTTCACTTTCCCTGGAGGAGTTTCTCGGCTTAAGTCTGGAGGCGATGCAGGGTATTGCGGCGGAACTCAATCTTTGAAACAAAGTAAACATGTTACTTGACAAACCAGGCATGCCTGCTATAATGAATACACTTGAGTATCATTCATTCTTAAAAAAAGTATATATGTTTTCTTTTGCTACCGGAGCCGGCTATAACCCAGCTGGCTGTTGTTTGCTTTCTGCCATTTAATTTTTCAGGAGAAAAGCATGAGTTTTAAGGTTGTAACAGAGAATAGAAAAGCTAGGCATGAATATCATATTATAGAAACTTTTGAGGCCGGGCTGGTATTGACCGGAACCGAAGTAAAGTCCCTGCGTGCCGGGCGGGCCAATCTGCAGGATAGTTTTGCCCGCGTTGAAAATGCTGAGCTTTTATTGTATAATATGCATATAAGCCCTTATGATCAGGGGAACCAGTT